>Ga0179592_10000166_pt1 | contig 27828 bp, 27 predicted proteins | sample CZODoug2_1_08_16_FD_148623 | JGI IMG/M metagenome (GOLD analysis project Ga0179592, IMG submission 148623) | Vadose zone soil fungal communities from Angelo Coast Range Reserve, California, USA - CZODoug2_1_08_16fungal (Illumina Assembly) | ecosystem: Environmental > Terrestrial > Soil > Vadose...
AAGCACTCTTCTCCTTCCACACGCGGAGATCGCAAGCATCGAGTACTTCGCCGCGGGGCGGCAATCGGTGGCGCAACCGATCATCGAACTTGAAGCGTTTGGTGCGGCGCGGAACCTGCGGCGGCAGTCGCTCGAGCAAAGTGGAATCTTTTTTTCATCTTATGTACGATCGCGCACAGACAGCTTTCCGGTAGCTCCAAAACTTCAGTTGTTCTAAAACCGTTGTCTTGCAGGGAGTGCACCATGGAAGAAGTGGCCAGATCCCGGCAGCCGAGCCCGCAGCCTCCTCGGCATCGTTCTCACGAAACAGCGCTATTCCACGTTCCACTGTCGGCCGCTTGCGCGGCACGCTCGGCAAAAAACATCGCCGAATGGAATTCGTACCTGCCGACGGCATGCGTGAGAGAAATGGTCAGAATGGGTTGGGACTATACGACCTGATCTGATGGCTGCTGGGACTGTAATCCGGCTTGACAGGACCACTCTTTCGGTCTGTAATATCTGTTATGACAGAAATAACAGATATCACAGACTTGCCAGGCAGTCTCCCTGATGCGGTGCGTCGCTTTGTCTTGGAATGGGGGAATCTGGGCGAGCGCTGGGGGGTAAACCGCTCGGTGAGCCAAATCCACGCCTTGCTGTACGCCTCCAAGCACCCGCTGGCGGCGGAAGATATCGCAGACACGCTCGGAATAGCCCGCTCCAATGTATCGAATTCGCTGCGCGAACTTCAGACCTGGAACATCATTCGTTCGGTTCCCATTCTCGGCGACCGGCGTACGTTTTACACCGCCGAAACGGATCTATGGAACCTCGTGTCGCGAATTGCGGCGGGGCGCAAGGTGCGCGAACTCGACCCGGCGGCCGCGGCGCTGCGCGAATGCGTCGAGATGTCGCGGGATGATAAGAGCGTGGACCCCGTCGTACAACTACGTCTACGAGAGATGCTCGATTTTGTCGAACGCCTCAGCCGTTGGTACGACCAAATGATTGCGCTACCCCGGTCAACCATTGTAACGCTCATGAAATTGGGCGGCGGAATTGCGCGTTTACTCGACCGCAGCGCGAAAAGGAGTCGAGACTTTAGCTGATGATAGGGCGACTCAAATCAACCGCGTATGACTTTCGGATGACGCCTTATCTTGAGTCACTGTTGCGAGGACGGCCGGCGGATGACCCATTGAGTCTGCAATTCCTGCCGCAGGAACAGGAATTGACGGCGCTTTCGCATGAGACGGCGGACCCGATCGGCGATATTCCTTTTTCGCCGGTGGCGGGAGTCGTGCACCGTCATCCTGATCGCGTACTCCTCAAGGTGGCGCATTCGTGTCCGGTGTATTGCCGGTTTTGCTTTCGTCGTGAAACAATCGGCCGCAAAGGCGAGCCGCTGCAAGGGCCCATGCTGAATGCCGCGATTGCCTATATACGCGCGCACCCCAAGATTTGGGAGGTCATTTTGACAGGCGGCGACCCACTGTCGCTCTCCGGCAGACGATTGCGCGAAATCTTGAACGATCTGGCCGCCATCCCGCATATCAGCGTTTTGCGAATCCACTCGCGCGTGCCGATCGTGGCGCCACACTCCATTGACGAGTCTTATATAAAAGATTTGGAGCAACCATTGCCGCTCTACCTGGCGGTGCACGTGAATCATCCGGACGAAATCACCGACGCGGTCGTTACAGCGGTGCGGCGACTGTCGGAGGCCGGAATTGTTCTCTTGAGCCAGACCGTGCTGCTCAAGGGCGTCAACGACAACGAGGTGGTGCTCGAAACATTGTTTCGCAAACTGGTGCGCCTGAAGATTCGCCCCTACTATTTGCACCACCCGGATCTGGCGCCCGGCACGTCGCATTTCCGAGTTCCCATTGAAGTGGGGCAACGCCTGATGCGCTCCTTACGCAGAACGGTTTCCGGATTGTGCCTGCCCACCTACGTGCTCGATATCCCGGGAGGATTCGGCAAGGTGCCCATCGGGCCGACGTACGTCGGCGCAAGAGATGCGTCAGGATGCAGACAGATCCAAGATTCTGAGGGAATTTCGCATTCTTATCCCGAATAAGATCCAAGAAAGCAGCACCCGCAACACCGCACCCGCAAAGAACATCGTCGACACGGCGATCGGTGCGGGAAATTTCACCACCCTGGCGGCCGGAGATCAAGGCAGCGGGGTTAACCGAGCTTGACAATGCAAAATCCCAATAGATCATTTCTTGTAAGCCACGCGCCTCGACCATCGACTTCGAATCACCCGCTTTGCCGCAAACGTGAGGTCTGCGGTACCGCCTCGGTGATGGCGGTCACAATGCCAGTGAGGATTTGACGTGGGCTCGGTGGACATCCGGGCACCGCCACATCGACCGGGATCACATTGGCCACACGGCCGCAACTGGCGTAGCTCTCGCCGAATATTCCGCCGGTGCAACCGCAGTCGCCGATCGCAACGACGAGTTTTGGATCCGGCGTCGCATCGTAGGTGCGACGCAGCGCCACCTCCATGTTTTTGGCAACAGGTCCCGTGACCAACAGTAGGTCTGCGTGTCGCGGACTCGCTACAAACCGGATGCCGAGTCCCTCGATATTGTAGAGCGGGTTGTTGAGCGCATGAATCTCCAACTCGCAGCCATTGCATGAGCCGGCATCTATGGCTCGAATACACAACGCCCGACCGAGGATCTCGAGTATGCGTGACTGCAACGCGTCGATGATACGCAGCGAGTCGTCACCCAACGGCGGCGGTTCCGTGATGATCCCTGTGCGACAGATTTTGCCTAACGTTTTCAGCACGGTTATAAATCGTGACCACTGTAGGACAGGTTGAAGGATTTATTGATCAGCGGAAAATCCGGCACGATGTTATCGATGATGGCGTGCTCAATCACCGGCCAGTTCTGCCATGACGGATCGTGCGGGTGACATCGTCGAATCATTCCGTCCGCGCCGGCTTCAAGTGCGATAAATATGGGACCGCGCCATCCCTCGATCATTCCGACGCCCAAGGCATCTTCGCTGGGTGTTGAAATCGTCACCTGATGTGATCCGGTCGGCAGCTCCCGCAATATCCGTTGCACGAGACGCGTGGACTCAGTGACTTCATCAAAGCGCACGGCCAACCGTGCCGCAACGTCGCCCTCGGACCGCACGATCTTTTTGGGCACGAGGTCGCCATACGGATCGCTGGGTAGGTCGCAGCGCAGGTCAAATGCTTGGCCGCTCGCGCGCCCTGCAAGACCAGTCAGACCTAATTGCGCGGCCAGGGTCGACGAGACGACCCCCGCCCCGACAAACCGGTCGCGCAAGCCAGCGTGTTCGTCGTAGATTGCCCGCAGTGCTTGAACCTCAGGTGTAATCAACTCGATCGCATCAATCAAAAGGCGTACCCCCGCGCTTGAAAGGTCCGTACGCGTGCCGCCTGGTACAACGAAATCCATGAGATAACGCTGCCCGATTGTTTGCTCCGTCGCGCGCAACAGTTGTTCCTTGAGCCGCGAGAACTGGGTGAGACCAAAGGCAAAGCCAGCGTCATTGGCGATCGCACCGAGATCGCCTAGGTGATTGGCCAGGCGCTCCATTTCCAATGCGAGCGCCCTTAGCCACACGGCTCGATTGGGCAAGTGCGCCGCGGCCATGCCTTCAAGCGCTTGGCAATAGGCCCAAGAAAAGGCGACGGCAGAATCGCCGCAGACGCGCGCCGCCAAATGGTGGCCACTGAGCAGCGAGAATTCAGTAAAGCGCCGCTCAATGCCCTTGTGAGCATAGCCCAGACGTTCCTCAAGCCGGAGAACCTTTTCGCCGACTACGGAAAAACGGAAGTGCCCAGGCTCGATGATCCCCGCATGGACGGGACCCACCGGAATTTCATGCACGCCGTCCCCCTCCACGGGTATGAATGGGTAACGATCAATGACCGGTGCCGGGGGCGATGGGGACGTCTGGGCATCAATTAGCGGATGAAAGCTCTGCGGCCAAGCGGCGTGACGTAGCCATGGGCGCGTATCCGTATCCGTCGAGCGCAATCCCGACAGATCCGCCACGGCGCGTTGCATGCGGCTTGCACTTGGAAACCATTGCTCGATGCCGGGGTAGTCGGCCTCCGTCGCCGGTACCACTAAACTCAGCACGAGCACACCCTGCTCAGCGATAAACGCGACTCGGACAATATCGTGGCCATCACGATCGCGACTTGCCCAGAGAGCCTGTAATCGACCTCCTCCGGTCGCCACATGCTCGGCGGCTTGCTGCCAAGCGTCGGGCGAAACCGTTAGGCCAAGAACTTGCGGTGCGCCCGCAAACACGCTCCCTGCATAGAATTCGGGGTTCTGGGCCGCTTTTTGGAACCATCGTTGCAGAGCCATCTCATTCTCCGCCGATCAAACGCGCCGCAGCGCGATACCAGTCAGCAAGATAGGGCGGAATGAAAAACCCCAACATCAGCACCAAACCGAGATGCGCAAATACAGGCACGAGCGCGGGCGGATGCGGCAAACGCTTGGCGGTTGTATCTCCAAAGACCATCGATTGCACACGACCGAAGATCGCCGCAAAGGCCACACCGAGCGCCAGCAGTAGAATGGGCGTCGCCCAGGGTTGCTGTTTCATAGCGGTTGTCAAAATAAGAAATTCACTCGCGAACACCCCGAACGGCGGTGTGCCGAGAATGGCGAGCGTACCCATCATTAGACCCCAGCCAACAGTGGGGCTCAAGGTGATAAGGCCGCGAATGTTGTCCATGAGTTGGGAGCCGGTCTTCTGCGTTGCGTGACCCACGGCAAAGAAAATGGACGATTTGGTCAGTGAATGCACCGTCATGTGTAAAAGCGCGGCGAAGTTGGCCACAGGTCCGCCCATGCCGAACGCGAAGGCAATGATGCCCATATGTTCGATGGAGGAATAAGCGAACAGGCGCTTCACGTCGCGTTGTCGCCACAGGAAAAACGCCGCGAGCACCACCGAGAGCAAGCCAAAACCCATTAACATCCGGGCCGGCAAGGTCGATTGCAGCGAGCCCTCCACGAGCACCTTGCAGCGCACGACTGCGTACATCGCCACATTGAGCAACAGTCCTGACAAGACCGCTGAAATAGGTGTCGGGCCTTCAGCGTGCGCATCCGGCAACCAATTGTGCAGTGGCGCGAGACCCACCTTGGTCCCATATCCCACGAGCAGGAACACGAATGCCAGACCGAGAACAGAAGGTTCCAGTTGCGACTTCACGGAATTAAGATGGGTCCAAAGCAGCGCACTGACGCCCTCGGAGCCTAAGACCTTCTCTGCCGCAAAGTACATGAGGATGGTGCCGAACAGCGCCTGGGAAATGCCCACGCCGCAGAGAATAAAATACTTCCAGCCAGCCTCAAGACTCGCGGGGGTTCGATACAGCGTCACCAGCAGCACGGTGGATAAGGTCGCGGCCTCCATTGCTACCCACATGAGCCCCATGTTGTTTGTCGTGAGGGCAATCAGCATGGTTGCTATGAACATCTGATACATGCTGTGATACAGGCGTAGCTGCCCAGTAGTTACCCGACCGTGCTCAGCCTCGATACGCATGTAGGGGCGCGAGAACAATGAGGTGGTGAGACCGACGAACGCCGTCAGCGTCACCAGAAACACGTTAAAGGCATCGATAAAAAATTGCTCGTGTCCGACCGATAAGTTGCCATGCGCCACGACCCTGCCTGTGAGTGCACATGCGGCGCAGAACGTGATCAATGAAAAGAGTACATTGGCTTCGGGTGCCCATCGCCGGCCCCCTAACATGCCCAGTGTCAGAGCTCCTAGCAGCGGGGCTCCGAGAAGAACGATGAACTCCACCTTATTGATCCTCCTTCAGAGTTTCGAAGTTCTTCAGGTCCAAACTGTCGAACTGTTCGCGAATCTGAAAGAAAAACACCCCGAGGACCAGCATCGCCACCAAAACGTCTAGCGCAACCCCCAATTCGACAACCATCGGCATGCCGTAAGTGGCACTCATCGCACCAAAGAACAGCCCGTTCTCCATCGATAAGAATCCGACCACTTGCGACATCGCCTTTCGGCGCGTGATCATGGTGAGGAAAGCAATGAGGATCACCGCCACGGCGATGCCGATGGAATTGCGTGTCGCCGTGCTCGCCAGCGCCGCAATCGGCTGGGCCAATCCGAACGAAAAAATGACGACAAGCAAGCCCACCAGCATCGTTCCGGTGATGTTGAGCAGCGGTTCAGTGTCCCAGTAAACGCCGAGGCGACGGATGAGACGATGCAGTAGCCAGGGCAGGAAAATCACCTTAAGTCCAAGGGTCAGTCCCGCAGATAAGTACAAGTTGATATCGCCGGTCCGCCAAGCGAGCAAGAGGGTGGCGATGAATAGCAGGGCGCCTTGCAGAGCGAGCAGATTGACCAGGGCGACGATACGCCGCTGCGACAGCATGGCGAAGGAAAGCAGCAGCAACAGAGCCGCCAGCGTGTTCAGCAGTTGCAGATCCCATGGCAACGCCTTCATATTCATTCTCCCAACAGCAACCGCACCAGCAGTCCAAGCACTGCAAGCAGAAAGGCCGTCGCCAGAAACTCCGGTGCGCGAAAGACGCGCAGTTTCGCCGATACCGTCTCAATGAACGCCAACCCCGCGCCGGCGACGGTAAGTTTCACGCCCAGCAACATAACCGATAGAGTCAAACCCAACGGAGCATCGCTCGTCGCAATGCCCCAAGGGATGAATACGGCAAAGCCAATGCATGCATAATTAAAGAGCTTCAGGGCCGCGGCCCATTCCATGAGCGCGAGATGACGCGCGGAATATTCGAGCAGCAAGGCTTCGTGAATCATGGTCAATTCAAGATGCGTGGCTGGATTGTCGACCGGGATACGGGCATTCTCAGCGAGCAGCACCATCGTGAATGCGACCGCGGTAAAAGCGAGACTCGGGTTGAGTACCAAGGACTGCCCAGCGAGGCGTTCTGCAATGATTGGCAACGCCGTGGTGGCGCTGGTCAGGGAAACGACAAAAATAACCACCAACAGTGCGGGTTCCGCGAGGAAACCGACCATCATTTCCCGGCGCGCGCCGAGCGTGCCGAAGGCAGTCCCTATGTCCATCGCAGCCAGAGACAAAAACACTCGCGCTGTCGCGAGAAGGCCAACCAAGGCAATCGCATCGGCGGCTCGCGTGATGGGTAAACGGGTCGCTATCGAGGGAATAACGGCGGCGGCCGTCACCATCGCGCCAAAGACCACGTAGGGAGCAAGCCTGAATAGTCGCGAGGCGTTCTGCGCGATCACCGCATCTTTGTGAAATAGCTTCCGGATACCGCGGTACGGCTGCAGAATACTGGGCGCAGACTTATTTTGCAGCCACGCTCGACACTGATTCACCCAGCCCAGAAACACCGGCGCCGCGGCAAGCGCCAATGCGATTCCCATCAATTGCACAATCCAGTCAAATACCCTCATAGCATGAGCGCCAGTGAAACGACGAGTGTGACGAAGCTGTAGAGCAAGTAAGTCGCAATGCGACCTTGCTGCAGCCAAGCCACCTTATCTGCCACCCGCCGAACCAGCGGCCCCAAGGGCTCATACAGCGCACGCCAAATGCGATCGCCTATTTCCAATCGGTATCTAGGTTTGGTGTCGAACGGGCTGGGCAACTCTCGAACGATGAAGAAAAGGGGTTGAAACAGGTGGCGAATCGGTTGACCGAATCCTTCGGCCGTGTCTTGCATGCGGCTCGTGAGCCCACCAAATCCACAATCCCAAGCGGCGCCCGTACGCAACCGCTGGTGATAGAAGAAACGCACGCTGACGGTAGCCAACGCCACCACGACGAGAATCACGGCAAAAAAGACCAGAGGGGCGTACGACGACTCTCGTTCGGGAATGGGCAGCAGTAGCCACCAGGGGGCATTGCTCAAAGGTAGTTCGCCTAACCCGAGCTGTTTCGTGACGGTGCCAAACAGAGTAATAACGGTCGTTGGAAAGAATCCAAGCAGTACGCAGCCGAGCGCAAGCCACGCGAGTCCGAGGCGCTCCGCAAATCCCGCATCGTGGGCCTTTTGCAGGGTGGGCTCGCGCGGCTGTCCCAGAAAGATTACGCCAAAGAATTTGACCATGACATAGCCCGCAAGTGCCGCGGCAAGTGCAACCAATGCTGCGCCCAGCGGCAGCAGCATGTTGATGAATGCGTGGGGCACCTTGTACGAGAACAGGAAGGACTGGAGGAGTAACCACTCCGAGACGAATCCGTTGAGCGGCGGCAATCCAGCAATTGCGAGCACGCCGATGAGCGTCAGCCACGCGACCCAAGGCATGCGATGGATCAGGCCACCCAGGCGCCCTAAGTTGCGCTCCCCAGTCGCGTGCAATACCGCACCTGTACCCAAAAATAGCAGGCTTTTCATGAACGCATGATTCAGTGCGTGGTACATAGCGGCAATCAACGTGAGAGCCGCCGCCGCGCGCATTCCGACGCCCGCGAACACGATCGCCAGTCCGAGGCCCGTAAACATGATCCCAACGTTTTCGATGGAGGAGTAGGCCAGCAGACGCTTCATGTCGGTTTGTGCCGCTGCGAAAACAACCCCGTACAGCGCGCTGAAAAGCCCGAGAGACAGCGGCAACAGCCCCCACCACCAGAGTGGTTGGCCCAACAGATCAAAACTTACGCGAATCATTCCATACAGCGCCGTCTCAAGCATGACGCCGCTCATCAGGGCGGAGACCGGAGAAGGCGCGGCGGGGTGTGCCTCCGGCAACCATACATGCACGGGCACAAGGCCTGCCTTGGCACCAAAACCCATCAGCGCGAGACAGAAAGCCGCTGTCGCCCAATTGGTATCCAGGTGCGCGGCACGCATGGCATCGAATGTAAAATGCCAGCTGCCGCCCTGAAGGATGCCAAAGCTCAAGAGGATGGAGATCGCACCGAGATGAGCCATCAGTAAGTAGAGAAACCCAGCCTTGCGGATCTCGGGAATGCGATGCTGCGTGGTGACCAGAAAGTACGACGACAGCGCCATGGTTTCCCACGCCAACATAAATGCGTACGCATCGTCGGCGAGCAGCACAAAGCCCATGCTGGCGAGAAATAAGTGGTATTGCAGACACAGCAGTCCCGGTGCCGTGCCTTCACCTTGCCGGAAGTAGCCTGCCGCAAAAATCGAAATGCCGGCAGAGGCTGCGCCGAGCAACACTAAAAATACACCCGACAGCGCATCGAGATGCAGGTGAACCGGCAAATCAGGCAGCCCGATAGGCAATACGAGTTGTTCCGGGGCTTGCGTAAGACTTGTTGCCGCGACAACTGCCAGCGCGGCACCGACAAGGGCGCCCAACGGAAAAAGCGTCCGCCCCACGAGAGCGAGGCTCAGTGGTCGCACCATCCCCGTAAGCCCGACTATGCACCAGGCCAATAGCAACAGCAGACAAAGCGTCAACGGCGATGCGAAACCAAAGCTCATCAGGGGCCGGTTTTCATTGTCGGGAAATAGTCACTACGCACATGCATAAACCGAAAGCTGCCATTTGCGGTCATGTGTGTTCTATTATAATCTTATGTGTATTGACCTGTCACTTAATGTGAGTCTAGTTTGACCATTGAAGATCGCACGGCTCGGCTTACCATTTTGGTTGATCCACGCAAGAAGGAGCTGTTTGAGCGCCTGTGTGCGCAAGAGGATCTGACGCCTTCTCAGGTTGTGCGACGCTTAATACGAGAGTACATAGAGGCACGCACCGGCAAACCATGGGCACCTACTGAGGAGCGCCCGAGCGTCGGGCGTCGTCGTGTTTCGGTTCGTCGAGCCTGAGTGCGCGGTCTTCTACAGCGCGCAGCTTCACCACCCGCAACCGATTGGCACTCAAAGAATTGAATTCGCGCGAGACCCGGCAATCCGTCTAGAATCGAATCGGAGATCCTGGGGGGATGTCATGCGACGGCGGCTAGGGCTTTCTATTTTATTGCTTGGGTCCGCGCTGGTGCACGCGGCAGCCACACCGCCGAACGACAAGCAGCAAGTGCTGTGGGATCACTTGAGGGATGCCGTCGTCGATGTCGAGCAGGGTCTGGACGGAGTACTGGGTGTGGCCATCCTGGATCTGACCTCGGGGCAGCAATTTCTCATCCATCCGGACGAGGTATTCCCACAGGCGAGTTCAATCAAGATCGCCGTGCTCGCGGAGCTCTATCATCAGGCGGAGCAGTCGTCGCACGGGGTGGGCGGCAAGGCGACGTTGAAGGATCGCTATGTAGTGCGGGCGGCGGATCTCGTTCCCGATAGTGCCATCCTGGGTGGCCTCACGCCGGGCGTGACCGCTCTCACGAACCGTGATCTCGCGACCATCATGGTCGCGGTCAGCGACAATTCAGCCACGAATGTACTCATCGATCGCGTCGGCATGGATCAGGTCGTGCGTTTGACAGAATCGCTGGGCCTTGCCCACACGCAGCTGCGCCGCAAGATGATGGATCTGAAGGCGGCGGCGGCGGGACGGGAAAATATCTCCACGCCGCGCGAAATGATGACGCTGTTGGAACAGCTGTATCGCGGCAAAGTGATCGGCCCGCCGCTGCTCGACGATTTCTTCACGGTGTTCGCCACGCGCAAAGAAAGCTGGATACCCCGTGATCTGCCGGCCGATCTCAAAGTTGCGAACAAGCCGGGGGAACTGGAAGGAGTGCGCAATGACTCCGGTATCGTGTTCCTCAAGTATCGTCCGTACGTGATCTGCGTCATGACCACGTATCTTGCGAACGAGCGTGCCGGCGAGGAGGCAATCACGCGGATTTCGAGCTTGGCCTACGGCGTATTCGACCGTCTCGGCCGGGCCTCCGATCTAGGCAGGGTGATTTCGCCCGGTAATGGCGGCGCGCGGTAGGCCGTCTACGAGATTTTCAGGCCGGCGCGGCGCCAATTGGGCCAATGCGGAAAGTCCCAATTCAGCCAGATGCGAACCGCGCGTCCGACCAGGTTTTGCTCCGGAACGAAGCCGACCGGGCCGAATCGGCTGTCCTCACTATCGTTGCGATTATCGCCCATGAAGAAATACTGACCCGCCGGCACAACGGCATCGTAATCGGTGGACCGCAGATTGGCAGCCAACATGATCACATGCTCGCGACCGCCAATGTTTTCAAGCTTAAGATCGGCACCCGCGAACTCGCTGCCCACAAAGTTCCCGTCGGGTTTGAGCGCGAGCGCTGAGCCATTGATGTAGACCTGATTGTTGCGCACAGCCACATGGTCACCCGGCAAGCCGATCAGGCGCTTGATGAGATGCACGGACGGTTTCGCGGGCAGCCTGAACACAATCACGTCGCCGCGTCGTGGTTGACCGGTCGTCAACACCTTTGTATTGGTGACGGGAAGGCGCAGACCATAGGCGAACTTGCTCACGAAAATAAAATCGCCATCGATCAGGCCGGGCATCATGGATTCCGAGGGAATCCTGAACGGCTCAAAGATGAATGAGCGAATGATCAACACGATCAAGATCACAGGAAAGAAAGACTTCGCGCATTGTACGATCCACGGCTCGGTGACACGGACGGCGAGGGCGGCACCGTTGTGGTTGGCTCGCTGGAATACTGCATTGATCAGCCAAACGAGGCCCGAGAGCGCGAGCAGCAGCGCCAGGGCGGCGGATAAATCCATCAGCATCCGGTGCGCATGAAACAGGGGCTCTGGGAGTCGGCACGCGTCAGTGTTCCCACGCCGAGGGCGAGCACGCCGGCCAGCATCACGGCATTGATGACTCGAAGTAACACTTTGGCAATGTGCTTCCACGGCGCTCGCCGCACAGAGCGTATTCGAGCCGACAGGATGGCCACAAAAACTTGCCGCCAGCACCACGCGGCCGAGCGGCCTCGGTGGCATTGTTCGATCACGTCTCCCGCCAGGGATTCTCGGTGATAGGGTGAACCCCAACGATCCAGCAAGTACAGGGCTAACGGTGGCGGTGGCTTGCTCACGTGGACTCACTGTTGAACGCGGCCAGGCCGGATGCGAGTTTTTGCAAAGTGCTCTGCGCATCGCGCGCCTCGGCGACACCCAATGCGGTGGGTTGAAAGTAGGTGCGTGCTTTGCCGCCGCGTTCGGGCGAGGGCGATCCCAGCGCTGAACTGACCAGACCCTTTTTCTCGAGCCGCTCCAATGCCGCATAGACACTTGCGAGAGCGACCTCTCGACCGCTCTTTTCGGCGATTTCCCGGCTGATTTGTACCCCGTACGACTCCTTCGAGGGTCGAATCACCGCCAGCAATACCATCAATTCCAATTGTCCCAAGTGCTCGCGTCTTCGCATATCTTCTACAATAGTGAAGTTATACGGATTTGGCAAGCGCGCTAGGGCACCGCTATTTTCTCAGGCGCTGCGCCGGCGCGTATGGGGCCCAGCGTCTCAAGCAGCCGGTTGAATCAAACCGGGATCGTCCGGTACGGTGGAGTTGATGCGCGGGCTGATCGGGTAGGCTTGCATGCTCCGCGGGCTGTATGGACGCAGCGCCGCTTTCGCCTCGACGGGCGTGCCTTTTAGCCAGGTTTGATAATCCCTGCGTCGCAAGATGGCCGGCATGCGTCCGTCGGTGTTGGCGACGGCCATCATGAGCTCATTCGGCGGCACGCAAACGATCGAGCAGCTTTCGATCACGTCGTCATCATCGCTCTCAGATCGATCCCAGATCGCCGCCAAGCCAAAAACGGAGCGGTCCAACAGTCGAATGAAGAAGGGCTGCCGGTAGCGCGCGTTGGTCAGTTGCCATACATAGAATCCGGCGATGGGCAGAATGCAGCGTTGGCTGTTGAGCCAGGGTCCCCGGCACATCGGCGAATCCAGTATCCCCTCCACGTCGACCGTAAGCGGTGCATGGGCTGCGCGACCTTCTGCCGCCGCGGGTATCAACCCCCATCGCATCATCGCCGCTTCGGATTGCCCGTCGTGCCAGCGAATGGCCGGTACGTACTGCTGCGCAGCCACGTTGAATCGCGGTGTGAAACTCCACCAGGCTCGCGCCGGCAGGAATTCCCGCTCCGCGGTGGCTTGGTCCGGAAGCACGTAGCGCTCGCACATAGCCCGGACATTACGGGAGCGCTCATCACAAAAGTGTGACGGAGCTTTGGTTTGCAATAGCTGCAGTGCGGCGAGGCCGATTGGGGGCGTGCCCGAAGCGTCATCATCCAACGCTGCAATTGGCCGCTGCATGGTTATGCGGTGAAGCCCCTGATCTTGCCGGGCCAGCCCCAATGAGTGCAAGATCTCGACCTTCATGAGCCTAGAGAGACCAGTATGTGCGAACAAGACGATCTGAAAGATTTTGCGCGACGCGCGAGTGATCTGACGCGAAGGCAATTCGGTGTGATGGCATTGGGTGCGGGACTGGTGGCCACCCTGCCGAAGCTCGCCAATGCCGCTGAGACTCGAGGAGCAGACGTTGAAATAAAAACTCCGGACGGCACTGCGGACGCGTATTTCGTGCATCCCACCAAGGGCAAACACCCGGGCGTGCTCATTTGGCCGGATATTTTCGGATTGCGCCCGACCTTTAAGCAAATGGCGACCCGGCTGGCCGAGTCGGGCTATTCAGTTCTCGTCATCAATCCTTTCTATCGCACCAAGAAGGCGCCGACGGCAGCGGATCACGCCGATTTCAACGATCCCGCGACCCGTCAGGCACTCATGACGCTGGCAGGCACCTTGAGTCCCGCTACCGCCGCGACCGATGCCAAGGCATTTGTGACCTACCTCGATGACCAGCCTGCCGTCGACAAGAAGCGCAAAATCGGTACCACCGGATACTGCATGGGCGGCCCCTTTGTGTTTCGCACGGCGGCGAGCTTTCCGAACCGCGTCGGCGCGGGCGCCACGTTTCACGGCGGGGGTCTCGTGTCCGACAAGCCGGACAGCCCACACCTGTTGATCCCGGAAATGAAGGCGCACTTTCTCATCGCGATCGCTGAGAATGACGACAAGCGCCAACCCGAAGCCAAGGATGTGCTGCGCGATAGCTTCGCCAAGGCCAAATTGCCCGCGGAAATCGAGGTGTACGCCGGTACGCTGCACGGTTGGTGCCCACCGGATGCGCAGGTGTACAACCATGACCAAGCCGAGAAGGCCTGGAGCCGGATGATGGCGCTATTCAGCAGTTCGCTGGCTTAAACAATCGCGCGATTCCGCTGCATCTTGGGATGCCGGCGCTAGGTTTGGCCCTGCAGGGCCAAACCTAGCGGCCGAATGGCGCGGTGAGGCTGAGCATGCTCAAGTGGCCAAATCCCACGAAGACGTTGCGCTGCTCGTCCCATAGACGATGAGTGAGACATTTGAGACTGGTCAACAGCGTGAGAGGTTTGACCGTTTTGAAGAACGGATCCGCGTCGTGACATCGCTGAAGATGGTAGTTCGGAATGCGCGGACTCAAATGATGGATATGGTGGAACCCAATATTGCCGGTAAACCATTGTAGGATTCGGGGCAGCTTATAAAACGAACTGCCTTGCAAGGCCGCGGCCATGTAATTCCAATCCGTGGAACGCGCCCAATAGGCGCCCTCAAATTGATGCTGTACATAGAACAGCCACAGACCGAGCGCGCCGGCGAATGCGGACACGGTGAGCTGAATCAACAACAAAGCTTTCAGTCCGATGACCGCACTCATCACCAGCGCCGTCGCCAGCAGCGCCCAGTTGGTCAGGTGAACCGACCGGCGCTCGCGCTGCGCTGCGGTGGACGACGCAAATCGGTGATCTACAAAAAAGAGATACAGCGGTGCAATGACAAAAAGCACGAAAGGGTTGCGTGCGAGCCGATAGGCAAGTCGCCGCGCACGGCTGCTCTGAAGATATTCCTGCACCGTAAGTGTCCAGACATCGCCCGAGCCGCGCCGATCCAGGTCCCCGGCGGTCCCATGATGTAAGGAGTGCTGCCAACGCCAGTGTCGATACGGCGTCAACAGCAGCAAGCCCAGCAGGGCCCCCGTGGCGTTGTTCGCGCCCTTGGTTCTAAAGAACGAGCCGTGGCCGCAGTCGTGGAAAATGATAAAAATGCGGACCAGGAAACCGGCCGCAAGAATGGCGATCGGCAGCATCAGCCAATAGGAAACGAGAAGCGCTCGGTCCATGGCAAACCATAAAAACACGTAGGGAACCAACGAGTTGATCAATTGCCAGCGGGCTCTCCACAGGGATGCCACCTGACACCTTGCCACGTTATCTTTTGAGATGTCCGCCATTGATCAGCTGTACGCGTTGAGGCGACTCGAGTCTGTGCGATAGCGAACACTCGATCGTCAAATGCACGCATCGAGGAAGCGCAGCGCGGGGCGGCGTGCTGGGCGCGTGCCGATGCGGACAATATAATCCCGCAATGATCGTTCATCTCATCGACGGCACGTACGAACTGTTTCGCCACTTCTACGGATTGCGTCGATTCACGAAAGGAGACCGGCCGTTCGGCGCCGTGGCGGGTGTGCTCAACGGCATACTGGAAATGCTGGAGCAGGGTGCCACTCATGTCGGGGTGGCCACCGACCATGTGATCGAGTCCTTTCGCAATGAGATTTGGAGCGGCTATAAGACCGGCGAGGGGATTGAGCCTGCACTATGGGCCCAGTTTCAGCCGCTCGAAAATGCACTGGACGCGATGGGGGTCGTCGTATGGCCGATGGTCGAACTCGAGGCCGACGATGCCTTGGCCTCGGCGGCTGCGATCGCGGCCGCCGATAGGCGTGTCGAAAAAGTATGCATTTGGACACCGGACAAGGATCTTGCGCAGTGCGTGCGTGGCGATCGCGTCGTCCAGGTGGATCGGAAGAGCAAGGCCATTCGCGACGCCGATGCCGTGCACAAGAAGTTCGGCGTGATTCCCGAATTGATCCCGGACTATCTCGCGCTCGTGGGCGACAGTGCGGATGGCTACCCGGGCATCGAGGGGATCGGACCGAAAGGGGCGGCAGGCCTGCTGTCGCGCTATGGCCGGATCGAGACCTTTCCCGAGCACATCCTGGGCGAGCGGCGCGCGCTCGCGCTGCTGTTCAAGAAGTTGGCAACCCTGAAGGCCGATGCGCCGCTATTCATCGATGTCAAAGCGCTCAGGTGGCGCGGTCCCACCGAGCGATTCTCCGGGCTGACGGCTCAGCTCGGCGAGCGTTTGATCGCGCGCGCCGACAAGGCGGCGTCCAGCACCGGTTCGTGACTGATGTCGCAGCGGCCGCCAACCGGCGCGGCGCAAAATGCTTTTACTGCCTACTGGAGGATGGTCGAATGGCAAGACGCCAAGGGGCTTTCACCGATTTGCTGGATCTTTCCTCCAAGCTACCGTGGCAGGCGGACGTCGCCCTGGCGGTAGCGTCCGCGCTGGGCTTTCACATCGCGGCCACCGCGTTCTCGGTTCTTCCCAAAGTGACGACAACAGTCGATCTTGGATCCAACATCGTCCAGCAGGGCATCCATACATTGGCCTACTTCCTTCAATTCATCGTGCCGGTGGCCTTCATCATCGGGGCGACCGTCTCGGTGCTGAAACGATCGCATTCAGCGGCCCTTCTCAATGGGACTCGCGCCAATCCCAAGGTCGCGATTGCCTCGATGAGCTGGCGGGATTTCGAACGGCTGGTCGGTGAAACATTTCGCCGGCAAGGATTCACGGTCACCGGCTTCGGTGGCAACGGTCCGGACGGGGGCGTGGATTTGGGGCTTTCGAAGAACGGCCAGCGATTCCTGGTTCAGTGCAAACACTGGCGCAAGCGCCAGGTAGGGGTCACCGTCGTTCGCGAACTGAATGGCGTAATCGCGGCACAGCGCGCCCACGGTGGATTCGTCGTCACCGGCGGTGATTTCACGCGCGAAGCACGCGATTTTGCCGATTCATGCGCCATCAGGCTCATCGACGGGCCGGCTTTGGACGAGCTGATCGGCGACAAACCCCTGGTCCGTTCCGCGCCGCTGTGCCCGCGTTGCGGCACCTCGATGGTTGAGCGCAAAGCGAAGCTAGGACGGTTCGCAGGCCAGGTTTTCTGGGGTTGCCAGCACTATCCCAAGTGCACCGAGATCCTGAAAATCGCTTGAGGGGAACCGGCGCCGTCCGCCGTGTCGGCGAAGGGGGCTGCCGCAAAACCTGACTGAGCCGGCAATATGATTTTACCGAGCTATCAAGCGATCGCCTGGCTGTGCTGGGTGCCCAACCTAGTCGTTGTCGAATGGCTGGTATTGACTCGACCGGCAAGCGCCCTGCAGCAAAGTGCGCCGGACGCCCCGAGGCAGACCGGCGTGGTTTGACGTCCTCCCACGCCCTAAGGGGCTGGGATTCCTTCTGCAAGGCGGCGACGTCCCGCCGCGAGAATGATCTTTGCGGCATTTACGTTGCGGTCGTGTACCGTCGCGCATTCGCTGCAAGTCCATACTCTTATTCCAAGACCTGCGATACCTTTAGGGCCGCTGCGCGAATCGCACGCAGAACAGGTCTGGGTTGAAAACGCTTCATCGACTTCTGCAAACGTTGCACCTGCGAAATCGCACTTGTACCGGAGCATCGTTCGAAAGGCCGACCAGCCCGCATCGAGCACCGACTTGGCGTGCGGCGTCTTCGCGAGCGCGGAGGCATTTGCGTTTCCGACAAATATTGTGTCATACGCGCGCACCAAGCGAGTCGAGAACTGATGCAGGGAATCTTTCCTGCGATTCGCGATTTTGGCATGGATCGCGCGCACACGATCCTTCTTGCCCGCGCGTTGCGCGATGGCGAGCTTTGGCTCAAGGCCGCGATAGAATTGCGGGGCCGACAGTTTCTCCCCGTCGCTCGTGGCCACGAAATCCTCGAGCCCCAGATCAATGCCCACCTCGCGCCGCGCTTTGGATCTAGGCTCTGCACTCGGCAAGGCGACGCAGACATTCAAGTACCAGCGGCCGCGAGCATCTTCGCAGAGGTTTCCCGCACGAATCCGGTACGCATCGAGACCATAACTGTCCCACAATGACAACCACTGGCCGGCGAATTTCACTTGGCCATGAGCAGCCTGAATCGCAGTCTTCTTGAATGGTATCCAACCGAGACTGCGACGGCTGCCGCAGGATTTGCGCCAGCCGAGGCGCACCTTTCTAAATTGTCTGCGCCGCGTGGCGTATTCCTCCGCGATCGCCTGCACGGTCTGAGAGTGCAGATGCAGTCCCTCTTTGGTCGCGCCGCGAGTGAACTTCGCAAAGTCATATCCGGACAGAAACCGGCGTTCGCGATTGAACATCGTTATCTGCAATTCGTTGCAGAAGTTCCAGACGAAATTCACTTCGCGGGCGCGATCGCGCAAAAACTTCGCGTGTTTGTCCTTGAGGCGCAGCCTTAACACTTTGATCTTGGTGGAAGAGGCACCGTGCATAGATTGCTCTATATGATGATATACTGTAATTATATACAGCACTCTCGCGGATCACCTGCTTTATTTCTGTTGTCAGAGTGCAGAAATAGCGCGCTGGACAGGTGCGTCGCTCTTTAGGGTTGGGAATCACTGCAACGCTGGTCTGGAACCGGAGTGCACCTGATATCCTCCGCCTAAAGGCCGAGGGTTACAGTGCAATTGTATCAACGCCTTTGGGATTATTTTTCAGGGGGAGTTGTCATGGCGGAAAATGTATATAAGGTCATCGAACTCGTCGGAACCAGCAGCGAGTCTTGGGAGAAGGCGACAGCCGCAGCCATCACGCGCGCCAGTAAGACCTTAAGAGACCTCAGGGTCGCCGAGGTCGTCAAACTCGACGTGCAGCTCAAAAACGGCAAAGTCGAGGCGTACCGATCGCGAATCAGCGTGTCGTTTAAGTACGAGAGCAAAGGCTGACAGTTCGGGTTCGAGCCGGCGGCGCCGTTGGATGGCTGAACACGCTCTCCAAAGGCGTCAGGTATCGCAGTTGGTCCTTTAGCGTTGGCCGATCGCAAACCTGACAAAGTCCTTCAGCGTGTATGGCTTGGCTCCCGAGGGCTTCCAACTCGGGTTCTGGCTGAGATACGAGTACGGGTCGGCGAACATCAGCCCCAAGAAAACGGTCGCAACGATTCGTCCACCCACGGGACCCAATTGCGGCGTCGTCACGATCTTGCGGCCGTTGACGGGAATTCTCTCCTTTTTTTGATAGTGCATCGCTTCCGCGAGAATATACGTCCACAAGGGGCAATTCCCCTTGAACACAGGCCCCGCGACGCTGACGATGTCGCGCAAACGCGGCTTCGGCTCATCCACCCCTTGACCGATGAGGATGTCTTTGTCCTTCAGCACCGGTACCTGCAATGCCGCAGCCACCGCCTGTCCCGAGGGAAGACCAAACTCCGCGCCACGCAGCAGGTTGCGCAATGCCAGGGAGGAGGGCTTGGACGCCACGGTGGGCGGCAGGTGGCGCAGGGGATCCACCAAGGCCGTGTCGATGCGATAGGCGAATTGCAGGCGGCGCATGTTGTCGACGTTCAATTTCCCGTCGTCTGCGTCTTTCATCGAACCGTAGGGACGCACGTCGATGTCGATGAAACGGCCCCAGTCGATCGCCCAGTCCGCATTCATTGGCTTGAAACCCAGCAGCCCCTCGCCGAATCCCGGTTGCTCCTTGGGCGGCAGCGGAAATATGGGCACCAGCACCACATCGTTCAGTCGGTACCCGGGCCGAACCATAGAATGGCCCAGGCGATATCCGGCCACCGAGAACTCAACCGGCATGAAGGGATACTTTACGTTGTTGAATAGAGTCACCTTAGCCGGGTCATACATCCCCTTTTTCTTAAAGGCATTCAAAACCTGGGCGTTGACGATGCGGGGTAGAAAATCATTGATGACGATGTATTGGTAGTGCCGGCGGACAAAGTTCTGGATGTCCTCGAAATCCGGCTTTCCGCGCTTGCTGTGTTCGTGCAACGCGCGGTTGTGGAATTGCAGGAACAATCCTTGCAGCTGCGAGACGATTGAATTCTCATCATTGCGCGGATCGCCGATCAGTGCGCGCCCGGCCGGATTGCGCTGCAGGTCGTGCGCCTTCACATGGCCCCCGGTAATGGGACTGCCCAGCGTGAACGACAGTCCATCGGGGTCATACATGTACGGTTGGTCGCCCGGACCACGGCCGTAGACATTGTCCAGATCGAAGGCCGCGGTGCGAAAGTCCTCCGTTGCGTTCGGGTCCTTTTGCTTTTGAAAGCTCGCCTCGGGATCGAAGGTCAAATCATGATCGATGAATTGACCCAAATACGTATACAGCGAGGGAATGCCGCTCTCTTCTGCGTCCGGGCCATCCTTCGGCTTGTCGAACCCCGAGACCATGGCGTCGGCCAGCTTTTCAAGATTCCTCCCTTGCTGAGCCGCGGACTTGCCGAATTTGGCGGCATCCAGATCTGGAAACATGCGGCCGAATCGGTGGTCATCGCCGAGGGGAATCTGATTTTTCCCTGCCGCTTTCAGGCCGCGAATAATGTCGCTGTGCTTCCCCTCGCTTTGCTTCGCCATGTTGATCTCCTTGGGTATAGAAGCGCAGAGGCTGCGAGTCCGCGGCAGCGGATCGTTGAATTGAGTGCACATCAAACAATCATTTCGTCCTTGAATGAATTGATGGGTGTCTTTGGTGTGAGCCGACGCTATTCCTAAAAATCCGACGGGTCAATGGTGCCCAGTTGACGTCATCCGCCTGCGCGGCTCACACGTCGAAGATTTGGTAGGCGTCTGCGAAGGCCTTGAAGGGTTCACCCACGGGTAGAAACTCGTGGGCGACGTATCCCGGGAAGCCGGTGTCGGCGATGGCTTGGGCCACGGCGCGGTAGTTCAGTTCTTGGCTCGAGTCAATTTCGTGCCGTCCCGGAATGCCGCCGGTGTGGAAGTGCGCGATCCACGGGATGTTGCCGCGGATGGTGCGGATGACATCGCCTTCCATGATTTGCATGTGATAGATGTCGTACAGCAGCTTGACGCGCAGCGAGCGCACCGCCTGGACCACGTCGACGCCGAATGCGGTATGGTCGCCTTCGTAGCCCGGATGATCGATGCGGCTGTTGAGCAGTTCCACGCAAATCGTGACGCCGTGCTTTTCCGCCAACGGTGCAATCTTGGACAGACCTGCCACGCAACTCGCCATGCTTTCGGCCTGGCTCGCGCCGTGGCGATTGCCGAACATGGCAATCAGATTCGGCACTCCGGCCTGCGCGGCTTGCGGGATGGCGGCTTCGAGCTCCGACAGCAGCATCGCGTGGTTGGCGGAATCATTGAACCCGGTCTGAATGAAGGCCTGACGGCGCGAGGCATAGCCCATGGAACAGGTCATGCCGGCGTCGCGCGCGATCCGCCATTCCTCCGGATACAATAGATCGATGCCGTCGAACCCGATCGCCTTGGCGCGCCGGCACAGCTCCGGCAGGGCGACATCCTTCGCCGTCCAGCGCGCGATGGACTGCTTCAGCCGACCGTGATGCGGCGCGATAGCGGGTAACCGCAAATTCTGGAGATAGGAAAAGCTGGTGGTGATGCTGACCAGCGGATCGGCCGCATCGTCTTGTTCGACGAGAAAATGTTCGACGCCTGCGCTCCTGGCGCGCGCCAGCAGCGGCGGCCAGTCGATGATGCCGCTGCCCACCTCGGTCATGCGATGCTCCGGCGCGCCCTTGGTATCTTTGACATGCACCAGTTTGCAGCGCCCCGGCCAGCGGTTGAAGTAGCGCAGCGGGTCCTGTCCGCTGCGCACGATCCAATACAGGTCCAACTCGATGCCGACGAGCTTGGGATCGCTGCCTTCGAGCAGCACATCAAAGGGCAACCGGCGGTCGATCGGAGCAAAGTCGATGTCGTGATTGTGATAAGCGAATCGCAAATTCGCCTTCGCGGCCGCTTCGGCGCCGCGCGTGAACTTATCGGCCACGCGGCGATAGTCATCCAGCGACGCGCGCAGTGCGCCTGGAATGGAAGGGACGACGACATAGCGGCATCCCAACCGGCGCGCATCGTCGAGTACGCCATCCCAGCCTGTATCGAGGCTCTCGAAGGGCACATGCATCGAGGGTGCGGTCAGCCCCAGTCGATCCAGCATGCCGCGAACTTCCGCAGAGGAGTGCTCAAACAGTCCCGCGAATTCAACCTGCTTGTAGCCGATGGCCGCCACCTTCTGCAGCGTGCCCTCGAAGTCGCCTTGCATGGCTTTGCGCACGGTGTACAGTTGCACGCCGACGGGGCCTAAGGTTGGTCCTGAGGCGGCAGCGGCGCGCACCGATCGCGGCAGGGCAAGCGTGCCCAGCGCAACCGTGCCGAGCGCAGCGGTGCTCAACGCGAATCCCGAGTTCACGAGGAAATCGCGGCGGTTGGTTGTCATAGCTCGTTGCGCTTCATCTGGTTCACCGCGTGGTCACAGGCGCGCGCGGTGAGTGCCATGTAAGTGATGCTGGGATTTTGGCAGGCACTGCTGGCCATGCAGGCGCCATCGGTGATGAATAGGTTCTGAGCATCCCACGCTTGATTCCAGGCATTGAGGACACCTTGGGCCGGCTCGATGCTCATGCGCGCGCCGCCCATTTCGTGAATGCAGTGCCCGGGCGGATGGTCAACCGGCTGCTGCATGATATCGCTGCAGCCGGCCGCGTCGAGCATCTCGGCCATGCTGGTCATCATGTCGCGCTGCATGGCGCGCTCATTCTCACGCCAGCGAACATCCATGCGCGCGACAGGCACGCCCCACTTGTCCTTGACGTCAGGATCGATGGTGACGCGATTGTCGGCGTGCGGCAGCGTTTCTCCCCAGCCGGCGGCGCTGAGGGTCCAGGAGCCCAAGTCCAGGAGTGATTTTTTGAAGTCAGCGCCATAGCCGGGCATGCCGATCCCGCGATGCCAGTCCTTGCGGCCCGATCCGCCCTGCATGCCGTAGCCACGCAGGAAACCGGGATGTTGTGCCGAGACATTGCGAAAGCGCGCAATGTAAATGCCGTTCGGGCGGCGCCCAAACGTGGTGCGGTCCTTAAAACCGCTCATGGTGCCGGACGCGCCGGAGCCGTAGTGGTGATCCATGACGTAGCGGCCGAGCATGCCGCTGGAATTGCCGAGGCCTTGAGGAAAGTGCGCACTCTTGGAATTGAGCAGCAGGCGCACCGACTCGATGGCTGAAGCGCACAGGAACACCACGCGGGCTTTGTACTCGGTTTCCTCGAGCGTGTTCGCATCGATCACGCGCACGCCGCGAATGCGCCCGCGCTTCGCATCGTAGGTGAGTTCGGCGGCGACGCTGTGCGGACGCAGCGTCAGGTTGCCGGTGGCGTTGGCGGCCGGGAGCGTCGAGCCAATACTGCTGAAATAGGAGTGGGTGATGCAGCCGCGCTCGCAGGGGCCGCAGTAATGGCAGGCGGCGCGGCCGTTGTGATCCTCGGTGAGAATGGCTGCGCGGCCGATGGTCATGAGGCGCTCGCCGTTGAAGCCCTTGAGGATCCGCTCGCGTGCGGTGCGCTCGACAGCCGTCATCGGCATGGGCGACATGAACTCGCCGTCCGGCAACTGCGCAAGGCCTTCGCGTGCGCCCGATACCCCAATGAACTTCTCCACGTGCGAATACCACGGCGCAATGTCCTTGTAGCGGATGGGCCAGTCGTTGCCATGACCGTCCTTGGCGTTCGCCTCGAAGTCCAAGTCGCTCCAGCGATAGACCTGGCGGCCCCAGGTAATCGACCGGCCGCCGACCTGGCGGCCGCGAAACCAACTGAACGGCGCGCCGTCAGCGTGGGTGTAGGGATTCTCGACGTCGTTGACGAAGAATTTGTGCCCGATCTCATCGCAGGCGTAGCAGTCGGTCTGGATCGGGCGCTCCTTTTTGAGCAACCTGCGATCGCCCCAAACGCGGAACGGCACCTCGTAAGGCTGCACATGCTCCACATAATCTTTGGCAGGATCGATGGGACCGCCGGCCTCGAGCACCAGCGTCTTCAAGCCTGCCTGGCTCAATTCCTTGGCAGCCCACCCGCCGGTGATACCGGAGCCGACCACAATGGCGTCGAAGGCGTACTGCTCCTTCATGTCGGGCTCGCGGGGATTCGCACATCGGCATCGAATCGGCCCGGCACGACCACCACCTTCAACAGGTCCTGCTGCACCGGCTTGCTGGTGAAGTAGCCGTAAATGACCAGCTCCTTGAGTTGCACGTAGCCACGCTGGGCGGGGGTGAGGTCCTTGGATCCGGTGGCGGCGTCGAGGCTGCTCATCACCGTCATCAGGTCGTGGTGCTTGAGCCCGATGAGACTTGCACCGGACGTGGATGCTGCCAATTGGTCGATGGCGCCCAAGTCGGCGAGAAAGGCGGCGCGGCGCGCGCCGGAGAAATATTCGGCTACGACTAGGTCGATCCAGGCGGGCACGCCCACATCGGTCGCGCCCGGCGTGTCGCTGCGCGGCAGGATGACCGCGGCGATGAGCGCGATCATTTGGGTCTGATCGGGGTTGAGGGCGCGTGGCGTGGGTCGAGCGCCGGCGGCGGCGATGGCGCTCCAGGCGGTCTCGGCGAAACCGGGCATCAGGCTCAAGGCGAGGCCTCCCTTGAGCAGCGTTTGAATGGCGGTGCGACGGTCTATGTTTGTTCTATCAGGCATTCGCAATCGCTCGCATGTGCGCGACGAGGCACTCCCGGACTTGAATCTGGCACGGAATGGGGGCGTTGTCGACCTTTGCGGCGGCGGCACGCGCCTGCCTTGCGCGAAACTGCTCGACGCGTAGGGGTGGTTGAAAATTCCGTTCGCCGCTGCAATGATTGTCACGTTTTCCCTGCATCGTCGACACACGCGATTGGTTATTGTCCCGTTTTGAGGCGGGCGATTGGTCTGCCGTTCATCCCGGATGTTACAGGGGGTGCTGCATGGGAATGGATCATCGTTGGGGGCAAAGACAAGCGACGAACATTGCGGTGCATGTGGCCGCGACATCCGGCACGACCGGAGCCGCGCGAGTGGTCAACGTCAGCTTGACCGGGGCTTATTTGGAAACCAGCCTGCCGCTGCGCCTGCATGCGCTGGTTTACGTGCGCTCCTCGCGGGATAACTCAGCCGGAGCAAGTAAACGAATCGCCGCACATGTGGTGCGCCATGATGCGCTGGGCGTCGGCCTGGAATGGTGTCAAGAGCTGACCAAGGGGGTCCACATTGCATTGCTGTTGGCCATGCTGGCAGATGGCGAAATCGACGGCACTCTTGCAGCGGCCTGACTGATTCCCTCACGGCTGTGCTTGCAACCTCTTAATCACGGCGTTGAGATCTTGAGCTGCGTCCTGGGGTTCCAATCCATCGGGCCAAGTGTCCTGCAGCTACTGACACGATAAAGATCATCAGCCGTAATGGATCATTTTTGCCCGACGCCTAGCTGCGCGGCCGCACGCAACCCGCTGCCCAAGGCGCCCTGCACCGTTCCCCATTGTCCTGTCGTATCGGTATGCTCACCCGCGAAATACAGAGTATTGGCCACCGGCAGCGTCATCTGCGTCGATGCGTTGACTGCGCCAGCCGGTGCGTAGCTGTAGGCGCCGCGCGAATAGGGATCCGCTTGCCAGTCGTGCGTGCGCCAGCTGATCAGTCTCGCGTGCAAGTCCTGCGCCGCGATTCCGTATATGCGCGATAACGATTCCAAGGATTCTTCCAGCAACACACGCCCCTGCGCGCGGGCACCGATCCTTTGCACGAGCGCGGCGGCCTTCGGGCCGCCCACCCATCCGGTGATCAACGGTGTGGTCTTCGGCATGGGGGTCCACCACGCCGACAGGACCTCATCACGGGTGAGCAGGAAACTTAAGTCCGGCTGCCAGAACGTCGCATCGAACAACAGGCTGATTCGGACAACCGCACCCATCGCCATTCGCGCCGCGTTCGACCATACCTCTTGCGGCGCGGGCTCGAACTCGACCGTGCCGGCCTGCAAAACCCCGAGCGGCAGGGTCACGATGGCACGTTCCGCATGCAATTCGAAACTCTTGCCGCCGGCATCCACACCGCTGACCGCGACTGCGTTTTGCGACCAGCGCACGCGGCGCACCGGATGCTCCAACAGGAGCGTGCCGCCCGCCGCACGAAATCGATCCGACAGGAACGCCGGCAGGGCACCGTATCCAGCCTCGACGTGAAACAGCCGATCGGAATGCACTTTATCCTCGGCGCGCTGTTGCGCTACCAGCGCCGCAACGCCGATGACGCGGCTGTCGGCCGCGTTGAAGCCTTCGACGTAGGCGGTGGCGCGCCTGCGCCGCGACCCATCGATTCCCGCCCGATCCAAGTACTGCGCAAAGGTCACGTCCGTGCCGTGAGGCTGCCTCTCCAGCCATGCCATCATTTCATCGATGACACTGACGGCATCTCCGTAGTCCTCACCGCTTGATTGGAAGCCGCCGCGAGCGAACGACAGTTGAGCGCCGTCCAATTCATACGTGTTGAGATTCGCTTGCCGGATCAGATCCCAACTGTCCAGCGGCAGTCCATGAATGAATTCCGCGCCGAGTTCAATCGAAACCGGCTCGCCGGAATTCCGGATGATCCGGTCGGTGAAAATGCGCCCGCCGATCCGGTCGCGCGCTTCGATCAGGGCGACGTGCTGACCGGCGTCAGCCAGTGCGCGCGCGGCGGCAAGACCCGAAATGCCCGCCCCCAGCACCAAAGTGTTGTATCTGCCCATCGGCCTCATGGTAGCAATAAAAAAATGCCGGACTTGTCTGACAGAATTCGTGCGATCGGACGTGCTAGGCTTTTTAGAGGTGGCCGCGCACAACGCGGCATTTGCTCAATACGCTGCGCGTCCGCGCGGCTTTAATAAAGGAACAATATGGCTGCTAAGGTCTGGTTCATTACTGGCACGTCCAGGGGTTTCGGCCGCGTTTGGGCGGAGGCGGCGCTGGCCCGCGGCGATCTCGTTGCGGCCACGGCTCGGAACATCGATACGCTTTCACCGCTGACTGAACGTTACGGCAAGCAAGTGACGGCGATCACCCTGGACGTCACGAACAAGGCTGATGTCGATGCCGCAATCGCGGAGGCGCACGGGCGCTTCGGCCGCCTCGACGTCGTCATCAACAATGCCGGCTACGGACTTTTCGGCACGATCGAGGAGGTGAGCGAAGCGCAAGCCCGGGCACAAATCGAAACCAATCTGTTCGGCGCGCTTTGGGTCACCCAGGCCGCGCTGCCCATCATGCGTGCCCAAGGTTCGGGACACATCATTCAGGTGTCATCGATCGGCGGTGTCAATGCCTTTCCCACCGTTGGCCTGTATCACGCCTCGAAATGGGGTCTCGAGGGATTTAGCCAAGCGCTTGCCGCGGAAGTCGCCGGATTTGGCATCAAGGTGACCATCGTCGAGCCGGGCGGCTACGCCACGGATTGGGGCGGCCCATCGGCCATCCGCGCGTCGGCCAACCCGATCTACGACGGCGCTCGCGCAAAGATCGCCGCGTTTCGTTCCAACAGCATGCCCGGCGATCCGGACGCGACCGGTCCGGCGATTTTGAAGGTGGTCGATGCGAAAGATCCGCCGCTGCGAATTTTCCTGGGCTCAAGCGGTTTGCCCATGACGCGCGCCGAATATGCCCGGCGAATCGAGACCTGGGAGAAGTGGAACGCGGTTTCGATCGAGGCTCAGGGCGACTTGGCGGCGAAACGGGCGCGTCGGACGGGAACTTCGTAGGTTTCGCTTCTTGGGTTGGCGCCACGATCCCCGCCCAACATTATGGCTCAGTTATCTCGTAGCCCCGGGCGCGAAATAATGCCAGCCAGCCGCCGGGCTTCACCAGCTCAGCCATGGACAGCACGGCCACCGTGCTCAAGTTGGACGCGATGGCTTTCTCGGCGGCCGCAAGCCAGGCCGACTGAAGCTGCCCGTTGACCTTTGTATACTCCGCCTGAAAG
>Ga0179592_10000172_pt1 | contig 27317 bp, 25 predicted proteins | sample CZODoug2_1_08_16_FD_148623 | JGI IMG/M metagenome (GOLD analysis project Ga0179592, IMG submission 148623) | Vadose zone soil fungal communities from Angelo Coast Range Reserve, California, USA - CZODoug2_1_08_16fungal (Illumina Assembly) | ecosystem: Environmental > Terrestrial > Soil > Vadose...
CTCCAAGCGGCGGCCGAACCCCCCTCCCAGATACTGGTTATGCAGCACGATCTTCTGTTCCGGCAGGCCCGTGATCCTGGCCGCGGCAGCCACGCAGCGGGTCGGCACTTGGGTACCGACCCAGATTTCGCACTTCTCGGCAGTGACCCACACGGTCGTATTGAGGGGTTCCATGGTCGCGTGCGCCAGCATCGGCAATTGGTATACCGCCTCCACCAACTTGCCGTCGGTGGGCTTCTTGCCAACTTCGCGGGCAACGATGGGTGTACCGCCAATTGATTTATCCGCCAACGCCTCGCGCAATTTGGCGGTCGACAGGGTCGCGTTATCGCCGAGATCCCACTCGATGTCGAGCGCGTCGAGTCCCTGTTTGGCGGCCCAGAAATGCTCGCCCACCACGGCGACCGCGCCGTCGAGTTGCAGCACGGCGATCACCCCGGGAATGGCCCGCGTCCGTTTGTCGTTGATGCCGACGAGCCTGCCGCCGAAAGTCGGGCATGCCTTGACCGTCGCGATCTTCATTCCCGGCACGCGCACGTCGATGCCGAACTGCGTGACCCCCTTCACCTTGTCCACGGAATCGATGCGCCGCAATGGCTTGCCGATCAACGTGAAATCCTTCGGATCCTTGAGCGCGACTTTGCCGGGCATGGGCAGCGCTCCCGCGGCCTTGGCCAGCGCGCCGTACCCCAAAGTGCGCTTGGAGCCCGGATGAGATACCGTCCCGCGTGCCACCGTGCAGGTGGAAGGATCGACATGCCAGCGCTCGGCGGCCGCCGTCACCAGCATGGTACGCGCGACCGCGCCTGCTTCGCGGAGCACCTCCCAATGGCCGCGCGTGCTGGTCGATCCGCCGGTAATTTGACCGCCCAGCAGCGGCATGGAATACAGTTCCTCGTTGGGAGGCGCGTGCTCGACCTTGATCTGATCCATTCCAACACCGAGTTCCTCGGCCAGCATCATGCATGCGCCCGTGTAGATGCCCTGACCCATTTCGACGTTCGGCATCACCAGCCGCACCGAGCCGTCCGCTTCGATGCGGATAAAGGCATTGGGAGCAAAAGGCGGGTTGCCGTCGGCGGCCGCGGCTGCCGCATCGCCCGGTTGGCGCCGAGCGTTGATGGCGGCATTCACCGTTCCGGAGGTGCCCGCCCACAAAAAAGCGATGGCCAGGCCGCTCAACTTCAGCGCGCTGCGGCGGCCGACGTCGACTTCCGTATCGGCGACCGGAACGACATCAGCTTGAGGCTCATGCAGCTTCATGGGGCACCGGCCGAGCCGGTCGGCGCAATGGTCTGGAGCACCTCGGCCTTGCCGCCTGCCGCCTGCTTGATCGCAGCCCGGATCCGGACGTAGGTACCGCAGCGGCATATGTTTCCCGACATGGCGGCATCGATCTCGGCGTCACTGGGATTCGATGTCCGTGCCAGCAGCGCGGCAGCCGACATGATTTGACCTGACTGGCAGTAGCCACATTGCACCACGTCGATATCCAACCACGCCTGTTGGACCTTTTGGCCGCTCGCACTCTTGCCCACGGCCTCGATGGTGGTCACGGGTTTGTCTCCGATCGCGCTTATCGGCAATACGCACGAGCGGACCGCCCGGCCATCGAGATGTACGGTACAGGCACCGCATTGGGCGACGCCGCATCCAAACTTCGTGCCGGTAAGGCCGACGATATCGCGCAGTACCCACAACAACGGCATATCGGCAGGCACATCCACCGACCGGCGTTCCCCATTGACGTTCAATACATACATATCGGACTCCAGTTGGCTCCCCGGAGTGTAACGTCAAAAGCTGTATTTGGGACTACCGACGGCCATGAACCGTCGCTCAGAGCACATCTGTTGTGCCCCGAGCGAGCGGCCGGGTGCAGCGGTGAATTATTTCAGCTCGAGTTTCCGAATGAGTTCGGTACCGATGATCTCGCGCAGGCTCTCTCGGTCGGCGTTTGCCTTGGCTGCCGCATCCCGTGAGGTCCAAATCTTCTTCATGAAGGGCTCGACCCGGTCTTCCAACCCATCGAGGGCAGCCATGTTTTTGTAAGTGATGGTCAGATACACGTTGGGATCCTGCGGCGCGCGCGGCGTGACTTGGTAGACCGCATAGTCGAGGATGATGCCGGCCTTCTTTTCGTCCTCCCGGAGTTGTTTGCCGGTGGTATCAAGCCACTTCATGTATGCATCGAACATGCCGGGCTTGGTGCGAATGGAGGTGACCTCCATGACTGTGCCTTCAGTATAGGACTTCGAATCATCCGCCAAGGCGGACGGAATCGCGCCAATGGACAGTGTCGTCGCGGCAAGTGCGATCAAGAATCGTAGTTTCATTTGATACTCCTTTATCGGATGAATTGTTGGTCTTTCCCCCTACAATTCTACAACACGCCGTCGCTAACGGCCGATCGATATGCGGCGCACCGCCCGCTCGCGCATTGCAACAAGCTCATCCTCGCAGTGTTGTGCGCGACGCGTGTGGCGGTCGGCTTAGGAGGCGCGCAGCATGACCTGCGCGCTCGGCGGGCTGAGCGGCATTGCGGCAACCAGGGATTTCAGCGCTCGTTCGTCCGGCAAATCGTCGGCAGCGACCCGGATCACCTTGACGCCGGCGGCCTGGAGCTGCAGGTCCTTGCGGCGATGTTTGTGGCGCGCCGCGCTCCGCTGCGCGTCGATCGATTTGGTCGTAGGTTCGTCGAGCTCAACCGCGGCCACGGCGGTGAAGTCCGGCCGGCACACGACGAAATTCGCCACCAGCAACCGCGACAAAGCCACGTGCACCAGTATCACGTGTCCAGGAAACGCGCGAACCAGTCGAGCATAGAGAAGTTGCTCGGGTCGGCTCAGCAACGGTTTGGTGGCGGGCATGCACTCGTCTCTCTTGGTTGGTGGTTCATGAATAATGGAGTATGCAGATCCAACGCCCCGCGAATCCGCGAGGCACGTCGCGAAAATGGGCTGCGGCCGGCCTCGCCGGACCCGCCCGTGCCAATTCAAACCAGCGCGCGTTTATACAGCGTGACCAATTCGTTCCACGCGCGCTCCGCCTGTGGCTCGTTATAGATGGGATTTCCCGCTTGCAGCGGCATGTCCCGGACGCACCAGCCATGCAGCGTGCCGGGGTAGACTTCGATTTTCGCCGAACCCTTGGCTGCGTGAAATGATTCGTCCAGTTTGGTCTTCGCGTCCGGCTGTTTCTCGTCGTCGTTGGCGGCAATCCCGATGTAAAATTGAGCCTTGATCTTCGGAACGAGCAGATGCGGACTGTCCGGTTTATCGGTAACCAAGCCGCCCCCGTGGAACGACGCGCCCGCGCCGATCCGGCCGGGGTTGGCCGCGGCCGCCTGCATGGTCATCGGACCACCCATGCAATAGCCGACGACGCCCATCTTCGCCCTGACATTGACGCCGGCATGCGAGTCGAGAAACGCGACGTAGGCGGCGGCATCCTGCATGACGGCGTCGCTCGTCAACGGCGCGCGCAGCTCAGCCAATTTCGCGCGATCGGTGGGATTCCCGAAGTCGAAGTCAGGCCCGATGCCCGGCGCCTTGGTCGATCGGTAGTAGGGGTTGGGGACCAGGACGGTATAACCGTCCATCGCGAGGCGTTTCGCCATCGCGCGCATGGTTGGACGCAAACCGAAGGCGTCCGGAAAGAGGATGATCGCCGGCCAATGGCCGCTTCCCTGCGGATGCACGAGCGCCGCATCGCAGGTACCGCTCGGGGTTTTGACCGAAACATCGGTATCGACGGCCTCTGTGACGGGCGCCGCGGTTACCCCGGTAGCGGCGCTGACTCCGGCGGCCACGGTGAGCGCGGTGAACTCGCGCCGCGAAATGGTATGTCGTTCGTCAGCCATGTCAAACCTCCGGAAAAAGGGTGCGCGTGTCGATCAAAGTATATGCCAGGAGCCTGTCTGAGTATTCTACGTGGCCGCGACCGCGGCAGATTTCCCCGAAAGGTGTGGCGGAGCCGACGAGGTTGGGTAGATACCCAATAAGGAGGCAGGGGAAATCTGCCCGGTCCCGAAGGGTTGGCAGGGAGAGGGGCGTCTGCGGCGTTGCACGGCTTGCCCGTGGTACCACCACGGGCCGCGCCGCGCGCCTTGCATCCGCTCCCGTGCACGGATGCAATGGCGGGGGCCAAGCCCAACTGCATCGCACGGATATACGGCCCTGCCAACGCGGCTCACGTAGAATACTCAGACAGGCTCCCGGGACTTTGGCGGCCAAGAATCGCCGCTCACCGGCGGCTGCGCGAATCGCCCGGCCCGGGGAAATCGCGCGCCGCCGCGAAAATCCACTCGCGAAACTGCGCCACCTTGGGCAGTGCGAGAAACGCTTTCGGACACACGAAATAGTAGCTCGAGCGGAACGGCACCGCCTCCTTGCCCGCGAGCTTGAGCGTGCCCTTTTGCAGCGAACGGCTCGCCAGCGTCCAACGCGCCAGCGCGAACCCCAGCCCTTCTTCGGCCGCGGCCAGCAGACCCGCCGAATCGTCGATGGCCGGCGCGCGCGATTGCCATGCGACTTCCGCATCCGCCTTTCGCCAAACGCTCCAGGGCTCATCGTCGCTTTCGAGGAGCGGGTACTTGGACAGATCGGCGCCGCGCTCCAGCATGCCGTGCTGCTTGATCATTTCCGGGCTCGCCACCGGCACCAACCAATCGTCCAGCAATTTCTCGCTGTGCAGATTCGGATAGTTCCCGTGGCCGAAACGTATGGCGACGTGCATGGACGTGCGTGAAAAATCGATCAGTTCGCGCGATGTATGGAACCGCAACTCGATATCGGAGAACTTGCGGCGAAATGAGCGAACTCGCGGCAGCAGCCATATTTGCAGAAACGACGCGAGCAACGTGATTTGCAGCGGTCCGGCACGGCGGTGCTGCTTGATCTGAAGCATCGCACCCTCCAGCCGCTCGAGCCCGTCCCTGACGGCGGGCAGAAGTTCCAGCGCCTCGTCGGTGAGCTCGACGCGCCTGCCCGTGCGCCGAAAAAGCGGAACTTGAAGGTATTCCTCCAGGACCTTGATCTGCTGACTGACGGCGGCGGGCGTCACGTTCAGCACCTCCGCCGCGGCCGAAAAATTCAATGCCGACGCGACGGCCTCGAAGACGCGCAACGCGCCGAGCGGCAACCGGTTGTACGCGGCGGGCATGTTAAGTTTTTCTTAACACGATGTCAGGGATTGCGTTTGTTGAGACGGAGAGCGTGGAGCACAGTATCGCCGTGGGACAGTCATTGAACGGAGATTACATCATGAACGAAATCTACATCATCGCAAGGGTCGCGCAGGCCCTTCTCGCCGTCAGCATCGTTGCCAGCGGCGCCCTGATTTTCCAGTACGGCTACTACGTCATTTGACGATGCGAGACAACCATGGCGGGCGGCAGGGTCATAGATCGACGACTTCGATGTCTTCCGGGCGCAGTGATTCGCCGAGAAAGATGCCGCTCACCCGCGCGAATCGCGCCGCGCCATCCGTCGCGAGCCAGGTCACACTGCCTCGGCCGGGAGGGGGTTTGGCGGCTGCCGGCAGCTCGCGCGTGACGGCGGCCGCAACCGTCGCAGCCGAGTCGACCAGCGTGACATGGCCCGGCAGAACCGCCCGCAACGTAGCGGCCAGAACAGGGAAGTGCGTGCATCCCAGCACCAGCGTATCGGGAACCCCGCCGGCGGCGCCGCGCGACCCGCCGGAGAAGATCGGCTCCAGATAACGGCGGGCGATGGCCTCGACAATGGCGCCCTCCACCCATCCCTCCTCGGCCACGGCAACGAATAGCGAACATGCTTGCGCCGTCACGCGCACACGGGCGTCCAACCGCTGGATGGCCGCCTGATAGGCGCCGCCGCCGATCGTGCCTTCGGTGCCGATCACGGCAATGTGCCGCGTGCGGGAGGCCGACACCGCCGCCGCGGCGCCGGGCTCGATGACGCCAATCACCGGGATGCCTGGATACCGAAGGCGTAGCGCACCCAACGCCGAAGCGGACGCCGTGTTGCAGGCAACGACCAGGCACCGAATGCCGCGGGCGACGAGCGCGTCCGCGCATTGCAGGGAGTACCGTACGACGCTTGCGGCGCTCTTCGTTCCATACGGCAATCGGGCGGTGTCGCCCAGATAGACGAATCTCTCCTGCGGCAACACCGAGCGTAGAGCGCGCAAGACGGTCAAACCGCCGACCCCCGAATCGAAAACGCCGATCGCGCCGCCGGCGTCGGTCAAAACTCGGGACGCATGTGTGGAAACAACAGCACGTCGCGAATGGACGGAGAATCGGTGAACAGCATGACCATGCGATCCACGCCCAACCCGAGCCCGGCGGTGGGCGGCATCCCGTACTCGAGCGCGCGAATGTAGTCGGCGTCATAGTACATGGCCTCCTCGTCGCCGGCCTCCTTGCGCTCGACCTGATCCTTGAAGCGCTGCGCCTGATCCTCGGCATCATTGAGCTCGGAGAATCCGTTGGCGAGCTCGCGGCCGCCGACGAAGAATTCCCACCGATCCGTGATGAAGGGATCCTGGTCATTGCGGCGCGACAATGGAGAGACTTCCGCGGGGTAGGCGTAGGCAAACGTGGGCTGAATGAGGGTATGCTCAGCCGTTTTCTCGAAAATCTCGATCTGCAGCTTGCCCGGACCATCCCCGGCCCGGTATCCGATCTTCATCTGATCGCACACGCGGCGCAGATAGTTGGCATCGCGCAGCGACATCGGATCCAGATCCGGATTATTCGCCAAAATGATCTCCTCGATGGTCAGGCGCGCGAACTTCTTCGACAGGTCGTACTCGGTGCCCTGATAGACCAACTTGCGGCTTCCCAACAGGCAATCGGCAATTCCCTGGAACAGCGATTCGATCATCTCCATGAGATCGTTATAGTCGGCGTAGGCCTGATATAGCTCCAGCATCGTGAATTCGGGGTTGTGCTTCGTCGACACGCCCTCATTGCGGAAATTACGATTGATCTCGTAGACGCGCTCGAAGCCTCCGACCGTGAGGCGCTTCAGGTACAACTCCGGCGCGATGCGTAGATACATGTCCACGCCGAGGGCATTGTGATGCGTCTTGAAGGGACGAGCCGCGGCGCCGCCCGGGATGGGATGCAGCATCGGCGTCTCCACTTCGAGAAAGCCGCGCGCATCGAGAAAGGCGCGCAGATATCGCACGATCCTCGAACGCATCTCAAACACCCGCCGCGAGCCCTCGTTCACGATGAGATCGACATAGCGGCGGCGATAGCGCAACTCCGTGTCCGCGATGCCGTGCCACTTGTCGGGCAGCGGCCGCAGCGACTTCGTGAGCAACACCAGACGGTCCACCCGGATCGACAGCTCGCCGGTCTTGGTGCGGAACAACGCCCCGTCGGCGCCGATCACGTCGCCCACGTCCCAACCCTTGAATTCATCGTAGACACCGCCCAGCGCCTGTTGCTGAAGGAAGAGTTGGATGGCGCCGCTCGAGTCCTCCAGCCTGGCGAAACTCGCCTTGCCCATGACCCGCTTGGCGCGCATACGGCCCGCGACGCTGACGCGGACGGGATCAGCCTCCAGTGCTTCGGTGCTCTTCTCGCCATAGGCGCAGAGCAGATCGTTGCTAAGCGCGTTGCGGCGAAAATCGTTTGGAAAGGGATTGCCGCGCTCGCGCAGAAGCCTAAGCTTCGCGCGCCGCTCGGCGATCAGGTGGTTTTCGTCGCCGGGCGGGCCGCCCTCGTTGTCGGTCATTCCTAAAGTCCCTGTTTCAAACTGGCTTGCATGAATTGATCAAGGGCGCCGTCGAGGACCGCCGTGGTGTTGCCGACCTCGACCCCGGTGCGCAAATCCTTGATGCGCGACTGGTCCAGGACATAGCTGCGTATCTGATTGCCCCAGCTCACGTCGGACTTGGAGTCCTCGAGCACTTTAGCAGCCGCGTTGCGCTTATTGAACTCGAGCTCGTAAAGTTTCGCCTTCAGCATCTTCATCGCCGTCGACCGGTTCTTGTGCTGGCTGCGCTCGCTCTGGCAGGCCACCGCGATGCCGCTCGGTACATGAGTGATGCGCACGGCGGATTCGGTCTTGTTGACATGCTGTCCGCCGGCGCCGCTCGACCGGTAGACGTCCGTGCGTAGGTCCGCCGGATTGATTTCGATGTCGATGTCATCGTCCACCTCGGGCGAGACGAAGACCGACGCGAACGACGTGTGACGGCGATTTCCCGAATCGAACGGGGATTTTCGCACCAGCCGATGAACGCCGGTTTCGGTGCGCAACCAGCCGTAGGCGTAGTCGCCGGTCATGCTGATGGTGGCGCCCTTGATGCCCGCAACTTCACCATCGCTCTGGTCGATGATCTCGGTCTTGATGCCGCGCGAGTCCGCCCATTTCAGGTACATGCGCAGCAGCATTGCAGCCCAGTCTTGCGCTTCGGTGCCGCCCGCCCCTGCCTGAATATCGAGAAACGCACTGTGCGAATCCATCTTGCCGGGAAACATGCGTTGGAACTCGAGGCGTTCCACTTCCGCGGCGAGAGCGGTTGCGTCCCGTTCGATTTCATCGGCCGCCCGGATATCGGCCTCGTCGGCCGCGAGCTCCAGCAGCTCTCCCGCGTCGCGCAGCCCCCGGCTGATCCGGTCCAGACTCTGAACGACGCCCTCCAGCTTCGAACGCTCCCGTCCCAGTTCTTGGGCGCGGTCAGCATTGTCCCAGATGCCGGGCTGTTCGAGTTCCCGGGTTACTTCCTGGAGACGCTCGTGCTTGTTATCGTAATCAAAGATACCTCCTCAAGGAATCGGTACGTTCCTCGAGATCTTTGATGAATCGTTTGAGTTGATTGATTTCCATAGCAGAATATTTTAGCACACCGGGCCACGCCGCTAGATGCGCCGTAGATGCTGGCAATTGAGCTGCACACTGTCGGCGCCGCGGTACTCGTTGACCTCGAGGCGGTACGCGAGCTGCGCGCGCATGCCGGCGCGCAGCTGCGGATCCTCCGCGGCGCTGCCGATGTAACCGAAGGCGATGGCATCGATGGGCGGTCCGCTCTCAGCCGCGCCTCCCTCGCGCACCGACAGCTTGAGATGCCTGCCGCCGACGATGCGCGCGTCGAGGACCCCGAACTCGCCGTCAAAAACCGGTTCGGGAAATCCCTGACCCCAGGGTCCCGCGCCGCGCAGCACCCGGGCCGTATCGACGCAAAGCTCCATGCCGGTGAGTTCACCGTCGGAGTGAATGACGCCGCGCAGCGATTCGACATCGGCGCGCGCGGCGATTTCCTCGGCGAAAGCAGTTCGGAATCGATCGAGCGCCTCCTCCGCCAGGCTCATGCCCGCGGCCATGGAGTGGCCGCCGAATTTGTCGATGAGCCCCGGATGACGGGTAGCGATGCTGTCGAGCGCATCTCGAATGTGGATGCCGGGGACGGAGCGCGCCGACCCGCGCAATCCGCCATTCTCGGCCCGCGCAAAAGCGATCACCGGCCGATGCAGTCGGTCTTTGATCCTCCCCGCCACCAGCCCGACGACGCCCTGGTGCCAGGTTTCATCGAACAAGCACAGGCCGAGAGACTCGTCGCCCGCGACGTTGAATCGCAGGGTTGCGGCGATGTCGACGGCCTCGAGTTGCATGCGCTGTTCGATTTCGCGCCGCTCGGCGTTGAGTTCGGCCAGCTGCCCTGCGAGCCGCGCGGCCTCTGCGGCGTCATCGGTGAGCAAGCACTCGATGCCGAGGCTCATGTCGGTGAGGCGCCCGGCCGCATTTAACCTCGGTCCCACGACGAAACCAAGATCCGCCGCCGTGATCTGTTCAAGCTTACGGCCACCCGACTCGAGCAGAGCGCGAACTCCGGGGACGCACCGGCCGGCACGAATGCGGCGCAAGCCCTGGGCCACCAAGACCCGGTTATTGCGGTCCAGCGGCACCACGTCGGCGACCGTTCCCAGCGCGACCAGGTCCAGCAATTCGGCAGCGCGGAAGCCGGCATCCCCCAGCAACCGAGCAAGCGCCGCCACGACGTAGAAGGCCACGCCCACGCCTGCCAGTGCGGGGCTGCCGAACGTGGAAGCCACCAGATTGGGGTTCACGATGGCGAGTGCGGACGGCAACACCGCTCCCGGGAGATGATGATCCGTCACGAGCACCGGGATACCGAGGTTGTGTGCCGCCTCGACTCCCTCGATGCTGGATATGCCGTTGTCGACGGTCACGATCAGCGATGGCTGCCGCGAGGAAGCCAAGGCGACTATTTCAGGCGTCAACCCATAACCGAACTTGAAACGGTTCGGCACCAGATAGTCCACATGGGAGAATTTCAGCCGACGCAGCGCACGTACTACCAAGGCGCTGCTGGTCGCGCCGTCCGCATCGAAATCGCCGACCACGAGTACACGGCCGGTGCGATGGTTTCGCAACAGCGCCGCCGCCGCCTCCACGCCGGGCAACGAACCGATCGGCAGCAGCCGCTCGAGCGACAGATCGAGATCCCCGTCATCCATGACGCCGCGTGCCGCATAAATCCGCCGCAGCACGGGATGCACGCCCGCGCCCATCGCGGGCGACGCCGGAACCGTCCGGCGCCTGATCTCACTGAATTCCATAGGACTCCCACCAGGGCCGCGGTCGGCGCCAAAACCGTAGATTCAGGCCTCTCCCGACGCTGAAGCGCCGGTCGGCAGCGGACAGATCGAGACGCTTCAGCCGGCCCGATCGAAGGGCGGCTACCGCCGGGACCAGCCATCGTCGTTCGACGTCGAGCCATTCGCTCGACCCGGGTTGCTCCGCACATACAACCACACCTCCGCCCGCCGCGCGCGGATATTCATATTCGCTTCCGAAGGCGGCGAAGAACGGATCCTGGCCTGCGCACCATCCCCGCACCGGCGGCAATACCTCACCGGTGGCTCCGCCGCCCCACAGCCACAGCCCGGTAACCGTCTGCCGCTCCTGCGACGAACGCGCGCGGTTCACCGCGTGGTCGAACAGCCACATTTCCATTTCGCTCATCAGCCGGCGCAGGCGCGCGCCATCGGGGCCGGTCGGTTGAAAGCCGAACACATCGTTTCCGGCCACCTCCTCGGGGTCACGGGTAGCGGCTTCGATCCGGTCGTCGAACAGACAGGACAGCAGCGCCCCGCGGCCGACCGACAACCGCACCCCGGCACCGCCGAACACTCGATTGAAGTCGGCCGACAGCGCCGCGGCTTCGCCCGGGGCCAGATTCAAGATTCCGTCCGCCGCCATGGTGACGCTGCGCATACCCGCACTTAAATGTACCGGCGTCGCAATGCAGGCCCACGCCGCAGGATCGGCCCCTGACCCGACTTCCGCCGCAATCGCCGCGGCAATCGACGGCAGGCGCTGCGCGCTGGGGGCGATGACGCGAAAGGCCTCGGTGCGCCAATTCTCGACGCGCGACGGATCCCCGGCCCGCGCGACCAGCCGTTCCAGCATGGGCGATCGCCGCGCGCCGTCCGAGCTGCGCGCCGCGAAACGAAAATAGAGAATGGACAAAGGCGTTCCCCTAGAAACCTGTCGGACTTGCATTTTCCCCTGCTACGCAGCTGGCAAAAACCACGCTTTTTGCCAGCGGAAACGAAGCTGATGTCCGAAAAAGCGCCGCAGGCGACTTTTTCCAATGAACTAGGAAATTTGAGTATCTTAATGGTATGCGATTCACTCAAGACGCGAGTCCCAACGTCAACGTCATCCGCGGCTACGGTCCGGGCGAGTTGCGTATCAACGACGAGGTGTACCGCACCACCATGATCGTGGCGTCGACCGCGACTCGGGCGGTCCCTTCGATCACCAACGCCGCCGAGTTGGACGCCGCGCACGCCGCGCTCCTTCTGGAATTGCAGCCGGAAGTGGTGCTGATCGGCACGGGGCAGCGGCAAGTGTTTCCCGCCGCCGCCTTCGGCGTCCAATTCCTCAAGGTCGGCATCGGCTTCGAGGCCATGGATACGGGCGCTGCGTGTCGGACGTTCAACGTGCTCGTGAGCGAACAGCGGCTGGTGGTCGCATTGCTCATTTTGTGAATTCAGCGTGCATCGTGTGACCTCGCGCGACTATACCGGACCATCGGCAGCGCAGTCCGTCCCGATCCTAAGGCGCGGCGCGCAGATACCGCAGCGGATCGGTGGGCTTGCCGTTGACGCGGATCTCGAAGTAGAGGGCGGAGATCTGATGAGGCCCCATCCCCATGTGCGCGATCACCTGACCGGCTGCGACATCCTGCCCTTCGTGCACCAGGAGTTCTCGATTGTGCGCATAGGAGGACAGCAGACTGTCGCCATGCTTGATGATGATGAGGTTTCCATAGCCGCGCAATCCGCTGCCGGTGTAGACGACCCGACCCGAGCCCGCGGCACGCACGTCTTGACCGAGCCGGCCCAACAGTAGAATCCCGCCGCCCGGCACCGGCCGCGGCGCCGACAATCTGTTGGTGGGCCAAACCCACTTCGAATTGGCGCCCTTCGATGCCGGTGCCGCAACAGACTCCTGGCCGCGCGAAGCGGGCACGGGCGAGGGCACTGGAGCAGGCGTGGGCATCGGAGCGGGCACCGGAGCAGACTCCTTCGTCGCAGGACCGAAGGCTCGCTGACTGCCGTTTGGGAGGCCCACGCCCGCCGGCGGATCGGCAAGCGGAACGGGTTTGCCCACGCTGGGCACATTCCCGGTGCGAGTTTCGCGAGCGCCCGCCGAGGTTGCCGGTTGCGACGCACGCGGCGCGCGGGATTCACCGGAGGGTTGAAGAACGAGCACCTGTCCGATCGAGACACGATAGTCGGTGCCAATGTTGTTCCACTTCGCGATGGCCCGGTAATCGAGGTTGTGGCGCCAGGCAATGCTATACAACGTGTCTTCCGGGCGAACCACATAAGTCGCGGGCTCGTACGGACCGCCGGATGCGCAACCGCCGATCATGATGCAGCAAAGCCCGGCAACGGCGATCGCTCGCGTGAGGCTCACTCGGAGCCTGTCTGAGTTATCGCTGCAGTCCTGAAAGCAAGGGAACAAAACTCACCGCCCCGAGCGATTCCTTGTGCAGTCGGTTCTCGCCCTTGGTATACCGCATCAGTTCCTGGCGGCCGTCCGGCCCCACCGGCGCAATCAACCGACCGCCCACGACGAGTTGATCGAACAGCGCCGGCGGTACTTCGTGAGGCGCCGCCGTCACCAAGATCGCGTCGTAGGGCGCACGCGCGGGCCAGCCGGCGCTGCCGTCCTCGTGGCGGCAGTGGACATTGCGAATGCGAAGCTCGCGCAATGTGCGGCGCGCCTTCCCCAGCAAACTCGAGATGCGCTCGATCGTGTAAATTTCTCCGACCAAGGGCGACAAGACTGCGGTCTGGTAACCACACCCGGTGCCGATTTCGAGGACTTTCGCGGTGGGACCCGCCGCCAGCAGCGCTTCGGTCATGCGTGCGACCACATACGGCTGCGAAATGGTTTGTCCAAAGCCGATGGGCAATGCAGTGTCTTCATAGGCGCGGGTCGCAAGCGCCTCGTCCATGAAGAGATGGCGCGGCACGTTGCGGATGCGGTCGAGCACCCGCTGATCCTTGATGCCCTGATCCTGCAGCCGCCGGACCAATCGCTCGCGGGTGCGGGCCGAGGTCATTCCGATACCGCTGAGACGTGGACCTTCCATGAAACTACTCAAGTTTTAGCCATCGCTCCAGCTCGGGCAACGCGGCGTGCCGCGTCAGGTCGATCTGCAATGGCGTGACGGAGACATAGCCCTGTGCGATCGCGTGAAAATCCGTACCGGGGCCGGCGTCCTGCCCCGCACCCGCGGACCCCACCCAGTACACGTTGCGGCCGCGCGGATCCTTTGCCCGGACCACTCTTTCGGCTCGATGACGATTGCCGAGACGCGTGACTTGAATGCCGCGAATCGCGCTGTCGGGAAGGTCGGGCACGTTGACGTTGAGGATAACGGACTCCTGCAGCGGCGATTTCGACAGCCGCTCGACCAACCGCACCGCGATCTCGGCGGCGCCCGCAAAATTGCGCGGACTGCCGGGCTCGACGCACAGGGAAATCGCGATCGCCGGTAGACCCAGAAACCGCCCCTCCACGGCCGCGGCCACCGTGCCGGAATAGAGCGTATCGTCCCCCAGGTTGGCGCCGTCGTTCACGCCCGACACGACGATGTCATGCTCGAAATCGAACAGGCCGGAAATGGCGAGATGCACGCAATCGGTCGGAGTGCCGTTGCAATAATAGGAATCGAGGGCATAGGTGGTGGCGCGCACCGGGACATCCAGAGTCAGCGAGTTGCTGGCGCCGCTGCGATTGCGATCCGGCGCCACCACCGTGACCGCACCCAAGGGTTTGATGGCGAGGGTCAACGCCTTGAGGCCCTCGGCCTGATACCCGTCATCATTAGAAAGAAGAATTTTCACAAGGTTTGATAGCCTGCGGGTCTCGCCTTGCGGACTATACTGTAACGCTGGACACCCTGCGCGATCGGATCGTCAATCATGGCCAAACAACGCACACCCCCCGGCAGCGACGACGCTTCGACCGGCGATGATGCCCGCGCGCTTCACGACACGCTCGCGTTTCGCGCCGCCGTCCGCGATGTCAAGCCGCTGGCGCAGACGCCCGAGCCGAAAGGCCTCGCCAAGACGAGGCCGCGCACTCGCGTAAGGATGTCGGCGCCGGCCGGGAACAGCCTTGACGAGGTGATGCCGCTGTTGCCTGTTCCACCGATCGACCTAAGCGATGGGCCGTCTCCCGCGCCGCAAGCGGCCGGCGCCATCGGCGGCGGCGATGCGCTGTCGTTTCAGCGCGCCGGGGTGCGCACCCAAGTCGTGCGGCGCCTGCGCCGCGGCTTGATTCCAATTGAGGACGAACTGGATCTTCACGGCTTGAGCCAAACGGCCGCACGATACCAACTGGCGGAATTCCTGACGTACAGCCGCAATGCCGGCCGGCGTTGCGTGAGGATCGTCCACGGCAAAGGTTACCGCTCCGGCGCGCGCGGCCCCGTGCTGAAGACCGCGGTCGACCTATGGCTGCGGCGGCACCTCGACGTGATGGCCTTCACCTCCGCCCGAGCTATCGACGGGGGCACCGGGGCCGTCTACGTGCTGCTGCGCACCTGAGGGCGCTCCCAGTACTCGGCCTCCTGCCGAGTTAGTCCTCGTCCGACTCCAGCGAAAGACCCGGCCCGAGTTCACATATTTCGCGCAGCACCGAGGTGGCGAACTGCCCTCGTCCGAGTGTGAAGCCGAGTGTGATTGTGCCGGACTCCGCTTCAACGACGAGGTCGCGCACCGCGCAACGCAATGAGCGCCGTTCCTGTGCGAGATTCTCTGCGACGAGCAGATCGGCAATCTCCTTGAATGCCCCGGCAGCTTCCATCTCGTGCCCGCGGGCCTGGCCCTCGGTGGGCAAATCGCCCCGGCCCCACAGCGGTCCCGATGGGTGGATGTCGAACGCCGCCAGGCGTTGCCGCATTTCCTCGTCCACCGCACCGACCTTGAAATGGCTGCCGCTGCCGTCGAGACTGGCGAGGTCGCCCGGCGAGAGTTGCGACCAATCGCCCGAATCTACGCGCCGCGCCAGTACCGCATTGAACAGCAACGAACGCGCGGCCGACAACGCGAAACCGCGCTCGGCGCGGCCACGCGGCGCCTGTCCGCTCTGCAGCCAGGCTTGAACGCGGTCGAGATTGTAGCCTTCGCGACCGAAGCGTTGCGGCCCAAAATAGTTCGGAACCCCGTGCGTACTCACGGCCGCCAATTTCAGGTCCAATTGTTCACGGGACCAGGTCGTCCTGCGCAAGCGGATGCGAAACCGGTTGCCCGTGAGAGCTCCGCGTTTCAGTTTTCGCGAATTGCCCAGAACCTCGAGCACTCGAAACTCGGCGGTGTGCACCGTGCTCCAGTACTCGGCGGTGGTCGAGCGAACCGGCACGCTGAACCACTGCACGGTGACGGCATGGCGATCCTTGAGCCCGGCGAAGCCCACATCGTTGGCCGGCACTTGCGCCTGGCGCGCAAGCTCTGCCGCCACCCAGCGCGTATTCGCGCCTCGCTTCTCGACGCGCACCAGCCAGTGCGGACCGCTGCCTGACGGGATGAATGAGAGCTGCTCCTCGACCCGGAAATCGTCGGGGGACGACTTGAATTCCGCCGACGGCAGCGGCGCGCCATGTGCACGCGGCGGATGGAGTGCGGCACGGTTCCACGCTTCGGCGTGCCTGCCGTGCACATTCACGGCGGCGGTCTGGCAAGGAGCCTGTCTGAGTGTCCCAGCAGGACGGCCGCGCTCGCGGCAAGTCCCTCGCCGCGGCCAATGAAGCCCAATCGCTCCGTTGTGGTCGCTTTGATGTTGATGAGCTGGGCCGAAACCCGCAGATCGGCGGCGAGGTTTTCGGCCATCGCGGCGCGATGCTTGGCGATGCGCGGCGCCTCGGCGAGGACGGTGATATCGGCATTGACCAGTTCGAGGCCGGCCGCGCGCATGTGCGCCCACACCTCACGCAGGAACACTCTGCTGTCGGCACCGCGATATCGGGGATCGTTGTCCGGAAAGTGCTGACCGATATCGCCCATCCCGAGAGCGCCCAACACGGCGTCGCATAGTGCGTGGATCACGACATCACCGTCGGAATGCGCGACCACTCCCTTCGGGTAGTCGATTTTTACGCCGCCCAGGACGACGTGGTCGCCCGCGCCGAAGGCATGTACATCGAACCCTTGGCCGATTCTCATGTGGTTCCTCTCCGTGCCCCGCAATATGGACTCCGCCATGACGAGATCCGACACCGTGGTCACCTTGATGTTGAAGGGCGATCCGCGCACCAATCGTGCGGGCAAACCCAGCCGCTCCATCGCCTGCGCCTCATCGGTCACCGCCAATCCCTGGGTCGCCGCATCTTCGAGGGCCTGTGTCAGGCGTGCGTAGCCGAACACCTGAGGCGTCAGTGCCCGCCACAATCCGGTGCGATCCACCGTATCGGCCGCAATGCCGCCTCGTTCCCGCTTCACGGTGTCGTGAACGGGCGATGCCAGCACCGCTCCGTTTACGGCCGCCGCATGGGTCGCATCCTCGCACGCATCCTCGCAACTCTCGACGGCATCGATGAGCGCCTTGAGGTCGGCGGACGTCAGGCAAGGCCGTGCGGCGTCGTGCACCATGACCCAATCGTCCGCGCCGGCCCTGCTCTCGAGAGCCTTGAGCCCGCGCATGACGGACTCCTGCCTGCTGGCGCCGCCGATCGTGGTCTCGATCTTGGTTCCGGTCATCGACGCAGCAATGGCCGGCCACCGCGTATCATCGGCGGCCAATGCGACCACGATGCCTGCGACGCGCGGCTCGTGCAGGAGGGCCGATAGGGACCATTCGAGAACGGTTGCGCCCGCGAGCCGCGCGTACTGCTTGGGTCCGTCTGCCTGCGTGCTCTCGAATCGTGCGCCACGCCCGGCCGCCGGAACCACGGCCCACACGCGTCGCAATCGGGAACTCACTGTGCGCGGGCGGTGATGGCGGTGGCGGGCGCCGCAGGCGCCGGCGTCCCGACGGTGACCACTTGATAGAAGGTTTCGCTGTTGCCCACCATGCCCAATTCGCTGCGCGCACGCTCCTCGAGCGCCGACAGACCCCCCTTGAGGTCATTCACCTCCGCCACCAGCTGGCGATTGCGCTCCCGCTGCTCCACATTCGCTGCCGCTTGAGCCTCCACGGCTGACGAAAGGCGCGAAACTTCGCGTAGCCCGTGATCCGAGACCCACACCCGGTACTGAAGGAGCATCAGGCTCAAGCTCAACATGCCAGCAAAAATCCTCATAGGGACAGTAGCTTAGCACGAACTCTTAAGGCTAAGGAACCACCGCGCATGGAACCGCCAGTGCTCCGCGGCCGTCGAAAATCGCAGCCGCGCCCAGTTCGCCTTCAATTCGCAGCAATTGATTGTATTTCGCGATTCGGTCGGAGCGGGACATGGACCCGGTCTTGATCTGGGTGGCCGAGGTACCCACGGCGATGTCGGCAATCGTCGCATCTTCCGTTTCGCCGGAACGGTGTGAAACCACCGCCGCATACTTGGCCTTGGCGGCCATGTCGATGGCGGCCCGCGTCTCCGTCAACGTGCCGATCTGGTTCGGCTTGATGAGAATGGCATTGGCAATGCGCTTGGAGATTCCCTCGGCGAAGATTTTGGTGTTGGTCACGAACAAATCATCGCCCACCAGCTGCACCTTTTTCCCAAGCTTCTGCGTCAGTATCGCCCAGCCGTCCCAATCGCCCTCGCTCATTCCATCCTCGACGGTGACGATGGGATATTTCGCAACCAGCCCGGCCAGATAGTCCGCGAATTCCGAGGCATTGAATTGACGGCCTTCCGATTCCAGATGATAGACGCCGTCCTTGTAGAATTCAGTGCTCGCCACATCGAGTCCCAGATAGATATCCCGCCCGGCGCGATACCCGGCTTTCTCGATGGCCTCCAAGATGGTGGTGAGCGCCGCCTCATTCGACGGCAAATCCGGCGCGAAACCGCCTTCGTCGCCCACGGCCGTGTTGAGGCCTTTTCCATGCAGCACTTTCTTCAGCGTATGAAACACCTCGGCGCCGTAACGCAGCGCCTCCGAGAACGACGGCGCACCCAAGGGCAGGATCATGAATTCCTGAATGTCGACGCTGTTGTCCGCGTGCGCGCCGCCGTTGATGATGTTCATCATGGGCACCGGCATGGTCATCGCGCCGGCGCCGCCCAAATGCCGATACAAGGGCAACTTGCGATCGCGCGCCGCGGCGTGGGCCGCCGCCAGAGATACCGCGAGAATGGCGTTGGCGCCGAGATTCGACTTAGTCTCCGTGCCGTCGGCCGCTATCATCTTGGCGTCGAGGCCGCCCTGATCCTGCGCGTCGAGGCCCATCACAAGGTCGCGAATGGTCTTGTTGACGTGCGCGACGGCATTGCGGACACCTTTGCCCATGAAGCGCTTCGCATCGCCATCGCGCAATTCCACCGCTTCGCGCGAACCGGTGGATGCGCCCGACGGCACGGCGGCGCGGCCGACCACGCCCGACTCCAACACCACATCGGCCTCGACGGTGGGGTTGCCGCGCGAATCGATGATTTCGCGGCCGCGGATATCGACGATACGGCTCATAGCAAAGACTCCTCGAAGGGTTTTTTCTTGACTGCGAGATCCAGCTGCACGAGCGTCGAGAGCAGCGATGCCATGCGGTCCAACGGCCACGCGTTGGGGCCGTCCGACAGCGCTTTCGCGGGATCGGGGTGGGTCTCCATGAAAATTCCCGCAACGCCGGCGGCAACCGCCGCACGGGCCAGGACGGGAACGAACTCGCGCTGGCCGCCGGAGGAGTCGCCCTGGCCGCCAGGCAGTTGCACCGAGTGGGTGGCGTCGAATACGACCGGGCATCCCGTACCTCGCATCACCGCCAACGAGCGCATGTCCGACACCAGGTTGTTGTAGCCGAAGGAAAATCCGCGCTCGCAGACCATGATTTGCAGGTTGCCCGTGGAGCGCGCCTTGTCCACGACGTTCTGCATCTCCCAGGGTGATAAGAACTGGCCCTTCTTGATGTTGACCGGCTTGCTCTGGGACGCCACGTTCACGATGAAATTCGTCTGGCGGCATAGAAACGCCGGCGTTTGCAGCACATCGACGACCGCGGCCACTTCGCCGAGAGGCGTGTCCTCGTGCACGTCGGTCAAGACGGGAACTCCGATCTCCTTGCGCACGCGGTCGAGCGCCTTGAGTCCCGCATCGATGCCGGGGCCGCGAAAACTCGCCTTCGAGGAACGATTCGCCTTGTCGAACGACGCCTTGAAGATAAACGGAATGCCCAACGTCGTCGTCATGTCGCGCAAGCGCCCCGCCACGTCGATCACCAACGCTTCGCTCTCGACGACACAGGGGCCGGCGATCAAGAAAAACGGGCGATCGGGCCCGACATCGAAGGCCCCGAGCTTCATGCCGTTGCGCGGCCGGGCCGTTGCGCCGCCCGATACTCCCTCGCCGCCCGGATGAATCCCGAGAACAGCGGATGGCCGTCGCGCGGCGTAGAGGTGAATTCCGGGTGAAACTGGCTGGCGACGAACCAGGGATGACTCGCGATTTCGATGAATTCCACCAAGCCATCGGCCGAGAATCCGGAAAACGTCATTCCGGCGCGCGACAACTCATCCAGGTAGTGATTGTTGAACTCATAGCGATGCCGGTGCCGTTCGTAGACCGATTCCTTGCCGTACAACGCGTGCACCAGCGAGCCCGGAACCAGCCGCGCTTCTTGCGCGCCCAGACGCATGGTGCCGCCCATCTCGGATTTCTCGTCGCGCACCTGCTGCCCGCGCGCCAGATCCTGCCACTCCGTGATGAGCGCGACCACCGGGTGATTGGTGGCGCGGTCGAATTCCGTGCTGTTGGCTCCCTTGAGAGCCAGCACATTGCGCGCATATTCGATGATCGCGAGCTGCATCCCCAGGCAGATGCCAAGATACGGGATTCGATTCTCGCGCGCGAAACGGATGGCCTGGATCTTACCCTCGATGCCGCGGTCGCCGAAGCCGCCGGGCACGAGGATCGCATCCATATTCTGTATAGCCGAAGGGCCCGATCGTTCGATGTCCTGCGATTCGAAATAATGAATGTTCACGCGCGTACGGGTCTTGATTCCGCCGTGCATGAGCGATTCGTTCAAGGAAATATACGAATCGCGGATTTGCACGTACTTGCCGACCATGCCGATGTCGACCACGGCCTCGGGATTTTGCCTGGCGGACACCACGGCGCGCCATTCCGACAGGTCGGTGGGCGGCACGTCGAGGCGAAGCTTGTCGACCACGATGTCGTCCAGGTCCTGTTCGTGCAGCAGCATGGGGATCTTGTAAATATCGTCGGAGTCGACCGCGGAGATGACGGCGCGCTCCTCCACATTGGTGAACAATGCAATCTTGCGGCGCTGTTCGTCCGGCAGCGACTGGGCACACCGGCACAACAGAATATCCGGCTGAATGCCGATGCCGCGCAGTTCCTTGACCGAATGTTGCGTCGGCTTGGTCTTGATTTCGCCGGAGCCGCCCACCACGGGAACCAACGTCAAATGCATGTACAAGACGTGATTGCGCCCGAGTTCGACCCCCATCTGGCGGATGGCCTCGAGGAACGGCAAGGATTCGATGTCGCCCACTGTGCCGCCGATTTCGACCATGCATACATCCGCGTTCCCGGCGCCCATGCGAACCCGGTACTTGATCTCGTCGGTGATGTGCGGAATCACCTGCACGGTCGCTCCCAGATAATCGCCGCGGCGCTCCTTGGCGATGACCCGCTCGTAGATCCGGCCCGTGGTGAAATTGCTGTTGCGGCCCGTGGTCGTGCGCACGAAGCGTTCGTAGTGCCCGAGATCGAGATCGGCCTCGGTGCCGTCCGCGGTCACGAATACTTCGCCATGCTGGAAGGGGCTCATGGTGCCGGGGTCCACGTTGATATACGGATCCAGCTTGACCATGCTGACTTTGAGTCCGCGTGCCTCCAGAATGGCGCCCAGGGATGCCGATGCGATGCCCTTGCCGAGCGAGGACACCACGCCGCCGGTGACGAAAACAAATCGAGTCATGATGAGTCACCGCCGATTAAATGTTGCCACGAGCGAACCTTAACGGTGATTCGCGCGAACGCAACAAAGCCAGTAAGGATTAATGGGAATTCGACGGGAATTCAGGTTACCACATCAGACAATGCGCGACAATGTTCGTCTGATTCCGGTCGGGGCAGCCAAACCCAAGCGACACCAACCTACACCAGGATCGGCGCGCCCCGCCAAGTGCAACCGAAGCCCGGAGCCCCGGTAGCCACGCACCACCGGGCGTCCTGCCAGAGATCGCCGACGGCGACGAGGTCACAACCCGCGTACAGCAGCGGCAGCGCATCGCGCATCCACGGCAATACGCCGAGGGATTGACACAGATGTTGCAAGCTCTGCGTCCTGCCATGCCGATGCACCCGGAGCGTTTCGCCGCCGCGCCTCCGTCGAACCACGAGCGTGTCCGGCAGTCGAGCGGCATCCAAGCCGCCCGGCAGCGGCGACCATTGCAAAACTCCGAGTTCGCCGCCCAGATCGAGGCTGGAGTCGTCGGCAACCGGCCATTCGCGATGCTCATTCAAGGCAGGTGGACTCGCCGGCGTCAGGAACAAGCGGTTCCGGTAGCGACGCAACGCATGTCCGCCCCAGATCACGGCGGGCAGATGATCGGCGTCCGCCGCGATGATCTGGCGCACCGCCTCGGCAAGCCTCGCGGTGGACGGCGGCGGCACGGCATGGGCCGCGATCCAATAGCGGAGCGTGTTGATTTGTTCCGGCGAGGACAGGGCACGCAAGCCCGCGACCGACAATGCGTCGCCGTCTCGGAGCAGGTCGACCGCCTGTGCTGCGGCCCGGTCCAGCAGGCCCTGCGCTTCCGCAACGTGCCCGGCGGTGCGGGCCACCGCAATCGCCGCACCCGGCCACCGCGCTTCGATCACCGGCCATAGATGCCGGCGCAAATAGGCGCGATCGAAGCGCGCGTCGTCATTCATCGGATCGGGCGCGGCAGTCACGCCCGCACCGACGCCGAATCGGCGCAGGTCGCGCTTCGCGAAGTGCAGCAGCGGCCGCAAGTGCCAGCCGCCGGCCCACGCCCGGCACAGGGGCATTGCCGCCATGCCCTTGAGCCCTGCGCCCCGCAGGAGTTGCAGCAGCAGGGTCTCCGCTTGATCGTCCGCGTGATGTGCGGTCAGCAGGCACTCTCCCGCCTTCAGATCCTGCGCGAGCGCCGCGTAACGGGCGTCGCGGGCCGCGGCTTCGATCGACACTCCGCGTCCCGAAGCGACGCTGACTGCAACCACGGTGAGGGGAACGGCGAGACTGCGGCATCGCTCTTCGCAGGCACGCTGAAAATCAGCGGCCGCCGGCTGCAGTCCGTGATCGACGTGGATTGCCCGCACCGGCAAATCGCGGAACGGCCGGGAGCCCGGTTGAACGAGCGCAGTCAGCAAACACGCCGAATCCTCACCGCCGCTCAACGCGACGACGAAGCCGGTGGCAGCGCTCGGCGCATGAGTCTCTAGAACACCGAGCAGGGTCGCCGCCGAAAAATCCATGCTAGGAGCCTGTCTGGGTATTTCGCGTGGGCCGCGTTGGCAAGAAACGCGATCGGCGCGTGGGTTCAAGCTTCCCGGAACACACCGAAACCGCGCAGACGTGCCTGCCGCGAATCCAGCAACGTGGTCACGGGCTGGTTACATAGTTCAGCCAAGTGTTTGATCATGCCCTGCTTCAGAGTCTCCGCCATGGCTTGCGGATCGCGATGAGCCCCGCCATGTGGTTCCTTCAACACCTCGTCGACCAGACCCAGTTTCCTGAGCCGATCCGCGGTACCACCCATGGCATCGGCGGCAATTTCTTTCTTGTCGGTGCTCTTCCATAAGATCGACGCCGCGGCTTCCGCCGAGATCACCCCATAGATGCTGAACTGCAGCATCACCAGGCGGTCGCACACGCCGATGGCAAGCGCGCCCCCGGAGCCGCCCTCGCCGATGATCACGGAGAGCACCGGTGCGGCGAGGTTCGACATCTCGAACAGATTTCTGGCGATCGCCTCGCTCTGGCCGCGCTCTTCGGAGCCGATTCCGGGATACGCGCCCGGCGTATCGATCAGCGTAACCACGGGAATGCGAAAGCGCTCCGCCATGCGCATCAGCCGCAGCGCCTTGCGGTAGCCCTCGGGTTTGGGCATGCCGTAATTGCGCCGCACGCGCTCCTTGGTATCGCGGCCCTTCTGCTGTCCGATCAGCATGACCGGCATCCCCTCCAGACGCGCCAGGCCGCCGACGATTGCCAGGTCGTCGCTGTACATGCGGTCACCATGCAATTCATGCCAGTCGGTAAAAATCATCGACACGTAGTCCAGCGTGTAGGGGCGCTGCGGATGGCGCGCGAGCTGGGTGATCTGCCACGGTGAGAGGTTCGAAAAGATGCTGCTGGTGAGCGCCCGGCTCTTCGACTGCAGGCGTTTGATCTCTTCCGAAATATTGACGCTCGAATCCGTGCCCAGAAACTTCAGCTCCTCGATCTTCGCCTCCAATTCCGCAATGGGCTGTTCGAATTCTAGAAAATTCATTGCCATGAAGAGGTTTCCTCGCCGCGAATATCATTGCGCGGACCATACACCAAATGCCATCCGTCGCGCCCGACCACGGCGGACAATTTGTCGAGCAGTTCCCGGGTCGGCCGAATCGACCAGGCTTCCCCCAGGTTGAGCCGCCCCGAGTAGTCGGACCGGTTGACGACCACGCTCACGCCGCAGGGACCTCGGGTATAAGGTTTCAGCATCTCTTCGAAGCGGTTCATCCCCGAAGGCCCATCGAAGGCGGCCGGCCACTTGAGCCACAGGCGGCGCGCAAAGCGTTCGCGCGCGCGGTCGATATCCATCAAAGACTTCGCCTGCAGCCGCCATGCCTCGATGAAATCATCGTAACGCAGCGATCCATCGACCACGAGAATCGCGTCCTTGACGATGATATCGCGGTGCTGCTGGAACGTTTCTTCGAACAGGCTCACCTCGAGACGCCCGGTACGATCGTCGAGTATCAAGGTGACGCGGTTCGGGCGGCGGCGGATTTCAAGCACGAGACCGGCCACCGTTGCCGGTCGGCCCTTCGCGGTGGACCAGGAACGCTCGGCGCCCGGCGCCGGCTTGGGGGGTGCCGGCTTTGCGCCGCCCACATCGGCCAGCCGCGCCCCCACGAGAAACTTGAGGTCCGGTTCGTAGGGCGTGATGGGGTGCCCGGTCAGGAAGAGACCGAGAGTTTCGCGCTCACCGGCCAGCCGCTGCGCGTCCGTCCATTCCTCGATGCGGGTGTCCTCCGCGGCGCTCAACCCGAACAGATCCACCTGGCCGACGCTCATCGCGCGGGAATTCTGTTCGCCGAGATGCACGGCCCGATCCAACTGCGCGGTGAGCGAGGCGCGATTCGCGCCGATACGATCCAAGCTGCCGGAACGAATCAGGGCTTCGAACACGCGCCGGTTCACGCGCTGCAGGTCTACGCGGCGGCATAGGTCGGGGAGACTTCGGTAGAGGCCGTTGGCCGTGCGCTCCTCGATGATGGCCTCGACCGCCGAAGCCCCGACTCCCTTGATGGCGCCCATGCCGTAGCGGAGGCTCTTCGGGCCCGAGACCTTGAATGCATACACCGATTCATTCACGTCCGGAGGCTCTACGATGAGATTCATGCCGGCGCACTCGTCGATGAGCGTAACCACTTTGTCGGTCTTGTCCATGTCGGACGACAGCACCGCCGCCATGAACGCGGCCGGATAATGCGCCTTCAGCCATGCGGTCTGATAGGACAGCAGGGCATACGCCGCGGAGTGCGACTTGTTGAAGCCGTAGCCGGCGAATTTTTCCATCAGATCGAAAATCATCGTGGCCTGCGCTTCGCGCACGCCCCGCGTCACGGCGCCGTTCACGAAGACCGACCGTTGCTTGGCCATCTCCTCGGGCTTTTTCTTGCCCATGGCGCGGCGCAGAAGATCCGCTCCTCCCAAGGTGTAGCCGGCCAGGATTTGCGCGATCTGCATGACCTGTTCCTGGTAGAGGATCACCCCGTAGGTGGCCTCCAGCGCCGGCTTCAAGTCCGGATGCAGGTAGTCGATGGTGGCGCCGGTCGTATCGTGCTTGCGCGCGATGAAGTCGTCCACCATCCCGGACTGCAGGGGTCCCGGCCTGAACAGCGCCACCAAGGCGACGATGTCGCCGAATCGGTCGGGCTGGAGCCGGCGGATGAGATCCTTCATGCCGCGCGATTCGAGTTGGAATACCGCCGTGGTTTTGCAGCTCTTGAGCATCTGATAGGTCGCCGCATCATCCATCGGCAGCGCACTCATGACGACTTCGCCCTCCCCCTCCCTCGCGCGCTGTGCATTGATATCGCGCACAGCCCAATCGATGATGGTGAGGGTCCGCAGCCCTAAGAAGTCGAACTTGACCAGACCCGCCGCCTCGACGTCGTCCTTGTCGAACTGGGTGACGGGCGTGGTGCTTCCCTCTTCGCAGTAGAGCGGCGTGAAATCCGTGAGCACCGACGGCGCGATCACGACGCCGCCGGCATGCGTGCCCGCATTCCGGGCGAGCCCTTCCAGCGTGCGGGCGAGGTCTATCAACTCGCGAACATCCTCGTCGCCGTCGTACAAGCGGCGGAGTTCTTCCTCTTGCGCCAACGCCTTGTCGAGCGTGATGCCGATTTCGAAAGGAATGAGCTTCGCAATCTTGTCCACGTATCCGTAATTGTGTCCGAGCACCCGGCCCACATCGCGCACCACCGCCTTCGCCGCCAGCGTGCCGTAGGTGATGATCTGCGACACGCGCTCGCGCCCGTATTTCTTGGCTACGTATTCGATCACGCGGTCGCGGCCTTCCATGCAGAAATCCACGTCGAAGTCCGGCATGGACACGCGCTCGGGATTCAGGAAGCGCTCGAACAGCAGGTCGTGCTCGATCGGATCCAGATCCGTGATCCCCAAGGCGAACGCCACCAATGAACCCGCGCCCGAACCGCGCCCGGGGCCCACCGGGACGCCATTCTCCCGGGCCCAGCGGATGAAATCGGCGACGATCAAGAAATACCCGGCGAATCCCATGCTGCAGATGACGCCGAGTTCCAGGGCCAGCCGCTCCCCGTAGGTAGCCGCGTCCGGCGAGACTCCGTGCAGAGCGCCGGCCTGCTTCAGGCGCTGGTCGAGGCCGTGCTGCGATTCGTCGCGCAGAAACTGCTCCGTTGTGCTCCCGGCCGGCACCGGGTACGCGGGCAGCATGGAGGCGCCGAGCTTGATTTCGAGCGAACAGCGCTTCGCCACTTCCACCGTGTTGACGAGGAGTTCCGGCACATCGGCAAACAGCTCCGCCATCTCATCCGGCGTCTTGAGATATTGCTCCTCCGAGTAGCGTCGCGCGCGGCTGGTATCCGCCAGCAACGCGCCATCATGGATGCACACGCGGGCTTCGTGGGCTTCGAACTCGGACCGCGTCAAGAAGCGCACGTCGTTGGTCGCCACCGCGGCAACGCCCCGCTCCTGCGCCAGATCGAGGACGGCCTCCGAGTACACCGGTTCGCCGGCGCGCCCCGCGCGCTGCACCTCGAGATAGAAGCGATCGCCGCAGAGCGCCTGCCAACGCGCAAGGCATCGTGCCGCCTCATCCTCCTTGCCGCGCGCCAGAGCCTGGCCGATATCTCCCTCCGCGCCCCCCGAGAGCACGATCAGCCCCTCGAGCATGTCCCGCTCCAGCCAAGCGCGCTCCAGCATCGGGGC
>Ga0179592_10000176_pt1 | contig 26632 bp, 18 predicted proteins | sample CZODoug2_1_08_16_FD_148623 | JGI IMG/M metagenome (GOLD analysis project Ga0179592, IMG submission 148623) | Vadose zone soil fungal communities from Angelo Coast Range Reserve, California, USA - CZODoug2_1_08_16fungal (Illumina Assembly) | ecosystem: Environmental > Terrestrial > Soil > Vadose...
AAACATGGATGTACGAAAGCTCCAGGAATACTTTGAAACGCAATGCTGTCTCGATCGTGATACCGGAAAATTATTGAACCGCAAGACGGGAAGTCGTGTTACCGGGGTTGTCCCCGTGCACCTGTACGGCCAGATGGCGGACATGGACCCCATCCTGGGGCTCGCGGAACGATACAACTTGCTGGTGATTGAGGATGCTTGTCAGGCTCACGGGGCGGCCTACTATTCCCGAAAAGAGCATTGCTGGAAGAAAGCGGGGTCCATGGGTGCTGCGGCTGCTTTCAGCTTCTATCCTGGAAAGAACCTGGGTGCTTGCGGGGAGGCGGGGGCCGTCACCACAAATGATCCAGAGCTCGCAAGAAAAGTTCGCATGCTTCGCGACCATGGCCAAGCGCAAAAGTACAGTCATGAAATTGAGGGGTATAACGGCAGATTGGATGCCATCCAAGCTGGTATCTTGACGGCTAAACTCCAGCGCTTAGCGGAGTGGAACCAAAAGCGCCGCTCCATTGCGCGTCGCTACGGCGAGCTGCTTCGGTCGCAGGTCGAGAGAATGATTCTGCCGTACGAGTCTTCCCTACAGAGGGCTGTTTTTCACCTCTACGTGGTCCGCGTTAAGAATCGCGATCGACTTCAGGCGCATCTCGCCCGGGCTAACATCACGACCCAGGTCCACTACCCGATACCTCTCCACCTTCAGGCGGCGTATGCGACTCTGGGGCACAAAATAGGAGATTTTCCGGTTACAGAAAAAGCGGCGGCGGAAATCTTGTCGCTGCCAATGTATCCTCAACTCGAAGCTTGGCAGCAAAGAGAAGTTGCTCAAGAAGTGACCCATGCGCTTGCCGGAGAAACTGTCGGCGGCCGGAATCCGCATCTGGAGCCGGTCGCCACGTCTGAAAACCGCGCTGGCTGAGCCCCGCTTCATTCTGCAAGGAATCAATAATTGCCTTCCCATATGAATCTCGAAATCCCGATCAAGACTTTAACGGCCGTTTCAGCGCCGACAAAGACGGAAAAACATGCCGCGAAGCGCGCCAAAGGAAAGATCTGGATCGATCTGGATAACACTCCGCACGTTCCATTTTTTGCTCCCATCATCGAAGAGCTCCAAAAGTGTAATTATTCGGTTATGGTTACGGCACGCGACTGTTTTCAGGTGCGGGAGCTTGCAGATCTCTTGCATCTGAACTACAAGCTGATCGGCCACCACTCCGGGAAAAGCAAAATCCGCAAAGTGGCAGGCCTGTGCTTCCGCGCCTTGCAGTTGATTCCCACGATCTTGAGGGAAAGGCCCGACCTGGCCATCTCCCACTGTTCGCGCTCACAATTGATTGCCTCCATTCTTTGCCGGGTTTCCTCCTTTTTCTTGGGTGATTATGAATTTGCAACCGCCTGGATTTTCGTCTATCCCACCTGGCACATGCGGCCGGAAGTGATTCCGGATGAAACCCTCCCGTGGTATCCAAGCCGAAACCTGAAATATCCGGGGATCAAGGAGGATGTTTATGTCCCTCGGTTCGTTCCTAACCCGGGTATCAGGTCGCAGCTCGGGCTACGCGAAGGCGATCTGGTGGTGACTGTGCGTCCAGCGGCGAGTGAGGCGCACTATCACAGCCAGCAAAGTGACGAACTTTTTGAGGCGGCAGTCGAGTATCTAAGTAACGAGCCTGACCTTAAATTCGTGGCGCTTCCTCGAAGTGAGAAACAGGCGATGCATGTGAGGAATCGGTGGGCTGAGCTTTTCTCGAGCGGCAAGATGCGCATTCCGGAGAAAGTCGTGGACGGGCTGAACCTAATTTGGAATTCAGACTTCGTCATCAGCGGGGGCGGCACGATGAATCGTGAGGCGGCTGCGTTGGGGGTTCCCGTTTACAGCGTGTTTCGCGGGAAGATCGGCGCTGTGGACCGCTATTTGGCCGAGCGAGGCCGGCTTGTACTCCTGGAAACTGTTCAAGACGTGCGAGCAAGAATTCGAGTAGTTCGCAGAGACCGACCGGCCAAGCCCCAGAACAGCAGTGAGGTTACCCTGAACAGCATAGTGAAGCAGATTGTTGCGGTCATGGAGGGGAAACGCCCGGATTTGAGCACATACGAAGCCGCGGGAACGGACCAACTTGCCCCCCTGGATACGAAGAGGATCTCGGGAATGAGTAGTCCGCACGCTATAAAGTAAATAGCTTTCCCGTGCTGCGCGCACTCAGAATGGTCGGTTTGCGTCTAGCTGTCTGGCCGGTGGTAAAACGAACAGCTATTTAAAGCGACTGCCGGAGCCGCAAGCAATAGTCGAGCCCAATTCAAGATTCAAGACGCTCAACTGGAAGGTAAGGTCCAGAAGCTGTGGTCCTACTGCCAAGCCAACGATTGGGCGGGGTACGACCCGTACGACGCGGTGTCATGTTTTCGTCGCCTGCCATTCCTGAATTCGAGACTTCCCCGGCTGTTCTTAACCCAGGCTTTGAAGCGAAGTCCAATCAATATACGCACGTTTTTGCGTATTCTAAAGACCCAGAATCCCAAAGCAATCGCACTGTTTCTCTCGGCATTCCTCAAGCTTTCAAGAACAGGAGTGGTTAAAACCGGAGACTTGGTCGACCCGATGATCTTGCTGATCTCAGAAATCACGTACGCGACGCGAATTTTCTTGGTGCGGCTCTGTTATGCCGTGCCGTATGTACCAGCACACGAGCGAAAAGAAATTCCTTGGTCCAGCGCTTAGAGTTGCCCGCTACTCGGCCGTCAAGCAGCACGCAGATGGCTCGTGGGACTAGGGGAGGGGCCGTCACAACGATGGATCGACAACTTCCATACCGGCTACAACCTGTGCGCGCTGCGGTCCATCGGCCGCTATGCCGAAACAACGGAGTTCGAATCGAGCATCCGCCGCGGGCTCGAGTTCTACCGAGCCCACTTTTTCCGCGAGGACGGCGCGCCCAGATATTTTCATAACCGCACGTATCCGGTGGAGATTCATAGTGTAGCGCAGAGTATCATCACGCTGATTGCGCTTTAAAGACCTCGACCCGAGCAATCTCATTTTGGTGCGCTCGGTGTTGCAATGGGCCATGAATCACGTGTGGGATGACCGGGCTTCTTTTACTATCGCGTTCTTCGCTTCTGTACCATCCAAACCCCAAACATGAGATGGGCCCAGGCCTGGATGCTCTTGGCAATGGCGACGCTCCTGTGCGAATCGGACGTGCTGGTGAAATCTCCAGAAATCTCGGATCCAGGAGCATTGGTCGAGGCATAGCGACGTTTCCCAAGTAGATTTCTGTACGCCCGCATGGAACGAGGCAGGCAACAAGACTTCGTCAGCGGAATCAAGAAGCCGGTTGGTCCGACAGGTATCCAAGATTCACGAGCATCAGCTGCATAAGTTCTCGCCCAATTCATACGGTAAATGCGAGGTTGCCTTGGCAGTTTACACGTTAAGTCCGCTGCTTGATCCGCGCTGGGGGGACTTTGCCGAAAGACATCCACGAGGTTCCATTTTTCACACACCTGGCTGGCTGGAGGTGTTACGCCGTACCTATGGTTATGAACCCATCGTCTACACAACTTCCGCTCCGGAAAAGCCGTTGGCGAATGGAATTGTGTTCTGCCGCGTCAGCAGTTGGCTGACCGGAGACAGAATGGTCTCATTGCCCTTTACCGATCACTGCGAGCCTTTAGTAGAAGGCCCCGAGGAAGGCAAAGAAGTCCTTAGTTCTCTGCAATGTACACTCGGCAGGGAAAAGTTCAAGTACATCGAGCTTCGCCCGCTGAGTGCGAACCTCCTGAGAGAAACCGGCTTGCAACAGAGCAACTCATTCTGCTTCCACGCACTGGATCTCCACGCCGAACTCGGTGAACTTTTTGGGAGGCTTCAAAAGGATTCGATTCAGAGAAAGATTCGGCGTGCCGAGCGCGAGGCTTTGTTGTACGAGGAGGGAAGATCGGACACGCTTCTGAAGAAGTTTTATCGCCTCTTTGTCCAGACGCGCCGCCGGCACAGAGTGCCGCCGCAGCCCATTAATTGGTTCCAGAACGTTGTTACGTGCCTTGGCGACCGGCTCAAAATTCGTGTTGCTTCGAAAGCGGGCCGTCCCATCGCCAGCATAATCACGCTGCGGCACGGCCACACCATGGTTTACAAATATGGCGGCTCTGACGCGAGTGCTCACAATCTGGGCGCTATGCCGTTCTTGTTCTGGAAGGCAATTCAGGATGCAAAAAACGATGGAGTCCAGAAATTTGACTTCGGCCGCTCGGATTGCGACAACGCAGGACTGATTACCTTTAAAGACCGTTGGGGCTCACAACGCACAGAGTTAACGTATTGGCGGCTGCAGGGCCGGAGTGCACATGGCCGCGACAAGTGGAAGCTCAAAGTTGCCGGTCCGATTTTCGCATGCATGCCGGATCTATTTCTGGCGGCAAGCGGGCGAATCCTCTACCGCCATCTTGGCTAGCAGAGCAAGCGAGATCCGCCCATGGCTATGGCAATAGATCTAGATGTAGAGCCGGCTCTGACGCCGCGGCAATCGGCGTCTCCCACCGGAGGCCATATCGGAGCCCTGGTTATGGACGCAGATTATCGCGGGCTCGCGGTCGTGCGTAGCCTGGGACGCCGCGGAATTCCCGTGTGGGTTCTGCGGCATGGGGATCAATTGCTCGCCACTTTATCCCGTTATAACCGCCGAACGCTATGTTGGCCCAGTCAAGACGAAGAAGAAAAGGTAAATTTCCTTGTCAACTTGGCTGATCGCGAGAGTATTCGTGACTGGGTACTGTTTCCCACGGGTGATGAAGGCGCCGCCCTGGTTGCGCGCCACCATAAGGCGCTTGGCGAACGCTTTCAACTTACGACCCCGCCATGGGATGTGCTGCAATGGTGTTATGACAAGCGACTCACCTATCGGCTTGCCGACAGAGTAGGCGTAGACCACCCGTGGACCCTGTACCCCGTGGATGGCGAACAGGTGGCGGCGAGCGAGTGCCCGTACCCGGTCATTCTAAAACCCGCCTATTCCCGCAGCTACAATCGATTCACGGCATCGAAAGCTTGGCGCATAGATAACCGTGCGCAACTCCTCGCGCGGTACGACGAGGCCAAGATGCTCGTTGACCCAGGTGCTTTGATGATCCAGGAACTTATTCCGGGGGGAGGGGAGTCGCAGTTTTCCTACACCGCACTGTGCCAGGACGGGCGGGTGACTGCATCACTTACTGCGAGACGGACCCGGCAAATTCCTATGGACTTTGGGCGTGCCAGTACATTTGTTGAGACGGTCGACGACCCATCAACATCAGCGACCGCGGTTCGCCTCATCGAGGCATTGCGATACACAGGCATTCTGGAAGTTGAATTCAAACGAGATCTGAGTGATGGGAAGCTTAAGCTGCTGGACATCAATCCGCGCGTCTGGGGCTGGCACAGTCTCTGTGGACCTGCAGGGGTGGACTATCCATATCTGTTGTGGCTCCTGACGATCGGCGAACCGATACCGGTGACGAAGGCAGCGGTCGGTATGCGTTGGGTGCGGATGAGCACTGACGCGCCCACGGCGATCCGCGAGGTTCTTCACGGTCGCCTGTCATTGCGCGAGTACCTACGCTCCATCCGGCCCCCTGTTGCCCAGGCAATTTACGCATCTGATGATCCCGTGCCTGGGGTTCTTGAAATTCCGCTTCTTGCGTACTTACTCGGCAAAAGGGTCCTTAGCGGTGGCAGGATCGCATGAACGAGTGCTGAAGTGTAGGGGGCGCTTGGTACTAGCGGAGCCACTCGGGGTTCCATTCAACCCGCAGCTCAGGGCATCAGAAATCGAAATTGCGAAGGCCGTCGAGTGAAGGCGATCCCTGATTGTAGGACTGAGAGTTCAGGTTACCTGCCTGACGAATTGATGCTGTCAAGTGGGTTTCATTCCGATCTCAGGAAAATCCAATGTTATGGAGGCTCAAAGTTGAAAGCGACATCTGACGTGGTGGTTGTCGGCGCTGGCCCTTATGGATTGTCAGCGGCAGCGCATTTGAATGCGTGCGGAGTGAACGTCCGTGTCTTTGGGGAGGCCATGTCATTTTGGGATCGCAATATGCCTGAGGGCATGTGTTTGCGATCTCCCTGGGAAGCGTCCCAATTGTCTGATCCCGGCAAGTCGCTGACTATCGACGCATTTCAAGCTGCCACCGGCGAGCGTGTGAGTCGGCCCATCCCAATCAGACGGTTCGTGGCTTACGGTCACTGGTTTCAGTCCCGCGCCGTTCCCAACCTTGAGCAGCGAAAGGTCGTCGAAATAGAAAAGAACACAGCGGGGTTCCGCGTGGTATTAGCCGATGGAGAGGCTGTACGATGCGGGCGCGTCGTCATCGCGGGAGGGATCGGACCGTTTGCCGTGCGACCGCCGCAATTCGGAGGACTCCCCCAGGAGTTGGCTTCGCATTCCTCGGAGCAGCGGAACTTGAGCATCTTTCGCGGAAAGAGAGTCGTGGTGATCGGGGGCGGGCAGAGCGCTCTCGAATCGGCCGCACTCCTGCACGAATCCCAGGCAGATGTTGAATTGCTGGTTCGCGAGAACACTGTTCAATGGACCTGGCAAAGCCCGTGGCTGCACACGTTCCGGCCCGTCGGCGCGGTCCTCTACGCCTGGCCAGACGTCGGGCCGGCCTTCATCAGTCATGCGGTTGCACGGCCGAATCTCTATCGGTTGCTTCCGCGACAGATTCAGGATTCCTGGCGTGGTAAGTCGGTCCGCCCGAACGGTGTTGGGTGGCTGAAACCTCGATTGCGCGATGTAAACATCTCCACCGGCCTCGCTGTGATTTCGGCGAACGCCCGCGGAGATCAAGTGGACTTGAAGCTGAGCGATGGCTCGCACGAACTTGTAGATCACGTGCTGATGGCTACAGGCTATCGCGTCGATGTGAGAAAGTATGAATTTCTTTCCGCATCTTTGGTATCCGCGCTGCGCCTTATCGGTGGACTTCCAGTGCTCGGGCGAGGCTTTGAATCCTCAGTTCCCGGGCTGCACTTTTTAGGCGCTCCGGCAGTATGGAGCTATGGCCCGCTTATGCGTTTCGTGGCGGGAGCCGACTTCGCCGCGCGTTCACTGTCCAAGTCCGTGGTACGTGCTCGCCGACGCATTGTTGGCCGGTCGATTGTGAATGCGGTCCAACGGCCACAGAGTGTTGCAGTGTCCCGTGGCCAAGAGGGGCAATAGAAACTCAAACCGAGACTGTATGTCTTCCGGTTCTTTAGCCTCACCCAATGAATAGAACATTTGTGGAGTACTATCGCTGTGCCGAAGAGTTCGCCGGTTGTTTTCTAAATGGCGTACCATCGGGGCGTTTAGGTCATTTCCGATTTGGACCCGATGCGATTTGCTATGGCTCTATCAACAAGGGGGCAGTACACCCCAGCCCGGAGGGAGAGCTTCACGACGCTTTGGAGGATGCCGTGGTGGAGCGGGGGGTGGTAAGGCTCTCTTTCGACGCCGACCAGGTTGTCAACAATCTTCGATTTGAGCGTTATTGCAGCAGCCCGGCAAAAAGATCGTTGCTCTCGGGAGGACTCGCTAATAAGTTGTACTACCTGGCACGGCCGATGCTAGGCGTGGCCGTGCGCCGGCACCTCCAGAAGCTCAGGCTCGCTGATTGGCGATCGATTCCATTTCCGCGCTGGCCAGTGGATCAAACCGTCGAGCAGGTGCACGAGACGATGCTTCGCCTCTGCCTGCAGGCCCACGATGGACGACCAGTGCCGTTCATTTGGTTTTGGCCCCGGGGTCTTCCAAGCTGCGTGGTTGTTACTCACGACGTAGAAGCCGTCGAAGGGCGTGATTTCTGCCCGGCACTGATGGACGTCGATGAGAACTTTGGCATAAAAAGTTCGTTTCAATTGGTTCCCGAAGAACGGTATGGCCTCAGTCCGTCGTTTGTCGAAAGCATCCGTTCGAGGGGTTTCGAAGTAAATGTTCACGACCTGAATCACGACGGGCGGCTATATTCCAGCGAGGCGAAGTTCTTTGATCGGGTACGCCGCATTAACCATTATGGTAGCGCGCTTGGCGCGCAGGGATTTCGCTCAGGCGCGCTTTACCGGAATCTCTCCTGGTACGGCGCTCTTGAATTTTCCTACGATATGTCCGTGCCCAACACAGCACATCTGGATCCACAACGCGGTGGCTGCTGTACCGTGATGCCCTATTTCGTCGGTAAGATCTTGGAGTTACCCGTCACTACTACCCAGGACTATTCCCTTTTTCATATCCTCAAGCAGTATTCGATCGATCTTTGGAAACGCCAAATTTCACAGATCATGGAAAAGCATGGAATGGCCAGCTTCATCGTTCACCCAGACTATGTTTTGGAGTCCCGGTCGAGAGATACGTACAAATCATTGTTGGCCTATCTGTTTGATTTGCGTTCGAAGAGGAAGATTTGGGCTGCTCTTCCACGGGAAGTCAATCAGTGGTGGCGGGCGAGGAGCCAAATGAAGCTGGCGCGCCTGGGAAACACCTGGGTGATCGAAGGACCAGACAAGGATAAAGCCCGGGTCGCTTATGCCTCTCTTGACGGTGGCCGGTTGGTGTACGAACTAGCGTGAAGGACAATGAGCGCCCCCCCGTCATTCATAACAGGTCTTTACCCGATAGATTTTTCATGATTCTTACTGCGTTGAATACCCCTTTCTTACCCGATTCCTTTTCCCAGCACACAAGGTTGAATATAGCTTCTGCTCACCGGGTATATGTGACTCGAATGGCGGAGCTACATATAGCCTTATGCGCCTCGAGATCCAATATCGTTCATTCCGACTTTGGCCTGTTCTAGGTGGATCGTATGTCATTGCGAGTTCGCGACAGGACAAGGCAGTTCATCCAGTGCTTACGCCAGCCCAACTGAAGAGTGGCCCAAGCCGAGGAGCGCCCCCGCAGAAAGCCGGTTAACTCCGACGCTGCCTTCCGGCGCCAAAGTGAAGAACAATGAGCAAGAATTTTGAATTGATGAACCAGGGCGTGCAAGATTCCGGGGCGGTCCAGCCTGCCACCCGAGGTGCGCTAAGGTCCAAAGTAAATCTGCCAAACCGCTACACCCAGTGGATCGGAGATGTGCCGGAGGAAAAGTTCGCCGCAAGTCTGTGGCGAATCATCCGGGGCCGCGCGTGGACGGTCGCCGCGTTTACGCTCGTTGTTGTCGTGATCGTCGTGACTGCATCGCTCCTCATGAAGCCACAATACGAGGCGGTCGGACAGGTGGTGTTTCACCGGGAGAACGACAGCGGCGTGCTGGGATTCAAGGGTGTGGATGCGTCACTAGTGGAAGACCCAGAAGATCGTGCGGCTATTGACACTCAGATCGGCATCTTGGAGACCGACGCATTGGCCATGCTGGTTATCAATGATCTCCACCTCGACAAAAACCCGAAGTTCGCCGGCCGCGCGGGGCAATCCAACAACGAAGATCGACTGGTGGAATCATTCCATAAAAACCTCAAGATATCGAAAGTCAAAGGGACACGGCTTATCGAGATTCGGTTCCGAAGCACAGATCCAAAGCTGGCCGCCGACGTCGTAAACCAGCTAGCCAACGCTTACTTAGACCAATTTTATAAGAGTCAAATCCAGGCCAGTACGCAGATTTCTGACTTCCTTGCAAGTCAGTTGAAGGAATTGCAGGCCAAGGTTGAAGAATCGCAGCACAAGCTGATTGACTACCAGAAAGAAAATGGAATCTTTGGCCTGGACGATAAGCAGAACATTGTGACGGCAAAGCTGGACGACCTGAACAGGCAGCTTACCGCAGCGGAAGGCGACAGGGTCCAGAAGGAAGTCAGCTATCGATTAGCGCGCTCGGGGCAGCCGGAGCTGATTGCGAAATTAGAGCCCGACAACCTCGTCACCAAGCTACGTGGGCAACAGGCGGATCTGGAAAACCAGATGGCCCAAGCGTCGGTTCAGCTAGGTCCCGCACACCCGAAAATAGTCGAACTTTCGAAGCAAATTGCTCAGGCGCGGCAGTCGGTGGACACTGAAATTGGCAGAGTCGGTGAGCAGATAACCTATGGATACAAAAGCGCACTGGGGCGCGAGCAGATGCTCCGGCATGCGCTGGAAGCGCAGAAACAGACGGCGGACAAGCTGAATGCAAATGTGATCGAGTCCGACATCCTTAAGCACGAGTTTGAGACAAACCGGAAGCTCTACGAGGATCTGCTTCAAAAGCAGAAAGAAGTGAGCATTTCAGCCAGCTTGAAATCGAGCAACATCTGGATCGTCGACCCGGCCAGGCCGCCGACGCGGCCTGCGGAGCCAAATATTCTGCGCAACTTCGCGCTTTCCCTCCTGTTCGGGGTTTTAGGCGGCGTGTTAACGGCATTCGGTCTGGGAAAGATAAACGAAAAGATTAGCAGTCTGGAGCAGGCAGCCATTGCGTCGCCGCTGCCTTCACTCGGCGTTGTGCCGTTGTTGGGTGCAAAGATGAAGAATGGCGCGCCTCCCCAACTCAATGACGCCGACGGCAGCGTGAAACCCGAGTTAGTGAGCGCCCTTCGGCCAATGTCCCTGACCGCGGAATCCTACAAGGCCATCGTGACGTCAATCTTGCTTTCGCAGCGGACTCACCCCGCGGTGATCCTGGTGACGAGCGCCCTTCCTGGGGAGGGTAAGACCACTGTCAGTACGAACTTGGCGATTGTTCTCGCGCGACTGCGCAGGCGCGTGCTACTCGTCGATACCGACCTCCGTCGTCCCAGCGTCCACCGCGCCATGCGATTGAGTGCTAAAACCGGTTTGGGTGCGCTGCTCAGGAAATCCGCCTCATTCGATGAGCTTGTAGTCGCCTGCGCCGACGTACCCAATCTGTACGTTCTGCCGGCCGGGCCAATTAACCTGCAGGAGGATACCGAATTGCTGGTATCCGGCTTCAAGGACTTAGTAGAGCGCTGGCGGGAGCAGTTTGACCACATAATCATCGACACCCCGCCTGTGCTGGCGATGACCGACGCAGTTCGTATGTCGGTCGAGGCGGATTCAGTGATCCTGGTCATCCGCTCTGGTCTGATCGGGAAAAACGAGTTCTTGCGCGCTCAGGATGTGCTCCTCAAGGTCAACGCCCGCCTTACGGGCTTCGTCCTGAATGGCGCAGAGCTGGACTCCTCAGATTTCCGGTACTTTTACGGCTACTACGGTCGGGATGATTCAAAGCATCTCGGCGAAGGCGGGTAAAAGATTTCAAAGACGGCGTTTTCATCATCCGGAGGACCGTAACCCATGAGTGTGAGTACCCAGAATATCATTCCCTTGCACGCAGACAAAGTTGGATCGCTCGAAATGAAGTTTCGGGACCGTACCGCAAACGTCGGGATCATCGGACTCGGCTATGTTGGATTGCCCCTCGCGCTGCTCTTCACGGAGGCGGGTTTTCCTGTCACCGGCTTCGATGTTGACTCCCAAAAAGTAGAGAAACTTTCCAGAGGCGAATCCTACATTTACCGCGTGCCATCCACCGAGATTCAAATCGCGCGCGCGAAGAAGTTCTCAGCCACGGTCAACTATTCGGACATCGCCGACATGGACGCGGTGATCATCTGCGTGCCGACTCCGCTGAACGAGCAACGCGAGCCCGACCTCAGCTACATTACGAATACGGCAAAGGCCATTACTCCCCATTTGCGGGCGGGCCAACTCGTGGTGTTGGAAAGCACTACATATCCGGGAACCACGGAGGAAGTCCTGGTGCCTATTCTCGAGAAAAATCCGCACGGGATGCGTGCTCAACGCGAGAGCAACGGAATGGAGCACGATAGTTTTTATGTTGCATTCTCGCCTGAACGGGAAGATCCCGGCAATAACATCATCGCGAGGTGCGACATTCCGAAAGTCGTCGGCGGGCTAAGCAGAAGAGCGACTGAGCTTGCCAGCTTGTTATATCAAGCCATTTTCCGCCGCATCGTGCCAGTCTCTACTCCTGCGGTGGCGGAAATGACCAAGCTGCTCGAGAATATATATCGCTGCGTAAACATCGCATTGGTCAACGAACTGAAACTGTTATCTCTACGCATGGGAATTGATGTATGGGAGGTCATCGACGCTGCCTCGACGAAGCCTTTTGGCTTCCAACCGTTCTATCCCGGACCCGGCCTTGGTGGGCACTGCATACCAGTGGATCCGTTCTACTTGTCGTGGAAGGCGAAGGAGTTAGACTTCCAAACCCGCTTCATCGAGCTCGCCGGTGAGATCAACGTTTCGATGCCTTACCACGTGGTGACCGCGATTTCGATGGCGCTCAACAATGTGCGCAAACCGCTGAATGGCTCACGCGTGCTCGTACTTGGTGTGTCCTACAAGAAGGATGTCGATGATCTGCGCGAATCTCCAGCCCTCACCATAATCGAGCTGTTGAAGCAGCGGGGCGCGATCGTTAACTACCATGACCCATATTTCCCGGTACTGCTCAAAGGCCGGCATTACGATCTGCAGATGCAACGCGTTCCCCTCGACAACATTGGTGCGTACGATTGTGTGGCCATCATCACAGATCATTCCGACTACGAATACCCGGCCATCGTGCGCGAAGCGCAGTTGGTCATTGACACTCGCAATGCCACGCGCGGTATCGATTCGCCGAAAATTGTGCGCTGCTGACTATGCTCCGTTGCTCCGGCCTGTGAGTCTGCGACGTGAATGCCTGGGAAGGCCCCAGCGGCATAGAGCGGATTGAAACTGGCAGGGGTAGCGACCTCGGCTGGCGGTTCTGATCCATGGAGGTTGTTATGAAATCCAAACTGACTTCTCTCAGCGCTCTCTTGTTATTAGCGCTGTCATCGACATATGGCCTCGCACAGGATCGTGTCGGTTCGTCAGAAATTCGCCCATTAGGGCCCCCTTCCACAGCTCAGGCCGAGCCTGCGGCGGCGCCTCCTAGTCCCGGGTCTCCGCATGACCTTCTGATAGGTGCGGGGGATTTGCTAGAGATCAGCTTGTATGGCATGCCTGATTTCAAAACCGACGTACGCGTCAATTCTGGCGGCGAGATTTCTTTGCCTATGATCGGAGCTTTGCCTGTGGCCGGACTCTCCGTGGAGCAAGCTGAAACGCTGATCGCGCATAAGCTCACCGAAAAGGGTGTCTTTAATGATCCACACGTTACGGTCTTCGTGAAGGAATACGCAACGCAAGGGCTCTCGGTGTTGGGCGAAGTACAGAAACCTGGGATTTATCCGTTGCTGGGTTCGAGGAAGTTGTACGACGCTATATCTGTTGCTGGCGGCACTACCCCGAAAGCGGGCCGCTACGTGCTTATTACGCGCCGAAATGATCCGCAACATCCAGTTCGGGTGCCGCTTATGACTGGTGCTCCGGAGTCGATGGAGAATAATGTCACCGTCGAGCCGGGAGACACCATTCTCGTAAGCAAGGCGGGAGTCGTTTACGTTGTCGGCGACGTCCACCAGCCCGGCGGTTTTGTTATGGAAAATGGCAACGATATTACGGTGTTGAAGGCCATCGCCCTCGCTCAGGGCACCAATCCCAACGCTGCTCTGAATGGAGCCAGGCTCATCCGCAAGACCCCGGAAGGCTCGAAAGATGTTCCCCTCTCACTTAAGCAGATTCTGGCCGCCAAGGCTCCTGATCTGCAACTGCAACCAGACGATGTCGTCTTCGTTCCCGGCAGTGCCGGGAAGAGCGCTGCCAAACGGGGAGCTGAGGCGATCCTGCAGATGGCCACTGGCGTGGCGATCTGGCGCATGCCGTGAGTTCACCATTATTCAAGATCATTCAAGCAGGTGTGCACCGAGTCGAAATCCTGAGGCGTACGCTGTGGGCTCATTGATGCCGGACACCAATCAGAGGAACCAATGCTGGCGCTTTTGACGGATAGAAAATCAGGGGAAGTGTCCACGTATGATGTTCCCGCTCCGGAGCTGCGTCCTGGTGGGATCCTTGTGCGAACCCAGTATTCGGCAATCAGCGCCGGCACTGAGCGCGCTACGCTTGAATTAAGCGCGAAGTCGCTCCTCGCCAAAGCGAAAGCCCGTCCCGATCTCGTGAAGCAGGTTCTCGAGTACGCACGACAGAATGGAGTGAAAGCCGCCTACGAGAAGGTGCACGCAAAGCTGGATACCCTGACGACTCTAGGATATAGCTGCGCTGGCGAAGTAATTTCGGTGGCGGATGGCGTCCACGAATTCCGTGCAGGTGATCGCGTCGCTTGCGGCGGTGGCACCTACGCCAACCATGCTGAGATCAACTTTGTTCCGCGTAATCTCGCGGTACGCATCCCGTCGCAGGTGTCCTCGGTTGCGGCCTCTTTAACCACCATTGGCGCCATCGCGATGCACGGCGTTCGGCAGGCCGAGGTTGGTATTGGCGAAACTGTCGCGGTGATCGGTGCCGGGCTCGTAGGCGTGTTGACGATCCAGATCCTCCGCGCCGCCGGATGCCGAGTCGTGGCGATCGATCTTTCGCCCCAGCGCGTCAAGCGAGCAGCGGAATTTGGCGCACATCTCGCGGTTGCTGCGGGTGACCCAACGCTGGCGTCAAGTATCGAGGAGTTCTCCAGGTATGGTGTCGATGCCGCTATCTTGACCGCGGCGACCGACTCTGCCGAGCCGGCTGAGATGGCGGCTAGGATTCTGCGTGATCGCGGCCGTATTATTGTCGTAGGCGCCGTGGGGATGGGAGTATCACGCAGCAACATGTACACCAAAGAGCTGTCGCTAGCTCTCTCTCGCTCTTACGGCCCGGGAAGGTATGACCAGCAATATGAGGAAGGCGGAATCGATTACCCCATCGGGTACGTCCGCTGGACAGAGCGACGCAACATGGAGGCCTTCCTCGATCTGCTGGCAACTGGACAGATAGATGTCACACCGCTCCTCGAGCGTCGCTACGCTATCGACGAGGGCGCAAAAGCCTACGCCGACCTGAAGAATGGACTGTATACCGCGATTCTAGAGTACAACAGCGCGTCCGCAGTGTTGCATAGGACGGTACCCGCCGTGGTAGCAGCGCGGCCTCGCACCGGCGATGAAGTGAGAGTCGGCTGCATCGGTGCCGGCGGTTTCGCTTCAAGCGTGATCTTTCCCAACCTACAGTCTATCAAGGGCGTGCGCCTGCAATCCGTCGGTACCGTCTCAGGCACGGGAGCTATTTCGGCGCAACGCACCTTCAAGTTTCAAACCGCGGAAAAACCCTCAGAACTCCTGAATAACCGCGATGTTGATACCGTCTTTATTTTGACGCGCCACGATACACACATGACCTACGCGGCCCAGGCATTGCATGCCGGCAAGCCCGTATTCGTCGAAAAGCCGCTGGCGATCGATCGCGAGCAATTGGCCCATCTACAAGAGCTGCATGCCGCCCAACTGCAGGATGGTCGCGCGCCGTTTGTGATGGTGGGCTTCAACCGCCGGTTTGCTCCGTTCACGGAAAGAATCCGCCAATTCTTCGCCGGCCGCCGTGAGCCTATGCTGGTTCATGCGCGCGTTAATGCCGGCTATGTCCCGCGGGACCGGTGGCTTCATGCCCATGGCGGCCGTATCGTGGGCGAGTTCTGCCATTTCGTGGATTGGGCGCGCTCCGTGATCGGTTCTCCTATTCACAGCGTAGCGGCGATAGGTCTGCCAGACGGCGCACAGTACACGTCCGATAACATCGCGGTCACACTGAAGTTCGCGGATGGGTCTGTGGCCAATCTGCTTTACCTGGCGAACGGCGACCGCAGCATTCCAAAGGAATATTTCGAAGTGTTCTGCCAAGGTGCGATCGCGCGGCTGGAAGATTTCCGAACACTCGAACTCGTACGCGGCGGGAGGATTCAGAAGTTCAAGAGCGTACAGGACAAAGGCTACCGGCGGGAGCTCCAGTTGACGATTGAAGCGATCCGCTCCGGAAAACCCTCGCCTATCCCATTCGACGAACTGGTGGAAGTTACAGAGACCACTTTTCTGGTTCAGCACGCGCTCGCTACCGGAGAAGTCATCCGCTTGACCCCGGATGGACCGGACGCTTCGATTGAGGCGCCGGCTCCCGAATATCTGACGTTGTGCGGCGAGTCTCTGCCTCCGCAAGAGGCTGCGCGCGCTCATGACTAGCGTCTCGCCATATCTGTTTCCTACTAGGCGATCCCTTCGAGATTTGTTTCGAATTACGATGCAAGTTTAGTCCCTGTGTCCAATGGCATCTCCATACCGTTGCAGCACCTGCCTAGCTTGCGCGAAGCTGCCCTTATCCTTGCTGGCGCGATCGGGGTTGCTAGCTTCGTTCTTGTGCCCACGGCGGGCTTGGTGGTCGGTATTGGGTGCGTGGCCGTGTTGTTTCTCGGCGCAGTAGCTAACGCAGTTCATGGCAAAATCGACCGAATCCTCCTGTACTGGGCCGGGGCTTTTCCGCTCGGCTACTACTTCGCGTCATTTCCCCGAGAACGACCAATCGTGACCCTGGACCGGGTGGTCGTCTTGGTGGCTTTCTTGGGACTCATTTTTACCAAGCCCAGTACGCTCGTCGCAATACCGAAGGCGTTGCGCCAGGCCGGACTTTTTTGGATAGCTTTTGCTGCCGTCGCGTGCGTTACCCTCGGAAAATCGCCGAATGTTTTGAACGCTGCAAGGAATCTGTTGGATAGTTTCCTGCTTCCAGTGTTGCTCACCTGGTGCGTTATTGCACGGTTCGACGTTCGCGGTCGGCTCCCCGCGATACACACGGCCATGTGCATCTCCTCGGTCATTTGCGCAGCGGTGGGAGCCGCTGAGATCGTCACAGGACAGGATTTGCTCCCCTTTGGAGGTTCTACGATCTACTTTGCAGGAGGCATTGTGCGACCAAACGGGCCCTTTGAGAGCAATGACACCCTCGCGCTGATCGGTGCTATCAGCGTTTTCTTCCTGGTCTTTCTTCGCGCAACGCTTGGTCCCAAGTTGAGCATTGGTCGCAGGGTGCTTCACTTCATCGGGCTCGCAGCGGCGATTGCCATGGCGTTGATGCCGATGTTCCGCTCCGTCGCGATCACCCTGCTGCTTGTACTGATTATCGATACCTTCTGGGGACACGGAACGATCCACCGCGTCCGGCGCGTCGCGCTCATAGGCGGCTTTGTCGGGCTGATTTTCATGGCTGCTGTATTTACACCCGATATGTTCGAAGATCGCAGCAGCTCGGAGAACGTATACGGGCGTGTAGCCCAATTTGAGCAAAGCTTTCGGGTGTTCGAGGAACATCCTTTGCTGGGGGTCGGGTTTCTGAATTTCCATGAATTCGTGCTGGGGGAGCCCCGTTACCGCACGTCTTATCAGGGCATGTTTTCGGTGGACGGGCCGCATGACAACCTGGTTCAGATACTCACGGAGGATGGCATTCTTGGCTTTGTGCCGTACGTGATGGCGCACGTTCTCCTGTTTAGGGCGATGTGGCAGTTGCGCCAGTTGTCCCGTTCCGGATACCTGGCTTGGAAATATTATTTTTACCTGTTCCTGACTTATTGGATCACCGGGCTCACCGAATCCTCGGGCTATAGCCCACTCAACTTGTGGTACATGTTCGCGGCTGCTGTCTTTTGTAAGTATGCGTTGACGGAACCTGATTTACTGCGGCTTGCGGAAGTGCAAGAGCCTGCCGAAGCGTCCAGCGCGCCCGCCCAAATCTCATTGCCTGTGTTTGTCCGGTGAGCCGGGAACAAGAGTCAATGATGGCTAAACTTAAGACCGTTTATCTTTTGGTCCTTTCCGGAAAGTCGGACGATGCGCATAAGTTTGTGACTGAGCATTACCCAGGACGACCGATAACCGTAATCTCAAAACGCAATCTCCGTGAGGCGGGCTGGAAAACGCAGATTCGGCATTTGCGCGCGATGCAGGGCGAGGCACTGGTCATCTTCTCGAGTGCTCTGTTCGACCTACGGGAGCCTTTGCTATTGCTCTGCTCCGGGTTCGTGCATCGCTGTCATGAAACGGTCCTTGTTGACGCGAAAGGTAGACTAAGAGTCTGTACGCGTTGGCGATTGGCGGTTCTGGTGCCTTCAGTTTTTTTAAGCGCGCTCCTCGACATCTTAGTTCTCGCAAGCACATGGATAGGCGCCCACATTTTATTACATGGTGTGAGAAAGCAAAGAAGGTTCAGGCCACGCGTTGACGGTGAAATAGACATTGCGCTGCTCGATCCATCGTTTGAGCCGGCATCCGCGGGCGGTGCGATGAGCTATCTCGATGGAACTTTGTCCGGATGGGCCAACGAGCCGGTGAGTTGCGAAATTTTTTCCGGGCGGCAACTCTCGTTTGACTACTACCCGGTCCACGTTGTCCCCAGCCGCCGGCGTTTGTATCTTTTCCGTGAATGCCAATCACTTTCCTATAATCTGCGCTTTGCTCTAGGCGTTTGGAAAAAACTCCGGCGGCGTGTGCCGCGCTTGCTGTACCAGCGCCATGGGCGGTTTATTTGCGCCGGCGCGCTTCTCTCGTGGCTGACTCGTACGCCGCTGGTTCTCGAATACCAGGGTTCGGAGGTGTGGCTGGCAAAGAATTGGGATCCGGCGAGGTTCCGGTCGTGGCTCGCTCTTTGTGAAAGAGTGTCTATCGCAGCCTCCTCCAAGATAGTCGTATTGTCGGAGGCCTCGCGTGAAGAGCTAGTAGGATTCGGCTATCCCGCCGAGAGGATCATACTTAATCCGGCCGCTGTTGATCCCGACCGATTCCGCCCTGATTGTGGCGGGAAGGAAGTGCGCAAGCAACTTGGATTGGCTCCGCACCATACGCTGGTCTCCTTAGCTAGCTCGTTCAGTTACTATCATGGCATCCCCGTTCTTGCCCGCGCCATAACCACGCTGTTGAAGAGACGCAACGAAGCGTCTGTGCTTGAGAACCTTCGCTTTTTGCTGATCGGCGATGGACTGCTGCGTGCCGAAACCCAGGAAGCGCTGAGCAAGCTAGAAGGCTCGGAAGCAGTGATTTTCACGGGCTTGGTGCCGCATGCAAGCGTTCCGGCTTATCTGGATGCCTCGGATATCTTAGTGTCCCCGCAGGTTCCCAACGAGGACGGCCTGCCGTTCTTCGGCTCTCCCACCAAGCTTTTTGAATATATGGCGATGGAAAAAGCCATTGTGGCCAGTGACCTGGACCAACTGTCGCGCGTACTCTGTCACGGGAGCACAGCTTGGATGGTCACGCCGGGCAGCGACGCGGAATTAGTCGGCGCGATCGAGTATCTGGCGGGCAGGCCGGAACTCCGCAGCTTGCTGGGGCGGAATGCCCGTGCCGCGGCCTTGCAGCGCCATACTTGGCGTCAAAACGCAATTCGGCTCCTTTCCCAAACAAACCTGTCCCTAAGCGCCGATCAAAGGGATGGAGCACGCACCGATTCCCGCGCGGTGCGCAGCGACCTGCCCTTGGAAACGTCGCGCGAGCGCAGCTGATTCAGCAGCCGCGTAGCTCAGAACGAAACGGTCTTACTAAGGAGAAAGTCCATGAGAATTCTCGTAACTGGAGGTCTCGGCACGGTAGGCAGTGATTTGGTTCGCCAACTGCGTGCGCGGAAACATCACGTAGTTTCCTGCGATCGGTCACATCAACCGGATGAGGTGGGTTTTTCCCTTCGCACCGATGTCCGCGACCCGCTGTACGCTCGCTGCGACGTGGGTGAGTTCCGCCAGTTGGAACGTGTATTTGAACGGCTGGGCCCCTTCGACTTCGTTTTCCACTGTGCGGCTGAATTCGGCCGTTGGAACGGCGAAGACTTCTATGAAACGCTCTGGAATACGAATGCCGTGGGAACGAAGAACGTGATTCGGATGCAAGAGCGGCTGAACTTCAAGCTCATTCATTTCTCTTCATCCGAAGTCTACGGAGACTGGCCCGAAATCATGGTGGAAAGCGTCATGGACGAATACGAAATCAAACAGCTCAACGACTATGCCATGACCAAGTGGGTCAACGAAATGCAAATTCGAAATTCGGCCCAGCAGTACGGGACGCAATCCGTGGTTGTTCGTTTGTTCAATACTTACGGACCGGGCGAATACTACAGCCCGTATCGTAGTGTGAACTGCCGTTTTCTGTACTGTGCGCTAAACAGTCTCCCTTGGACCGTCTACCGCGGCCATTCACGGACATCCACTTATTTGGCGGACACCGTCACGACATTGGCGAATATCGTTGGCAACTTCAAGGCCGGTGAGACTTACAACATCGGCGGCAGCCATTCGCACAGCATCGAAGAGCTTTCCGACGTAGTGCTGCAAGTGACCGGCGCCGACCCAAGTCTGGTGCAATATCAGGACTCGGAGATCCTGACTACCAAGCAGAAGCGGGTTGACGTCTCCAAGGCGATTCGTGATTTGGGACACAAGGATACTTACGGTCTGGAAGAAGGAATGCAACTGACGGCTGACTGGATGCGTCAAGTTTGCAGTTTCCATGCCAGCACGTTGACTTGTGCGGAGCCAGCAAGCTCCGCGGCCTAGCCACGTTCCTGCAACGGTCTGACGCATTCCAGCAGCACAAACGTGGTCGATTAGAACCCTGGTGATTATGGGTACCATTCAAGCCCTCTCAGCTCGACTGTGGCGAATGGCTGCCGGCACGGAGCTTCGCCGCAATGTCTTCGAGAGCTACGGCACGCGTCTGCTTGTGGTCGCCGTCACATTTGCAACTGCCGTGGTGATCGCGCGAGAACTCGGCCCTACGGGTCGTGGCCTGTACGCCGTTGCCGTAGCCATGGGTGCCATCGGCGTGCAGTTCGGCAATCTCGGCCTGCAGCTCTCCAACACCTACCATGTTGCAAAAGACCGAGCTCTGCTGCCCGCTCTTATCGGCAATACGCTGGCGGTCGTCCTTGGAGCCTGGGTTGTCACGCTCTTGGGTGGAATTGGCTTTGTCTTCTGGCCGGAACTTTCCCCGGTCCATGGCACGCTTCTCATGCTGGCGCTGGCCTCGGTCCCAGTTGGCCTCGCCTACTTACTAACCCAAGGCCTGCTACTTGGCGTCAACGAGGTACGGGCCTACAACCAGATCGAATGCGGCAGCAAGCTCCTGGCCCTCGCGCTGATCTCCGTCCCCGCTTTGCTTCACCGTGGCACTGTGGAATTGTTCTTTGGCATAACTTTGTTGTCCGCAATAGTCAGTTTCCTTTGCGCCTTTCTTCGTCTCAGACGAGTTTCGACGGCGCCTCCCGGGCTATCGCTGGAAGTTTTCCGTCAGAGCATCGGCACGGGTATCAACGCGTACATGATCCTATTCTTCGGCTTCCTTGTGCTGAGAATTGACTTGCTGATGGTGAAGTACATGCTCGGCGCGACGGAAGCAGGCTACTATTCGATTAGCCAGATCCTTTCCGAAAACACCATGATGTTTCCCGTCGTAGTGGGAATGCTCCTGTTTCCCAAGCTCTCAGCGACAAAAGGGAAAGAAGAAAAAACGCGGCTGGCAAACAAGGCCGTACTTGCTACCGCAGCGCTGATGTTGCCGGTGGTCGTGATTGCTGCCTTGGCCGCTGCCCCAATCATCTCCATCGCATTCGGGCGGAACTACCTCCCGGCGGTTGCGCCCTTTGTTTGGCTGATGCCTGGAACCTATTTCCTGGGAATCGAAACGGTGATGGTCCAGCTGCTGAATAGTGAAGGCTTTCCCCTAGTCATCGTCGCTGCCTGGGTCGCGGACACAATTGTCAACATTGCCGTGAATTTCTGGGCCATTCCACGTTATGGGATCACCGGTGCGTCGGTCGTTTCCTCTGTTTGCTATTTCTTGATTTTTTTAATCGTTTGCGTCGTCGTATGGAAACGTAACCACGCACGACATCCAGCAGCTGTATGCGTACAGCAGGTAAGTGACTCTCTGTCTACCTAGACGAAAAATGCCAACTGCAAGGATCATCAAACGGGAATCGCCTACGGCGCTTGCCCGCGAGCTGCCGTACTGGACAAGATCAGCCGATGTCTCCGTGACGAATGAGTATTTGCATGACGCCGCAGCGCTTGCCAGCCCAGCTTTTCTGGGGCTGCATCTCCACCTGCAACAACAGCGCTACCGCGGATATGAGTTTGACGATTTTCTGGGCTCGTCGCTGGTGTGCTTTCTTAGTTTCAACAATCTCTTTCTGCAGCGCTTGGCTGTTCAGGCGGGGGAGCTTATACCTTTTAATGTGCGTCCTTTCCTGGGCATCAGGAAACTGGAGAGCGCGAAGGCGCGAGGATTCTTTGCGAAAGCCTATTTGTACCGTTTTCTGGCCACAGGCGATGAATCGTGGCTCTCCGCCGCCCAGTCCTGCCTTGGCTGGTTACTCGAGAACAGTTCCAAGCAGTATCCCGGGTTGAGTTGGGGCAATGCGTTTGATTTCGCCAGCCGCGGAGGACTCATACCGAAAGACAGGCCTACTATCGTCTGGACGGCTCACATTGCCGAAGCCTTCGATCTGGCCTATGACGTCACGAAAAAGCTCGAGTACCTGAACGCGTTGGAGCAAAGCGCAAGATTCATTATCTCCGCCCTCGAACGTCACGAAGACGAACGTGGAATCTGTTTCGCGTATGGCCCCGGCGCACCGGCATTGGTATTCAATTCGAATTTGCTGGGTGCCGCCACTCTCCTCCGGTGGTGGAAGCATTCCGGAGATTCCACATGCTTCGATCTTGCGCAGCGTGCAATCGCGTGGACCCTGCCGCAGATCAATCCGGACGGCAGTTGGCACTATGGCGCCGGCGCGAGGTATCGATGGATCGACAATTTTCACACAGCCTACAATATCGATTGTCTCGTGGCCGCCCACGAACTTGGCGGCGAAAGCGTGGTTCCCGAAGCGGTGATTGAGAAGTCGTATCAGTTCTGGACAACTCATTTCTTTCTTTCGGACGGCACTCCCAAGTACTACCATGCCCGGACTTATCCGCTCGATATTCAATGCGCCGCGCAAGCCATCGAAACACTGTCCAAGCTGCGAGGCAGGTTCCCCACCGCGGGACCACTCGTGGATAAAGTTCTGGTTTGGACGCTGGGGCACATGCAAAAGAAGAATGGTGCCTTCCGCTATCAAATCTGGCCATTCTGGAAAAATAACTTGGAAGCCATCCATTGGGGTCAGTCCACCATGCTGGCGGCCTTGGGCGCGTACCTCTATTCAGTGCCGACCCTTGGACACAAATCATGAGAATTGCGATCCTCAGCAGCCTGCCCTGGCTCGACATGCACAGTTACAAGAATTGTTTCCTTGAGGAGCTCGTTAAGAAGCCTTGGGCCCAGCGCTCTGACATTGTGCTGGTGTACGGAAGAACGAAGTTGTCCGATTATCTCCAGCAAGCCAGACGATTCGGCATTGCCGATGGGCTAATGAAGCTGCGGAGTCTCACCGGTGCGAGGAGCCCTCGTCCCGCCGTATCCCAGAATAGAAAAGGGAAGCGGTTACCGTTGCTGGCGGCAGAACTCGGTATCGCAACCCACTTCTTTGACCGTCTCAGTGCCCCTGAGTGTCTCTCGTTTTTGAAAGCATTTCGGCCCGATGTAATGTGCAATCTCAGCGGACAGTACATCCCCTCGCGCGTTCTAGCGATTCCCCGCTATGGTGTCTTCAGCGCGCATTATTCGTTTCTGCCCGAGTTACGTGGAGGCGATACCGTACGCTGGAGTATTTTCCTGGATCGGCCCTTGTTTGTCTGTCACATGGCTTTAGCGCCCGAAATGGACATGGGAGATATCTTGAGGACGAAGCGCGTGCCGGTTGCCAGAGGAGATCGGCTCGAAGATATCTATTGCCGCTGCCAGATGGCCAGTGCGGAAGGACACTTGCGCCTTCTCGATGACTTGGAGGCTGGACGCATAACCCGCATTCCGCAGCGCAAGGAGCAAGGAAGCCTTTTTTATATGATGGGACGCTATCTCAAATCGAAAGTTGACCAAGTGCTTCGGGAAAACAGGTACAGCCACTATGTCGAAGCTGATTCAGGCATCGTTTAGTCTGCTCCAGAAAATGTATGACCCGAAGCGCGCCTTGTTTTCCTACAAAACGGACTGGCGCGACGGAAAGTACACCAGTGATTTTTCATATCCACACAGCCTGCGTTACACGATAAATGTTCTGGCAGGATTGCAGCGGGCACAAGAGCATCGCCACCTTCATTGGGATGTGGATGGACACTTAAACACGTTTCTGCGCCTCCACGGCCAACACATCACCAATGCTGGGGATAAGGGACTCTTGCTCTACGTGGCCGCCCACGGGCGCTCTCAGCATCAACATCCCATTTTTGCCGAAGTCCGAGATTTAGTGCGCCAGCCAGAGCGGCTTCGCAGGCTGAATTTGCAAGAAGTGAGCTGGATGCTGAGCGGGCTGACTGAATATGCCGTCACTTCTCAGAAACCGGAGGCGGTGAAAGCGGCCGAAGACCTCTTTCGGTTCATCGACAAGGATTTTCTAAACAAGGACACGATGCTTCCCTTTCACGAGCTGTCCTTTTGGAGAAAGCCTTTTACCCCGTTCGGTGGAATCGTCTATTTCCTGAAGGCTCTCGCCGAATACTCGGCCGCATTCAACAACAAGTACGCGGAGGTGATCTTCAAAGAAGGGGTCGGCAAGATGCTCCAATTCCAGGGGCCAACGGGGGAGTGGCCCTGGTTCTACAACGTGTTCGACTCCAAGGTTGTGGATTGGTATCCCGTCTACAGCGTTCACCAGGACTCGATGGCGATGTTGTTCCTTTTGCCTGCATTGGATCTGCAGGTAAGCGGGGCTAGTCGGGCCATTGAAAAGAGCTATCGCTGGCTCTTTGGCAACAATCAATTAGGTGAGCCGATGATGGTCACTTCACCAGAATTTTTTATCTATCGCTGCATCCACAGGCGCGGGGCCCTGGAGCGTCCGAAGAGATTCGGGCGAAGCGTGCTCTTATCGCTTGCGCAGAAGTCCGCAGGTCTCGCTCACAATCGCCAGTTGGAGATAATCAAGCACGGACGCTCGTATCATCCCGGTTGGATTCTTTATGCGTGGTCCCCGAGGAAGGATTTTACAGAGTTTACAAATCTTCGTATGTCGCCGGAGTTAAAAATGTCGGTGCCGACCTCAGTGCCAACGCAGTCGCCTGTCCAAAGTCAGTATCTCGAAGTTTGAGTCTGTGTGTTGTCAAGCTTGCCTCGCGCACTGCCTTGCTCTGCGAGGCCAAAACTTTGCAGCAGGATCTAATGTGCGCCGGCGAGCAGCCGTTTTAGTTATAGTTATGTTCATCCGATTGAGAAACAGGAAATGAGAATCGAATACGTCAGTCACGCCTGTTTGTCCATTGACACAGGAGACTTGAAGATCCTGACAGATCCTTGGATTCTCGGTCCCGCCTACTGTGGCCAGTGGAACGTGTTTCCCAAGCCGGTCAACACAAGAGTTCTGGACGACTGCCAAGCTGTCTTGCTATCACACGGGCATGAGGATCACTTCCATCCGGCAACGGTCGAGAAACTACCCAGGTCCGCCAGAATGTTCTACCCGTACATGTGGTACGGAGGGATCAAGCCTTACCTGAACGAATTGGGCTTTCGCGACGTCACCGAAGCTCCCACAGACAGGACTATCCGCCTGACACCGGACACGGCGTTGACCTATGTCGTCAACAATCTCGACAGCATCATCGTTATCGAAAGTAATGGCCAAGTCTTTGTGAATATCAATGACGCGTTGCACTCGCACCCGCCGAGAATCGTTGATATTTTTGTCGACCATCTTCTGGAACGCTGGCCTCGCATAGACACTGTCTTCTGCGGATTTGGCGGAGCCAGCTATTTCCCCAATGCTATCCATTGTTTTGGAAAGAACGACCTCGAGATTGCTGAAGCGAGAGAGCAGATGTTTGTTCATGCATTCTGCCGCATTGCGCATGCCTTGCACCCCAGGGTTGCGGTACCCTTCGCGGCGGATTTTGTCCTGCTGCGTCCCAGCCAGAGATGGATTAACGAGAGGCGCTTTCCGCGTTCGCGCATTCCGGACTACTATCGTGAGATTTACGTCGATTCGCCAGAGGGGCCTCAGATTAATGTGATGTACCCTGGGGATGTTCTGATCGACGATCAGTTGATGCCCCGTTCGCCTTATCGCGCCGAGTTGCGGTCGGGCAGTCTGAATCATTTGATCGACGAGCAGTACGCGGAGGAGATCGCGGCTCTTGAAAAGAACCATTGGCTGACACACGCGGAAATCGACATCCTTGAAAAGCAGTTGCTGCAAAATCTGGAACTCAGGAAGGGAGTCTTCGATTTGGAAGTTTTGAGCAAGATTGAATTTTCTCTAAAAGTTTCCGATATCCTGGAAAATCCCTGCTTCATCATCAATATGAAATCCGGAGCGCCGCGCGTCGAGCGCAGTGCGGCCCCTAGTGCGGAATCGATCCTGCAAATCGAAATACCGAGCAGCATTCTTCTGCACTCCTTTGCGAGCGACTGGGGCGGCGATGCGGTAACCATAGGCTATGGTTGCGAAATCTTTGTTTTTCGACCCGAAATCATCCAATCCAACCTGGACTTGGTCTGCGTCCAGTTATTGACACGCATCCCCTCCGCAAGCCGGCACTGGAAGCGCGAGCCTGTCCGCTTGGCGCGTCATCTTTTTTCCAGCCCCATCCATCGGAGCTTGGTGGCGCAAGCCACGTGGAATCGTGTGCGTGGACGCCGCCCCTTTCCGGACGA
>Ga0179592_10000177_pt1 | contig 26567 bp, 22 predicted proteins | sample CZODoug2_1_08_16_FD_148623 | JGI IMG/M metagenome (GOLD analysis project Ga0179592, IMG submission 148623) | Vadose zone soil fungal communities from Angelo Coast Range Reserve, California, USA - CZODoug2_1_08_16fungal (Illumina Assembly) | ecosystem: Environmental > Terrestrial > Soil > Vadose...
TCTTCGACGCGCCGCGACTGGCCCGTTTCCGCAAGATCCGACAGCACGTCGCGCACCACGCCGGCCGGGTTGCGGGTCGCCAGCAAGCTGGGAACGGCCCGCAGTGCGAGCTGATCGGGCGACAGTTGCGTCACCACGAACCCCAACGCCGCGAATTCCGCGGCATGCGCCTCCGCCGCATCGGCCTCCACCTCGGTGACGGGCAATATGTCCGGAACCAGCAGCGGTTGCGAAGCCGTTTCACCCTGCAGCAATTTCTTCATGCCTTCATACATCACGCGTTCGTGCGCCGCGTGCATATCCACCAAAACCATGCCATCCGCGGTCTGCGCCAGGATGTAAATGCCGTGCAGCTGCGCGATGGCGTATCCCAGCGCGGGGACGGGAGGGCGCGCGGCGCCGTCATATGCGGCGCTCGCCGCCGCGATGCCGACGGCTGCTTCGGCGACTGCGGAGTCGCTCAGGGAGGAGGATCCGGCAGCGGCGGTCTCCAGAAAACCTCGATACGCGTCGGCACCGGGCCGCGGCCGCAACTCCGGCAACACGAAGTGGCCCTGCGTCGGGCGGGCACTCTGCGTATAGGCCGCACTGCCGGTCAACCAGTCAAGCGGTGCGCTGCCCGCCGATACGGCGGTCGGGCGCGTGCCCGCCAGCGCCCGCTCCACGGTCCGGAACAGGAACTCATGGATGCGGCGCGAATCACGAAAGCGCACTTCCAATTTCTGCGGATGCGCGTTGACGTCGACCAGGGTCGGATCAAGATTCAAATAGAGCAGGTACGCCGGGAAGCGGCCGTTGAACAGCACGTCCTGGTACGCAAGTCGTGCGGCACCGGCCACCACTTTGTCGCGCACGAAACGGCCGTTCAGGAACGCGAATTGCAGATCGGACTGGCTGCGCGAAAATGTCGGCAGCGCCAGCCATCCGCTCAGGGAAAAGGCGTCCGTGGCGTATTGCAATTCGATGACATGGGCCGCAAATTCCTCGCCGCATACCTTCGCCACACGCGCCAGCCGCGCCGGCGCAGACCGCGCCGGCGGCAACGTCCACACCGCCTTGCCATTGTGCGACAGCGTGAACCCCACCTCGAAGCGCGACAACGCCAGGCGCTCCAACATGCGCACCACGTGCTGATATTCGGTGGCTTCGCTGCGCAGGAACTTGCGCCGCGCCGGCACGTTGAAGAACAGGTCCCGCACCTCCACGCTGGTGCCTGGCGGGTGCGAAGCCGGGGTCGGGGCAGTGACCTCACCGTCGCGTGCCTCCACGGCCCAGGCGTGCTCCGTCTCGGAGGATCGGGACACGAGCGTAAGGCGCGACACCGAGGCGATGCTCGGCAGTGCCTCGCCGCGAAATCCCAAGGTTGCAATCGTTTCCAGATCGAGGAGCGAGGTGATTTTGCTGGTCGCATGCCGCGCCAGAGCGATTCCGATCTCCTGGGCGCGAATGCCGGTGCCGTCGTCGCGCACGCGAATCAACCCCGAACCGCCGCGCTCCAGCTCGACGTCGATGCGCCGTGCCGCGGCGTCCAGGGAATTTTCGACCAACTCCTTGACCACGGAAGCCGGCCGCTCGATCACCTCGCCGGCAGCGATCTGATTGATGAGTTCGTCGGGTAAGACTTGAATCGACACCGGACCACCTCGTAACCGGCCGCGCGAATATTGCATTTTCGCACGGCGCGCCCGGCAGGAGCGAAGAACAGTTGGTCCGCCCTCGGTGGACGCGCTAGCCGCCGGCGCCCCGGGCAGCGGTGGCCAAAACCTGGCGCGGCGTCCCGGCCCCGGCAAGTTCCGCGATGCGCGTACCCGAGGGCGGGTCGGCATAGAAGTAGGCGCGCAGACCCTGATGAATGGCGGCGGCTAGCTTGGCCTGCTGTGCCGTCCCTCGCAGGCGCCGCTCTTCCTGCGGATTGGAGATATAGGCGGTCTCCACCAGCATCGACGGAATATCCGGCGATTTCAGCACCATGAAGCGCGCCTGCTGCACTTGCGGCTTGCGCACCTCGCCGACCTGGTTCAGTTGACGCAGCACCTGCTCCGCCGCGACCTGGCTGGCGCTGAGCGATGCCGACTGCGAAAGATCCAGCAACACCGAGGCGAGTACATCGCCCTTGTCGTCGAGGGAGACTCCACCGATCAAGTCGGAAGCGTTTTCGCGCTCGGCCAACCATCGCGACGCTTCGTCCGTGGCGCCTCGCGGCGAGAGGATGTATACCGACGAACCGTCGACACTGCGGTCGCGGATCGCATCCGCATGAATCGACACGAAAAGATCAGCCTGCTGCGCGCGCGCACGACGCATCCGGTCGCGCAACGGCACGAAATAATCGCCATCCCGGGTCAGCACCGCGCGCATGCCGGGTTCGCCGTTGACCCGCTGCGCCAGTACCCGGGCGATGGCGAGCACCACGTCTTTCTCCCGCGTGCCGTTCTTGCCGATGGCGCCGGGATCCTCGCCCCCATGACCGGCGTCGATGGCAATGATGAGATCGCGAGCATCGGGCCGCGCGTGTTCCACTTTGACCGGAGTATCCGCTGCGGATGCTCCGCCCAGGTCGATCACCAGTCGATAGCCGTACTGACGATTGGGCTGCGCGAGAAAGCTCTTCGCGCGAATGGGGTGCGAGAGATCGAACACGATGCGCAATTCGCCCGACGGCTGCTTCGCCATCCGTACCTGCTTGATTGCCCCGATGGCGGCGGGCGCTCGCGCGCCTGCCCCTAAGCGCGCGCCAGGGACATCGAGCACAACACGTTCCGGGTTTCCGAGGACCGCCAAACTATGCTGCGCGCTGCCCGACAGATCGAGGACGATCCGCGTGTTGTCCGGCCCGGCCCACAGCCGAACGGCATGCACTTCCACGCCATGACGGGCGGCCGCGTGCCTCACGCCGGCATGACTCGAGGACGCACGACCGGAAGCGGCATGCATGGGTGCGGCGACTACGCTGACGCAGAGTACCAACGCGCCTAAGAAGCTGGGGCGGATTGACATGGTGCAATAAGTTAACGCTCAACCAGAACATTTTTCAAGTTAAATTAGACACATAGGGCGCTAAGCTAGTGTCATGCACTAGCTTCGTGATCCACACCAGGCCGCGTTGGGTCCTTGCGGTCAGCAACGCACGCCGGGAATCGTCTTGATAAGTGAGCGTCACGTCGAGATCCGAGGGCGGCAGCGCACTTCCGCCTTTCGCCGGCCACTCCACCAGCAGGAGGCAGTCGGTGCCGAGATAGTCCCGCAGGCCGAGCTCCTCGACCGCATCCGGCCCCCCGAGGCGATACAGGTCGACATGGATGAAGGTCATGCCCTGCGATCGGTAGGTCTCGACGAGCGTGTACGTCGGGCTTCGGATCAGCCCGGCGACGCCAAGCGTGCGCAGAAGGCTGCGTACGCACGTGGTCTTGCCGGCACCCAACTCGCCGTGCAGGTAAATCACCGCGCTCCCCGCAGCGGCGCCCGCAATGCAGCCCGCGCCCGCAACGCCAGCGTCGGCCCCAATGCCCCTCGCGTAGGCCCGCGCGAGCGCCGCGCCCAGCGCCTCGGTGGCGAGCGCATCCGGTAACACGAATTCAAGGGAAGACTGGGACACGCCGTATTCCAGGAGCCTGTCTGAGTAATCTACGTAGCCGCGTTGCGGCGGGATCGTACTATAGCGGGCATGTCCGACCGCGATGTCGTCGAATCGATCCCAGCCGCAAACACACTGGTCGCGGACATCAAGCGCTGGGGCGCCGATTTAGGCTTCGCGCGGCTCGGCGTCGCCACGATCGATCTGGCCGGCGACGAAGCGCACTTTCGCGACTGGCTGCTTTCCGGCTTCAACGGGGAGATGGAGTACATGTCGCGCCACGGCGCCAAACGGACGCGCCCCAACGAACTCGTGCCGGGCACCGTCAGTTGCATCAGCGCGCGCATGGACTACTGGCCGGCGGAGGCCGCCGACCCTGCCGAGATACTCGCCGACGGAAGCATGGCATACGTGTCCCGCTACGCCCTGGGGCGCGACTACCACAAGCTCGTGCGCACGCGCCTGCAGAAGCTGTGCGATCGAATAGCCGCAGCCATCGGGCCATTCGGCTATCGCGCGTTTGCGGATAGCGCGCCCGTTTTGGAAAAGGCGCTGGCCCGCAATGCCGGTTTGGGCTGGATCGGCAAGCACACCAATCTCATCGACAGCCAGGCTGGATCGTATTTCTTTCTCGGCGAGATTTATCTCGACTGCGAATTGCCCACCGACGAAGCCGCCACGGCACATTGCGGCAGCTGCACGGCCTGTATTCCAGCCTGCCCCACGGGCGCCATCGTGGCGCCCTACCGGCTGGATGCCCGGCGCTGCATTTCCTATCTCACCATCGAACTCAAGGGCTCCATCCCGCTCGAATTCCGCACGGCCATCGGCAACCGGATCTATGGCTGCGATGACTGCCAGTTGGTGTGTCCGTGGAACAAATTTGCGCGCCCGAGCCCTCTGCCCGATTTCGCCGTGCGTCATGGCCTCGATCGCATTGGGCTCGCGGCGGCGTTTGCGTGGAGTGAGGCGGAGTTCGCGGCAAAGACCCGCGGCAGCGCCATCAACCGGATCGGCTACGAACGGTGGCTGCGGAACGTGGCTGTGGCGCTGGGCAATGCGCCGCCCTCACCCGAGGTCATGGCTGCGCTCAAGTCGCGGGCCGACGAACCGTCGGCGCTGGTGCGGGAGCACGTGCAGTGGGCGCTCGCCGAGCAATACCGTCGCCTGCGCGAACCGGATGCCGCCGTCAATAGCGGTCGATCAGCCTGACCCGCCGGCTGTCGGTCAGGCGCTTGTCACCCAGGCGCGCTGCCGCGAGCAGCACCAGATCGCGCGTCCCGGGCCGAATCCGGCCAAGATCCGCGGCCTGGCGAACTTGAAAATATTCGGTTGTGAAGCCCGCGGAGTTGAGCAACTCCACGCCGTGCCCCTGCAGTGCCTCATAGTCCCGGCCGCCCGCCTCGATCTGTTTCGCCACCGTCTCGAGCGCCGCAGACAAGCGCGGCGCGCGCGACCGCTCCTCGGGGCTCAAGCTGCGGTTGACGGTAGCGACCGCCACACCGTCGCTGTCGCGCAAGGTGGGGCATCCCACCACGTCGGTGGACAGGAACAGATCATCGACCAGCCGGCGCACCATGACGAGCTGTTGAAAATCCCGCTCGCCGAACAACGCGATGTCGGGCCTCACGATATTCAACAGCTTGACGTGCACCGTCATGAGGGCCGAGAGATGGCCCGGTCTGCCGGCGCCTTCGAGCACATGGGCCAGCTCCGGAATGTCGACGACGGCGGCCAGTTCGCGGCCCATCGCAAATATTTCCTGCACCGGGGGAACGAACAGAATGTCCGCGCCTACCTTCGCCAGCAGCTCGCGATCGGCCTCGAGCGTGTGTCCTTCAAGGCGAGGGGGATCGACAAATACACTCACGATCACGTGAGCGGCGCGTTCCTGCGCTTCCGCCACCAGGCTCATGTGCCCCTTGTGAAGCGTGCCGCGGGTCGGTATGAGAGCGACCGTTTCTCCCGCTTTGCGCCATGCGGCCACGCGTTCGCGTAGGGAGGCGCTTCGAGTCAGCGTGTCCATTCTGTCGCTCCGTTAACTGGCTGGGGCAATCATTGGTACCACTGCGTTATGAACGCTCCATTAATTGGCCTGCAGCAGGCTACTGCCGGTGGGATTGAAGAAATGCCGTCCACGTCGCGTCTTGGTGATCTGGGAGAACAATAGTTGGTAGTCGACGTCGTTATTCACCGGGTCGATGGCTGCCGAGTTGACGATGAGCAAGGGCGACGCATCGTAGCTGTGGAAAAAACGCGCGTAGGCCTGAGTGAGCTTCTCGAGATAGCTGCGTTCGATGTGTTGTTCGTACCGGATGCCGCGCTTCCCGATCCGATCCACCAGAACATCCACCGGCGCCTGCAGGTACACCACCAGGTCCGGCTTCGGAGCGTCCACCACCACCCGCTCGTACACCCGCTCGTACAAGGCGTATTCCGCATCGTCGAGCGTGACGCGGGCGAACAAGCGATCCTTGTCGAGCAGATAGTCGGCGATACGCACCGCCCCGAACAAGTCTTCCTGCCGCACTTCTTCCAGTTGCCGCGCGCGCTGGAACAGGAAGAATAGTTGTGTCTGAAACGCCGCCGCCCGCGGGTTCTTGTAAAAGCGCTCCAGAAACGGGTTCTGATCCGCCTGTTCCAGAACCAATTGCCCGCTCAAGGATTGCGCCAGCCGGCGCGCCAGACTGGTCTTCCCCACTCCGATCGGGCCCTCCACGACGATGAATTTCTGCGGTATGGCGCTCACTTCAAACGAGACTCTCTGTACTCCAGGACTGAAATACCGCCGCCGCCCACGCGCGACTTGAGGTCCAGGACACGGCCGCATCCCGGAATCATCAAAGTAGGGGCGATATCGGAGAGAGGATACAGGACGAAGTTGCGCTCAGACACTCCGGGGTGGGGCAGCCTCAGGCCGGGCTCGTCGATGACCTCACCGTGCATCCATACAAGATCCAGGTCGATGATGCGGGGACCCCAACGCTCCTGCCGGCGGCGTCCCATGGCCAGTTCGATCGCAAGCAATGCGTCGAGCAATTCACGCGCCCCGAGCCGCGTCAACAGCCCGGCGGCCGCATTGACGAAATCCGGCTGATCCTGGGGGCCCAGGGGCCGGGTGAGGTAGCTTCGTGAACGCAGTTCGAGACGCGTGTCCGGCAAGGCGGCGAGGCGCTCGAAGGCATCGCCGACCTGGCATCGAGGCTGGTTCAGATTGCTGCCGACGGCCACGTACGCGGGACGCCACGAAGAGCCAGGCATGACGGCCGCTCGCTTAACTGCGCGCCGCTCCGCCGCGTCGACGGCGGCGGCGGCGGCGGCCGGGAGCCGCGGCTGCACCGTCCTGCGCCGACGTCGCGGCGCCCGCAGCGTCGGCGGGGCGTGCTTGCACCAGCGCTACGCGTTCATCGTGCGACAACAATTGCACATCGGTCCACCACTGCGCGAGTTCCTGATCGGCGACGCCCGCCTGTGCGCGCAGCAACAGGAAATCGTAGGCGGCACGAAAACGCGGGTGCTGCAGTATGCTCAATGATTTTACGCCGCTGCGGCGGCTGAACCGCGGCTGCAGCATCAACAGCTCGCGCATGGGAACCGCGAAGCGCCGCGGAATCGATACCCGCGATTGCTGAGCCCTCAATACCGTATCGCAAGCTTGCATGAGCTGGGCCAGATCCGGCGCCGGACCGGCCGACCGCTCGTTGAGTTCGCGCAGCACCGCGCCCCACAACAAAATGGCGAACAGGAACGTGGGCGTCACGGGCTTGTCGGCGGCGATGCGCGCATCCGTGTTCGCAAGCCCCAACTCGAGCATCTCCTGCGCATAGGCATAGGGCGGCAGCTTCATCGCCGCAGCCGACATCGGGAACAAATGCTCGAAGAGACGGAATTGCTGGAGTAGGCGGAACGATTTGGCGCCGAATCCCGAGAGGAACAGCTTCAGGCACTCATCGAACAGACGTGCGGGCGGCACGCCATCCAAGAGAAACGCGAGTTTCCGGATCGGCTCCTCGGTACTGGCTTCGAACGAGAAATCGAGCTTTGCCGCGAAGCGCACCGCCCGCAACATGCGCACCGGATCTTCACGATACCGGGTCTCCGGATCGCCGATCAGTTTCAGGCGGCGCGCCCGCACATCGCCCGCGCCGTCAACAAAGTCCCAGATCGAAAAATCGTCGATGTTGTAGTAGAGGCCGTTGGCTGCGAAGTCACGCCGCCATACATCCTCCTCGATGGTGCCGTAGATGTTGTCGCGCAGAATGCGTCCGGTGGTATCGAACGCCCGGTGCGCGGGATCATCTGGCACGGCAGCCGGCGCCGCGACTTCGGAGTCAGCGTCGGTGTTCGCCTCCTCGACGTCCAATTCCGCGTCCGCTTCCTCATCGTCCTCCCGCTCCGGCGAGGCCGCCGCGCGAAAGGTCGCCACTTCGATGATTTCCTGGCCGAAATGCACATGCGCGAGGCGGAAGCGGCGGCCGATGAGGCGGCAGTTGCGGAACAGGCGGCGCACCTCCTCGGGCAACGCATTGGTGGCCACATCGAAGTCTTTGGGGGTGATCCCCAGCAGTAGATCACGCACCGCCCCGCCGACCAGAAACCCCTGATAACCCGCCTCTTTCAGCCGATAAAGCACTTTCAACGCGTTCGGGGATATGGCCGCCCGCGAGATCGAGTGCTGGGAGCGGGGGATTACCACATGAGGGAATTGAGTCGAGGGTTGATTCAAAAAAAGGGGTTCCGCTTGAGTCCAAAAAATTGGCCCGTATACTACCAGCCCGCCTTCGGTTCAGGCGGCCTAAGATCCTTAAGTCCCCGCTCCCTTCGTCTAGAGGCCTAGGACATTGCCCTCTCAAGGCAAGTACACGAGTTCGAATCTCGTAGGGAGCGCCATTTTGATCGAAAATACCGCTGAATCGCCGGCAGGTTCAATCGAACCGGGCAGCGAACGAGATGAGAACTCGAGCGGGCGCCAGCCCGCGTACGAGTTCGACAATTCGCCCGTCCGGGCGAATTGGACGCCGGCGCCCGGCGCCGGCGGTCCCGAGCCCTTCGGGCGAGGGATGAGGCGCGAAGCGCCGAACACTAACGCGGCCGTCCGGTCGCGTTGAACGCCGGCGGCCTTGCCGACGGCGGCCCCGGAGGGGCGAGGCGCGCAGCGCCGAGTAATCTCGTAGGGAGCGCCATTAAATCAACAAGTTACGTGGTGCGCGGCGGCTCATGTGCCCCAGCGTACAGACCGCTCCGCCGGGTTTACGTAAGGTGGAGAGTGCTTCACGAGTTTTTGGCGTCAAATCGCAGCCACCGCGGGCACACCTTCACTCACCCAGGGCAGCGACTTCAGAGCCGCCCTCAACTGCTGCTCATATTCCGGTGACGGAACTCCTGCGCTGTAGAGAAAACCCTGGAATTCATCGCAGCCGAAGCGTCGCAGTATCTCCAATTGAGTCGCGGTTTCGACACCCTCCGCGACCACTTTCAATCCCATCGAATGCCCGAGGGCGATGATCGCCTTGGTGATGGCAAGATCGTTCGGATCTGCGGCGATGTCGCGAATGAAGGTATGATCGATCTTGACGCTGTCAACGGGAAATCGTTTGAGATAGGCGAGCGAGGAGTGCCCCGTGCCAAAATCATCGATGGCAACCGTGATGCCGTGCTCTTTGATCTGCTCGAGCAGCTGCAAGGCCTTCTCCGGGCTCATCATCACCACGCTCTCGGTGATCTCGAACTCCAAGGAGTGCGGATCGCATCCGGTTTCGCGCAGAATGCTGTCCACATCGTTGAGGAGGCGGAAGTCCGCGAACTGTTGAGCGGAAAGGTTGATGGCGATGCGCTTCGGAGCGAGCCCTTGATCGCGCCAACGCCTGGCGTCGCCACATACGGTCTCCAGGACCAGCCGGCCGATCGCGCTGATGAGACCGACCTCCTCCGCAACGCAAATGAATTCCGCCGGAAGCAACAGACCCCGCTGCGGATGCCGCCATCTGACGAGAGCCTCCGCTCCGGCAAGTCGACCCGATTGGATATTGACCTTCGGTTGATAATGAACCTCGAATTCGCGCCGCGCTACGGCATGGCGCAGCTGGTTTTCCAGGGAAAGCCGCTCGACGCTGTGCACGTTGATGTCGTTCGAGTAGAAGTGGTAGTTATTCTTGCCGGAGGTTTTGGCGCGATACATTGCGATGTCGGCGTTCTTGAGCAGTGAAGCACTATCCGCGCCGTCTTTCGGATAAATTGCGATGCCGATGCTTCCCGACAAATGATATTCCTGGCCATTGATCGTCAGGGTCCTCGCGGTGGCCGCCAGGAGTTTTTGGGCTATTTCCGCGAGATCCTGGGGACCGTCGAATTGCTCGACCAGCAACGTGAATTCGTCTCCCCCCACGCGCGCCAACGTATCCGTCGCGCGCAGACTTGCGAGCAGGTGTTTCGACACCTGACAAAGCACATCGTCGCCTGCACCGTGTCCCAGCGTGTCGTTGATGACCTTGAATCGATCAAGGTCTAGATACAACACGCCCACCCCGCCTCCGGTTCGCTGCGCGCGCCCGAGCGCCCGGGGTAGGTGATAATTGAATAGCAATCGGTTGGGCAGCCCGGTCAGATCATCATGATGAGCAAGGTGCCGAATTCGATCGGCGGCCAAGCGGGTCTCGATGGCGATGCCGGCGAGGTCCGTACAAATGCCGACCAGGTGGGCACGCAACCGGTGCGGGATTTCTCGCAGACGGATGTAGATCGAGAGGGCGCCCAGCACTTGACCCTTGCTCCCGAGGATGGGCCATGCGCTGACCGAGCGCAGTCCCGCCCGATGCACGAAATCGCGCTGTGATGCATGCAGTGGATAATCGGCGAGATCCTCAACGACGACAGGCGAAGCGTTGGCAATGGCCTCGGCGAAGGGGCCTAGGCGCTCTTCGTGCGGGGCGCCGACGACCGCGCGCTCGAACCCTTCCGGCAACGAGGGAGCAACGCCGAAGGAGTAATGCGATCCGTTCGCGTCCAACGCCACGATCGAGCAGAAACCACCGTCGGACTGCGACTCCACGAACCGCGCAAGGGTGGTGAAAATCAATTTGAGATCGGCCCCACAGGCGACCAGGTTGAGAATGCGATTCTGGTCGGCGAGTATCGCCGCCTGATAGCGGCGATCTGCCTCCCGCTGGAGGCTCTCCAACGCGAAGGACGCCTCCATCGCCAGTTGGTCCATGAGATCGATGATGTCCCTCTGGAAAAATTGCGCCTCCAGTGAAAAGACGCACAGCACTCCGACAACCTCGCCCTGACAGCGCAGCGGAAACGATGCTGACGCACGAAACTCGCTCCCCGAGACTTGCACGCCGTTGAAAATCTGTGCTCGTCCTTCGCGCAGCGCGGTATGCACCGCCTCGAACTGACCTGGTGCACCCGATGGGCACGCCGATGCGAGCGTCTGCAAGTGCCACTGGTGGTCGCCATGCGAAGCGACGATTTTGATGCTCGAAGTTTCGGGGTCCAACAGACCGACCGCGGCAAGACTCAACCCGCTGGTATCGGCGCAAATGCGGCACAGTTCGTCGAAAAGCTGCCCCCGGTCGCTTACACGCAAGATGAGCTGGCTGGTTCGGCTCAACGCCGCATATAACTCGGTCAAACGCGCCAACCCGCGTTCCTTCAGATCGCGCTCGCTCACGCGAGCGTCAGTAACACGGATACACAAGAGCCCGGTCACGAAGGTGCCGAGCGCCAAGGCGAAGATCAACAGAGTACGGGTCAGCCGCGCGACCTCTCCCAGTGTGGAAGAGAACTGAGCTTCCAACGGCGTGAGCTCGATGTTGATGCGGTTCAATTCCAATCGAAAATCGGCTTGCTCCTCCGACGCGATCCCGCTCATCGATGCCCGTTGCATCCGAGCGGCCAGGGCGCAGATACGCTCCGTGTAGGTATCGCCCGCGGCCCATATGACGATCGCGCGGCGCACCGGGCCGACCTCTCCGAACAATCGGAACAGCACGATGGCGCTGTCTATGTCGGCCGGATCATTTCCGCCCGCCAGCAATCCGTCGCGGGCGGCCTGCCAGTCGAGCGAATTCCGTTGCATGGCAAGCCGCGCCATGCGATCGCCGAGCGGATACGCAATGGCCTTCAAGTATTGCCGGAAGTCCTCTTCCGAATGCGACACGGCGTACTGCGCCAGGTAGTACGTGGCGTTCTTTTGCCCCTTCGAATACAGCCCTTCGCCACCGACATAGGCACGAATCGTGGAGAGCAATTCAATGCTAATCACCGCCGCAACCAGCATCACGCTCAGCGACACGAGCACAGGGGCCACGAATCGAAGCGTGGACCGTGACATCCCGCTCAACCCGACGGGATTGCCGCGCGCGTGTTTCATCGTTTCCCCGACCCTGAAGGTCTGCGCAGCTTAAGCCTCGTCGGCGCGCCAAACCGAGAGCGAATTCGCGGCTCCCGCGGGCTTGGGCTCATGGAACTAGCGATAATTTCGCATCGGCCGACGCAGGTCGACCTCGCGTGGGTTGCCCATACACCCGTTTGTTGTGTAAGCGCAACGATTGGCACAATGAAGTTTCACTACGAAGCCATTGATTTGACAATATTTTCTCGGTTTGCTGCGGTTGCTCTATCTTTCCTGCGTCATGTAGACTAGACATAACGTACTTTACTTATTGAAGATGATTGACCCGACGCGCCGAAAGCGGGGCGACGGGGGGGCGGAAAATGGTTTTTAGGGGCGCTGCAGCCCTGTCCGTCTATCGTTCACCCATGGAGTTCTAATGGAAGTTCAGCACGAACAGCATGCCGGCGCCACATGGATTGAAACGTTCAAGCGCTTCATTCAACCCGATTGGCATGATCTCGTCGCCGGAGAGTGGGCGACCAAGGTCGCTACGGGAGCATGGTCCACGAATGCGATGCGCGGTTGGTTCCTGCAACTCTATCCGTTCATTCATAGCTTCCCTAAATTCCTGGCCGAAGCGCTCATCAAAGCGGAAGATGAATATTCGCGGTCCTTCCTCATCGACAACATTCGGGTCGAGAAAGCGCATGCCGAACACTGGGTCTGGATGGGCGAGGGCTTCGGCATCCCGCGCCGCGAAATGATTGCGTTCGCCGAGGGCGACCGTCCCCTATTGCGCGACGTCCAGTCCCTTACCGACTGGATGTGGTACATCAACGCCAAGGGTTCGCTCGCCGAGGCGGTGGCGGCCACCAGCTTCGCAGTTGAAGGGGCCACCGGCGACCTGACCAGGACGCTGCTCAGGGGTTTCGAGGCCTACGGTTCACGCGAGGGTGTGAACATGAATCCGCGAACCACCAAATGGTTGCGTAATCATGCCAAGTACGACGATGATCATCCGCGCATCGCGTTGGAAATCGTGGCGCGCAGTGCCCAGACCGAGCGCGCCCGTATGAAGGTCATGGCGGCCGCGCGGCGCAGTTTGCAATTGCTCAATCTGGCGCTGCTGACGTCGAGCCGCGCCTATTCCGGCAATGCCGCCTCCGCGGCTTCGATGGTGCACGAGCGCCGCTCGGCCGACCGCCGGCAGGCGCATGCGAACATCGCGTTTCCCGATCGCCGCATCGTCGACCGTCGGAGTGGCACCGCCGTTTCCACGATGTCTCGGCACGAAATACGAACTTCGGCGTCGGATGCATTCCGCGTCGTCCAAAACGAAGTGCGTGCCCATCGCGCGAACAACGGGCACGCCCATATCTGATAGTACGGATACTTGCTGCTACGGGAAGGTCTGGAAAAACGCCCAGGTATCCGCGGCCCAGTTCGGCGGCAGCGCATGCCCGATGCTGGTGGCAAACGAGCACTCGATCAACTCCTTACCGCAACCACTGTAAGCCACGCATGTCATCGCGCTGATGCTCGAGGCCACGGGCGTCGAAGCGACGCCGCACGCGCCTTTGCATGCATTGAAGCTCTGAAAAAGTTTTGATGTGGTCGCGAAGTCGGGAGCTGGATACGCACCATCGCCCCCGATGGCATGCGCAAAACGTATCGCCGGATAGCTGGTAGTCAGGCACGGAAGATCTTGATAGGTTAGAGGGTTCGCGCGGTCGTTGAATTCGTCCGATGCCGAATTGATGGCGACCGCACGCAGAACATTGCCTCGCATGCAGGCGAGCGCAGTCACGAAATCTCCGCCCCAGGAAAAACCGGCGGCAAATACGCGGGCGCTGTTGATGCAGTAGGCCGCTTCGATATTCTTGACCATGTTGTCGAAGAACGGCATGTCGGGACTGCCCCTCCTGTCGTCCCAACCAATTCCGTAGCTCTGGAACGCGATGCCTTGGGGATAGACGAAGATCGAGCCCTCGGATGCACCCGAGGCATTCTGCAAACCCCAGGAATAACTTTGAGCGGAGGTCCCTCCCGCGCCGTGAAATACGAAGGTCAGCGCGTAGGGCTTGGTCGGGCTGTAGTCGGCGGGCACCTGTACCTCAAAAGTGCGGCTCCTGCCCATGCCATCCGTCGTGGTGAGATTGAAGAGGCCCGTATGAGCCGCCAGCCTCCCGCAACCCGCCGTCGTGGTGACGGCTGCGGCCGTTACGGCGGCGGCGGTATTCCCGGCCGCGAACTGGTAGGCGGCGGCGGGATAACTGGCAACGGTCAGCGCTGCCGCGAGCGAAATTCCGGAAGCCATCGCCAAATAGCGCTGACGGAGCCGCAGTGGAAATATGGATAGACATTCTTTGCAGATTGCAACGAGACGGTGATTCACAAGTGTTGACCTCGCGTGGAAAGAGGGGCATCTTTGTCCGCGCGCCACACCGCTGGCTAGTAGCCCTACCCTGGATTTGTCGAACTCGTGATAGAGGTCCTTTTGTCGAGATGGGCGTGTCGGCAAAAGGAAACAGTTGCGTTGGATCTGCGGCCCCGATCTCGGTTTTAGTCCATGAGCACACTGCAATTTGACGGCGTCGACTATCTCGACGGCACCGCCTCCGATCCAAATCGGATGGGCTGGATGCAGGGCAGTCCGGCCCCCGGCGACAAGATCGTTCGCTTCAAAGACGACCAGTTTCTTCAGTTTCCCCGTAACCGCTGGGCACTGTCGCACATGAGGGAGCTGGTGCCCACGGCCAACGTATGGCGTGGCGCGGGCCGCCGCGAGGACCTGGGGGCGCCCGCGTCCGCGGGCGAGTCGATGATCGATGATCTGATCTTCGAAGATCTCACCGGCCGGAAGATGCGATGGGGTGATTCCCTTTCCGACACGTATACCGACGGGATCGCGGTATTGCATCGTGGACGCCTGGTCTACCAACGCTATCACGGCGCACTGCGCCCTGAATTACCTCATGCGTGCTTTTCCATCACGAAGTCGTACGCCGCGACCCTGGCAGCCACGTTGGTCCACGAGGGCGTGCTCGACCGGGCTCGCAGGGTGTTGCACTATCTTCCGGAAATGGCCGGCACCGCTTATGCGGATGCCACATTGGGCGACGTTCTGGACATGCAAGTCGGCGTTGCCTATTCGGAACTCTATTCCGATCCGGCCGCCGACATCTGGGACTACGCGCGCGCAGGCGGCCTGCGGCCGCTGCCGCCCGGCCATCAAGGGCCCGCCAGCTTTCACGAATTCCTGGTCACGCTGCGCAAAGAAGGAGAGCACGGTCAGGCGTTTGCGTATAAGACCGTCAACACCGAAGTGCTCTGCTGGGTGATGCAGCGGGTCGGCGGCTCGCCGCTCGCCGAGGTGCTTTCGCGCCGGATTTGGTCGCAACTCGAGTGCGAGGAGGACGGCTACTTGAGCGTCGATTCGACGGGCACGGCCATGGGCGGCGGCGGCCTCGCGGCAACCCTGCGCGACATGGCGCGCTTCGGCGAAATGCTGCGATGTGAGGGCTCGCTGCACGGCAAACAGATCGTACCGGCATCCGTCGTCGCGGACATCCGGCGCGGAAGCGACCGCGACAAATTTGCGAAGGCCGGTTACACGCTTCTCGGCGGCTATTCGTACCGCGACATGTGGTGGGTCACCCACAATGAGCACGATGCATTCGAAGCACGCGGCATCCACGGCCAGCGCCTTTACGTCGCCCCCGTGGCGGAGATGGTCGTCGCCCGTTTCGCGTCGCATCCGATCGCAGCCAGCGCGGCAAACGATCCCATCACCATGCCGGCCCTCATTGCGCTCGGACGAATGCTTCGCGCTCGATGAAGCCGCTCTCCCTGCCAATCGTCTCGTTGGTAGCGCTTCTGTTCCCGTGCGCCGTCCCCAGGTTCGCTCGATACCGGCAAATGGGCGGACATCATTGCCGTGAAGGGCGATCCCCTTCAGGACGTAAAGTTATTGCAGCACGTGGCTTTCGTCATGAAATCCGGAAAGGTGTTCAAGAACGACCCGCAATGAGTGCGCCGGGCAGGTGATCGGTGGACCTCAGCTCGCCCCTGCTCTTTGCCGCCACCAGGAGATGGTGTCGGCGATCGCATCGTGCAACCCGAACTGGGGCCGCCAGCCAACCTCGTTGTACAGGCGCTCCACGTCGGGCACCAACAGGAGCGGTTCGGCCGGTGGCGCACTGCGAACACCCAACCGCACGAGTTCCGGGCGACCGATCTGAACCGCAATTTCCTCGAGCAGTCCGGCAACGGAAATCCTGTCGGGCGAACCTATGTTCACCGGACCCTCTGTCACGCTATCGAGCAGCGCGGCGAATGCCGACCCCACGTCCGCGACGTGCAGAAAACTGCGGATCTGCCGCCCGTGGGTGCACAAGGCTTCTCGTCCCGAGAGGAGGTTCATGATTACGGACGCGACCAGTCGGTCGGGATGCTCATCGGGTCCGAATTGAAAGAAGATTCGTCCCCATGCCGTCGATAGGTGCCGAACGCTTCCAAAATCCGCCAGCGCCCTCTGCATCGCGATCTTGCATTCTGCATATGCCGTTAATGCGGCGCCGCCGCCATCGGCGGGCGGACTGCTGCGTTCATAGCACACGCCCACCCGCGACCAGTCGTATTCGGCGCAGCTCCCCGCCATGACCGCCCGGATCCCGCCGCTCCCTTGAAAGGACTGCAACAGGTGTTGGCTTGCGACGAGCCAACGGCGGTTTTCGGGGCTGGTCCAGTACGCACCGGGGGTGGCGACCCATGCGAAGTGCAACAAGTGACTGGGGCGCACCTCCTGCATGAGGGCGTCGACCGACTCCTCCCGCAGGAGATCGGCATAGTGAATCTCGGCACCGGACAATTGAGCGGGAAGTTCGCCTCCGGGCGCGCGCGCCGCGACCGCGTGCACTTCGTAGCCGCCGCCGATCAGGCGCGGAACGCTCCAACGGCCGATGAAGCCGCCCGCCCCGCTTACCACCACGACTCTGCGCGCCATTAGACCGCGGACGGCGGATTGCGCAGGGACGGTGATTCGAGCAAGGGGTATTCCGCGTCGCGCGCGGAGACGACCGTCGGCGTCAAAGGCCAACTTATCCCCAGCGCGGGATCGTTCCACCGCAACCCCGCAGCGTGTCCCGGCGCGTACTGGACGGAGATCATGTAGAGAATCTCGGTGTCGTCGGCGAGGCTGATGAAGCCATGCGCGAATCCCTTCGGAATGTATAGCGAACGATGATTCGCGGCCGACAATTCGGTCCCGAACCATTGCCGATGGGTCGGCGATTCCGGCCGCAGGTCCGCGATGACGTCGAACACCGCGCCGCCGGTGCATCGGACCAGCTTTTCTTCATCGTGCGGCGCTGTCTGAAAGTGCAGGCCCCGCATGGTACCTTTACCTGGGTTGAAAGAGACGCTGCACTGAGGGAAGTGCGTGGCCAATCCGCGCTTTGCAAATTCATCGGCGCAGAACGAGCGCGCGAAGAAGCCGCGTTCATCCTCCATGCGAATCATGTCGATGAGGTACGCGCCGCCTAGCAGCGTCTCGGTGAAAATCATGAATCGACGCGCACCAAGGGCACCGGCGTGACGAATTTGCCGCCCCAGGCCGCGATGCCCTGCAGATGGCGGCGAATCTCCTCCTGCAGATTCCACGGCAGGATGAGTACGTAGTCCGGCCGTCCCCGCAGCAATTCCTCCGGCGAAACCACCGGTATGTGGGAACCCGGCAAGAACTTGGCCTGCTTGTGCGGACTCCTGTCGGCAACCATCGAAATATCCTCCTGGGTCAGCCCGCAGAAGTTCAGCAGGGTGTTCCCCTTCGCCGCGGCCCCATACGCCGCGACGGTCTTGCCCTCCCGTTTGGCGACGGCCAAAAAGTCCAGCAGTGCGCGCCGGCACGCCTCGACACGTCCGGAGAAGCGCAAGTACGTGTCCAAATCCGGGAGCCCGGCTGCGGTCTCCTCACGCCGCACCGTCTGCAGCATGGCACTATCCAGGGTGCCCGTCCGGCTCGAATGCGACGCGAAGATGCGCAGCGATCCGCCGTGCGTCGGCAGCTTCTCGAGGTCGTAGATTCGTAGACCATGTCGGCCGAACACCTGTTCCAGTGCGAACAGCGAGATGTAGGAATAATGTTCGTGGTAGATGGTGTCGAATTCGACGTGTTCGATCAGAGTCAGCAAATGCGGGAACTCGATTGTGACCGTACCTTGCGGTTTCAACAGCACGGCAATGCCGGCAACGAAGTCGTTCAACAAGGGAACGTGGGCGATGACGTTGTTGCCGATGATGAGATCGGCGAGCCGCCCTTCCGCGGCCAGCTCGACCGCCAGCGCCTCGCCGAAGAATTCGACCAGGCTCGGGACGCCGATCTCGATTGCGGCGGCCACGACGGTATCCGACGGATCGATGCCGAGCACCGGAATGCCCATTTGCAGAAAATTCTTGAGCAAGTATCCATCGTTGCTCGCCAACTCGACCACCAGACTGGTCTCATTCAGCGAAAAGCGCCGCCGCGCCATGTCGCAATACGCCCGGGCATGCGCCAGCCATTCGTCCGAATACGATGAGAAGTACACGTAGTTGCCGAACAGTTCCTGCGGCGCGACGTCATAGTCCACCTGAACCAGTTTGCAGGACTCGCAGACTTTCGCGCGCAGCGGATAGCGCTTCTCGTGAGCGGCATCGGTCAACGATGCCAGAAACGCGTTCGACGGCGGCTGCAGCCCGAGGTCGGCCATGGTGACTGCCAGCCGCCCGCCGCAGGCGCGGCATCCTGTGACCGTCCCTACCATCGTCGGGTCAACTTTCCCATAGTTTCCAGGGCGCCGCGCCGCTTTCCCACAGAGCGTTCAGGTGCTGTTTGTCGCGCAGGGTATCCATCGGCTGCCAGAATCCACGGTGAATCCAGGCGTTGAGCTGCCCGCCCGAGGCAAGACTTTCCATGGGCTCGTTTTCCCATACCGTATGGAGGCCGTCGATCAATTCGAGCACGCTCGGCTCCAATACGAAAAAGCCGCCGTTGATGAGACCGCCTTCCGTCTGCGGCTTCTCTTCGAACGACTTCGCCTGCGTCCCCTCGATCACGATCCTGCCGAAACGCGCCGGGGGGCGCACACAGGCCACGGTGGCCTTGCCACCCTTTTCCTTGTGGAAAGCGATTTCCTCGCCGATATTGATATTCGCCAGACCGTCGCCGTAGGTCATGCAAAAGGTTTCGCCGGCATTCAGGTACTTGCCCACCTGCAGCAGGCGCCCGCCGGTCATTGATTCCTCGCCGGTATCCACCAACGTGACCTTCCATGGCTCGCTGCGGCAGTCATGGTACTCGACGCGGTTGCCCGCCATGTCGAATGTGACGTCGGCCTCATGGAGAAAGTAGTTGGCAAAATACTCCTTCACCATGTAGCCCTTGTAACCCAGACAGACGACGAACTCGCGCACGCCGAACGATGCATACAACTTCATGATGTGCCACAAGAGGGGCTTCGACCCGATTTCGACCATGGGCTTGGGCCGGCTGCTCGACTCCTCGGCGATGCGCGTGCCCTTGCCGCCGGCGAGGATGACGCACTTCATCGGTCGCGGCCCGGCACAACCGCGCTCGGCGGCGCAGGCGGGCCCGGCGGCGCCGCCGAGTTCGAAGTCCTGGCCCTAAGGGAGCGTTCTTGATAGCGCGCGATCTGCGCCTGGCTTGCGGTCAACATGTTCTCCCCCATGGCATGGGCGCGGTACCAATCCGCGGTCCAAGACAGTGATTCCTCGATGCACAGGATAGGCCGCCACCCGAGCGAGCGCTCGGCCAAGTTCGACGACAGGGTCAGTGCACGAGCCTCGGCGGGATGTGCGGCCCCATCGCGTTCCCAACCCGGCTTGCCGTCGAACCGGGCGCTGAAGGCATCGACCACTCCATGTACCGAGCAGAATGAGGCCGGGTCGGGGCCGAAATTTACGGCGCGAGGCGCCGTTTTCGGCGTTTCCACGAGCGCCTTTGCCATCGCCAGGTAGCCGGACAAAGGCTCGAGCACGTGCTGCCACGGTCTCACGGCATCGGGATAGCGAAGCGTCACCGGCCGGCCCGTCTTGAGCGCACGCACGCAATCGGGGATGAGCCTATCGGGCGACCAATCCCCGCCGCCGATGACGTTTCCGGCTCGGACCGAGGCGATCGGGGGACCGTTGATGAAGAAACTGTCGCGAAAGCTGCCCGTGACCAGTTCCGCGCAGGCCTTGCTGTTGCTGTAGGGATCGTGTCCGCCGAGCCGGTCTTCCTCGACGAAGGGACGGCCGGCTCCATCATTCTCATAAACTTTATCGCTGGTGACGATCACGACGCACTCGATATCAGGCGTTCCGCGGCAGGCCTCGAGCAGATTGGCGGTTCCCATCACGTTCGTGGCGTACGTAGCCAACGGATCGCGGTAAGACTCGCGCACCAACGCCTGCGCGGCCATGTGTATGACGATCTGCGGCTGCGTGTCGGCCACCACCCCGCGCACCCTGCCTGCATCACGGATGTCGCCGACGATGGAGCGGCCGCCCGCGCCGACCACGACGTCCCCGACGATCGACCACAGACTGGGTTCGAATTCCGGTTCCAAGGCATAACCCGCAACCTCGGCTCCGAGGCTACGCAGCCACAGGTACAGCCACGTTCCCTTGAACCCCGTATGGCCGGTGAGCAGGACCCTCCGGCCGCGCCAAAAACCGGTATCGCTCATGCGTGCCAATACGATCTCAGTGCGCGGAGCGTCGGTCGCACTCGACCCCAACCGATTCGTCCGCCGATTCGAATCTGCATATTCAGCAATTTTCGCAGATTTCGCACCAGCAAGAACACCTCTTTGTATTGTCCGCGTCCCTGCGTGACATAGGCGATTTTGAGGGCATCGCACACAATGGCGACCGGCAGCTTATAGAATCGCGCGCGGGCGGCGAAGGGATCGCGGACGCGCGACCGGAACGTGGTATCCGTGACCAGAATCCATGTGGCGATGCGTTCCATGACGAATATCTTCATCTGCACGTTGCGGCTGCCGCGGTACGCTGTGGGCGTGCGCAATTCCTTCCCCAGCGAATCGTCGGGGGATTCGGCCACCGCGAACATCTCCTCGGTGATCGCGAGCCATGCCCGCCAGAATCGCGGCTTCGCGATGAAATAATTCGAGTGCACCGTATTCCGCGAATCGGAGATGAAGCGTTCGAGATCGAGCCGATAGCCCAAACGCGCGAACAAGCGTGCGGCAACCGCGGCGAGGCCGGGATGTTCGGCCTCGCCGTGCTCGAACACGCTGAGGTAATAGGCGCTGTTGTGAATGCTGGGGCTGAACAGGGCCACGTCGGTGTTGGGCTCCGCGGCAAGAATGAAATCGCGCACGGCGCCCGCATTCAGATTGGTCTTGTGCTTGAATCTCGGCGAAAGAAATCCGTAGAAGGCGTCCTCGTCCAGCTTCTCATTCAGCAAAAACTTTCTCATCGGCCAGTACTCGTACCAATCCGGCCGCTCGTTGGCCGAGTTGTCCAGTACGCCGAATCCGGGATCCAGGTCCTGCGGCGCCGTGTAATGATTCAGAATTTGGAAAATATGCAGCTGATGCATGCCATATTGTATCCCGGCCGGCTCAGCGCGGGATTTTCCGTTCGGCCAGCCGCGTGAGCAGCGCCACATAGTTGGCCTGGTAGGTGCGCAGCGCGTAGCGTTTCTCCACGTGTGCATGCCCGTTGGCACCGCATCGTGCCCGCAGTTCCGTCGAGACAATCAATCGCTCCAGTGTCAGCTCCCATTCGTCGATGCTGCGGGCATGAAACCCGTTGACTCCGTCGAGCACCGCCTCCGTGTTGGCGCCCACCGGCGATGCCACGCAGGGCAGCGAGGCGGCCATGTATTGCAGGAGCTTAAACGCGCATTTGCCGCGGGACCAGGCGTCGTCGGTCAACGGCATCACCCCGATGTGGGCCGCGGCGAGCGACCCCGCTTCGGTTTGGGCGCTCCAGGCGATGCGCTCGATGTGAATTTCGGGCCAGTCCGGGAACTGCGAACAGATGACGCGCAGCGTGAGGGTGGGATGCCGCGCGGCAAGCCGCGCCAACGCGGGCCGGATCATCTCCAGATAGATGAGATTCTCCGGACTGCCGATCCAGGCGATGGTGGGTGGATCCGCCGCCGAGGCGGTGGTCGCCCGATACACCGACGTGTCGATGGACGTGGGCAGGACAACGATGTCGTGGGCTGCCGGCCTCGCGACGGCCGCCAGCACATCGTTGCCGGCGGCGACCACGTCGACCCAACGGCACGTCGCGGCGAATTTCCTGCGGCGCCAAATCGACTCGTCGACGGGATCGCCGAGTCGCCGGGGCTTGCGCACGTAAATGGCGTCATCGACATCGAACACCCGGCACCGGCTTACGGCCGCGACCAGGCTCGCCTCGATGGCGCTCAATTTGATCTGATGCAGCACCACCACGTCGGCCCAGCGCAGCAGATCGCGCCGCTCCCAGGTGCGCAGGCCATAGCGCCGGCTCGGGAAGCGCTCGGGACGCACTTGAAAGCCGGCCATCTCCAAGGGCGCGATGATGCTGGCCATGCGGTGCCGGAAAGAGGGCTGATCGAGCCCGTAACCTAACAAGACAACGTTCGGCATGGGGACGGCAGTCTAGGCTTAAGTTGCCAGCAACGCGGTCATCGCGCGCAGCGCCACATCGACGCCGTCGGCGAGTCCGAGCGCCACGGCGCGCCCGGCGAGCGCATCGAGGCGGGTGCCGTCGCGCCAAAGGTCCGCCGCGATCTTCACCATGGCATCCGCCGCGAGCGGTGCCTCGACGGCTACCCCGGCGGCGACACAGCGGCGGATGCGTTCGGCCTGATCGCCCGCTATGGCCACCGCCATACTGGCCCTGCCGCAGGCGATGGATTGCAGCAGGGTGGATCCGCCGTTCGCGATGATGAGCCGCGCGCCGCGCATCAAGTCGGCCAGTTCAGCCTGAGGCAGCGGACCCAGCAACTGCGCCCTCGACCCAGCGGCAGATCCTAAGGCAGACCCGCCGGTCGCCGCTTCCGTGACAGCCGACGGCGTACCGACCCGGCCCACCAACACCGTGTCGACGCCGAGCGCCGCGAGTCGGCGCGCCGCCTGCAGAAATACTTCGACCGCATCCCCGGCCCCGGGGTGCCCGGTGCCCCCGCCGGGCACCATCAAAAGATAGTCAGCTGCGATCCCGACCTGCAAGGCCGGCGACTCGCGCGTGCGCGTGAGAATGACATCCAGGTAGCGAACGGCCGGACGCCCCAACAGTTTCCGCTTGAGACGCTCCATGAACTTGAGTTCGCCCGCGATGAACTCGGGGTACGCAATCCAGTGTTCGTCGATGAGGCGCATCCAGCTCACGCGGAACGCCTTGTTTCTCTGCCGGCGCCGCGCGCTGATGTATACCACGCGTGCGCCCAGCTTGCGCGCCGCGCGCAGTTGCGCCGTGCGTCCCGCATTGTCGAAGATCACAATGTCGGGGCGCCAGCTATTCATGATCTCGATGACGGCGGCGGAATGAAACGTGGGCGACGATGCCAGCAGCACGGCGGGGAACGGCGCTTGCGTCGCATAGGGGGCCGCGCTGCTCAAGATGAACTGGATGGACGCGCGCGGCCACCGTTCCGCCGCGCCCTGGGCGATGGCCACTGAGCGGGCGTACTCGCCCATGCCGAATGCGCCGGAAACCGGCACGAATAGCAGCCGCGGTGTCGAGTCATCCAAAGGCGGTGAACCAACGATCGAGCACCAGGAGGTACCAAGCCCGGCGAAACTCCGTTCCGACCGGACGCCGCAACACGCCTCGCGCCATGAGACGCGTGACGGCATTGTGCAGTACCTGCGGATGGTGCTTCAGCCAACGATGCACCGGCAAACCAAAGCCCGACTTCGGGCGCTCCAGGTGTCCCGGCGGCAGCCGCGGCTGCATGAGCCGGCGCACCAGCAACTTACCGCGGCGCCGGCGCCGGTCGACGAGCATTGCCGGATGTACGGTCAACATGAATTCGACCAGGCGGTGATCCAGCAACGGCGGCCTGACCTCGAGCGAATGCGCCATGCTGGTACGGTCCACCTTGGTCAACAGACCCTCGGCCAGATCGGTGTTCAAATCGAGCCAACGCAATTGCGTCAACGGATCCAAGTCCGGACTCCAGAATTGCCGGTAGAACCACAGGTAGTCGTAGCCGCGCTCCTGCCAATCATCGGCCAGCAATGCATCGATCTGGACTTCCGCGAGTCCGCCCAACGCGATCGCGAACGCAGGCAGGCCGACCGCGGAGTAACGCTGCATGGACGATGCGAAGCGCGACAGCGGCGGCAGCTTCTCGGCGAGAGTGCGATTCAAGAGATTCGAGCGCGCTCCGACGTTCGACCAGTAGCGCGGGTATCCGCAGAAGATCTCATCGCCGCCCTCGCCGCTCAATGCAACGGTAACCTCGCGGCGCGCGAACTGGGCAATCAAATAATTGGACCAGGCCGCGCTGTCGCCGAAGGGCTCATCGAACAACTGCGGCATGGCATCGAGAGCGGCCTCGAAATCGGCGGTCGGCGCGATCATTTCGGTGTGCGCGGTATGCAAATGGAGGGCCGCGGCGCGCGCAGCCTCGAGCTCTGAGCGGTCGCGCGCATCGAAGCCCAAACTGAAGGTCCGGGGAGCGTCCAAGTAGTAGGCGGTCAGGGCCGAGTCCATGCCCCCGCTCAGGAACACGCCCACCGGCACATCCGACAGGGTGTGCGCCGGCACGACCAGCCGCAGTACTTCGTCCAGCCGCTGCAACGCATCGTCCTTGCTTCTGGGGACTATCGCGGTCGACGGCCGCCAATACCGTTCAATCATCACGCGGCCGTCTTCCCAGGTCAGCGTGTGCCCGGCAGGCAGCTTTGCAATACCCTGATAGATGGTTTTGGGCGCGGGGATGTAGCCATGGAACAGGAAATCGCGTACCGAGCCGCGCTCGATTTCGGGCTTTCCGAGCACGAGGAGTGCCTTGAGTTCCGATGCGAACGCAATGCCGTCGGGCAAGATCTGGTAATACAAGGGCTTGATGCCGAGCCGGTCGCGCACCAGCAGCAGCCGTCGCGACGCCGTATCCCAAAGCGCAAACGCGAACATCCCAGCGAGATCCTCGAGCGCTGCGCTGCCGTGGTCGGCAAGGAGCCGCAGCAACGTTTCGGTATCACCTGTGGAGTGCCACGGCCCGTGCAGCGGCCGGCGTAAATGCTCGTGATTGTAGATCTCACCGTTATAGGTGAGCACCAGAGACCCCCGCACCATGGGTTGGTGGCCGCCCTCGGTCAAATCCTGGATGGCTAGCCTGCGGTGACCCAGGACCGCGCCCGGCGCGCTCCAGATGCCGTCGCCGTCGGGGCCCCGGTGGCGCAGACGTTGCGCCATGAGCTTGACTGTTTCGACGCTTGCGCGCGATCCGATGATGCCGACTATGCCGCACATGGGCGGCAGTCTAGCGCGACCCCGGGTCCGCGTAATGTTCCGCGAGGGGCCATTGACGTACCATTCGTTGCCGTCAATGCACCTCGCGCCGCCGCTCACGCCGCCGCAACGTACCGCTAGCCATCGGGCGGCGCTTCGTTTAGGGTGCTGCCTGGAGCAGTACACATGGCAACACCCGCCGATCAACGCCTGCTGGAACTACTTGAAAAATGGCTCACGAGTCTTGAGCTGCACGCCAAGTATGCTTCACTGGACGATGACAGCTATTCTAAAGTTCAACCCTGGCCGGAACATCAGCGTCCAAGCCGATGGATCATCGATCTTGCCAGGCAAAAAGCGATAACCTTGCGGAATTCCCTCGAGGAACGCATCAAGATGGGCGACGCGAAGTTCTCCGACTCGCTGGAATTGATGACTTTTCTCGCGAATCTCGTCGGTTCGGAACACATCGAGCGCTTCATTCCCGTGGCCGACCCCGCGACCGAGCGCACGGTGGGCCACGACACCCAGAATGCGCCGACGGTCGAGGCCCCGGGACCCGCCGCCAGCGGCACCCGGGAGATGCCGAAATTCATTGCGGGTACGCCGCGTGAACCGCCGGCCTCCGGGACTGCGCAGGTCGCGCGCACGGAGCGAAAGGCGAAGGCGCCGCCGGTGAAGCCGGCGCCGGCGGCTCCGGCACCGCCGTCATCATCCGAGTCGGCGTCCGCAGGCCAAGAAGGACCCTCGCAGGATGTGCGCGAACAGGTGATCGCCGATGCGGTCCGCTTGGTGCAATGGGGCCGAAAATGGTACGAATTGGCGGAGGTCATCGCCAAGATGGCGGACCGCCCGCACTTGACCGACGTGCGACGTATACTGAAAGACAACAAAGCGGTCATCGATAAAAGGGCCGGACGCGGCTGATCAAAGATTGGGGACCGCCCGTCGGCAAAAAAATATTGAGAACTCCCAACTTTTGGGGAACCTCCTGTGTTGATCTTCGCTCTAAGGCGGCCATGATTACGACGAAAAATTTATCGAAACGATACGGCGACAAACTTGCCGTGGACGACTTGACGTTCTCGGTGGCGCCGGGCGAGGTGCTGGGATTCCTGGGCGCCAACGGTGCCGGGAAGTCGACCACCATGCGCATGATCGCCGGTTTCATCGCGCCCTCCGCCGGCCAAG
>Ga0179592_10000178_pt1 | contig 26507 bp, 19 predicted proteins | sample CZODoug2_1_08_16_FD_148623 | JGI IMG/M metagenome (GOLD analysis project Ga0179592, IMG submission 148623) | Vadose zone soil fungal communities from Angelo Coast Range Reserve, California, USA - CZODoug2_1_08_16fungal (Illumina Assembly) | ecosystem: Environmental > Terrestrial > Soil > Vadose...
CGAACGCTTGACCAGCGCCGCCTTGATCTTCTCGACGGTGCGATTATTTTGCAGAAGCTCGCGCGACACGTTCAGCGGCAGGTCGGAGGAATCGACCAGTCCGCGCATGAAGCGCAGGTACGGCGGCAGCAGCTCCGCCGCCTTGTCCATGATGAATACCCGCTTGACGTAGAGCTGAATGCCGCCCTTCTGTTCGCGCTCGAACAGGTCGAACGGTGCGCGCTTCGGCAAGTACAGGAGCGAGGTATATTCGATGTTGCCCTCGACCCTGTTGTGCGCCCACGCGCGCGCGTCTTCCGAATCATGGGTCAGGTGCTTGTAGAACGCCTGGTAATCCTCGTCCTTCAGATCGGACTTCGGACGGGTCCAAAACGCCTTCGCTTGATTCAAGGTCTCCTGCGTATCGCCTGTCTTCAAAACGATCGGGATGCTCAGATGATCCGAGTACTTGCGCACCAATTGGCGCAATCGCCCCGGCTCCAGGAACTCTTTGTCCTCATCGCGAAGGTGAAGAATCACTTCGGTGCCGCGATCGGACTTGCCGCTGCCCTGAATCTCGTACTGGCCCTCGCCGTCGGAATCCCAGCGCACGGCCGGCGTGTCGCTGCGCTTGGTGAGTACCGTCACCTTGTCGGCGACGATGAACGCGGAGTAGAAGCCGACTCCGAACTGGCCGATCAACTGGGCATCCTTGGCGGAATCGCCGCTCAAGGTCTCGAGGAATTTCTTGGTGCCGGAACGGGCAATGGTGCCCAGATTGTCGATGATCTCAGCCTCGCTCATGCCGACGCCGTTGTCCTTGACGCTCAAAGTTCCGGCCGCGCTGTCCGGCGTCAGGGTGATCTCGAGCGAATCCGTGCCCAGCAGGTCCGGTTTGGCGATCGCCTCGAAGCGCAGCTTCTCGCAGGCGTCGGATGCGTTCGACACCAGCTCGCGCAGGAAAATCTCCTTGTGCGAGTACAGCGAATGGATCACCAGGCGCAGCACCTGCTTGGTTTCGGCCTGGAACTCTTTGATTTGCGGTTCGGTTTCCGTGGTCGGCTGGGTTTCTGTGGTCATGGCCTTGCGATCTATGGTGGGTCCGGCTGAGGTGGGGCCGCCGACCGATACTTCAAGCTAGAATTGCCCATGGCGACCAGCGGCACGTTGAAGGCGGTGTGGGCGGCTCTCGCCGGCAACCTATTGGTGGCCGGGGCCAAATTCGTCGCCGCGGCCGTCACCGGCTCCGCGGCCATGCTGAGCGAGGCCGTGCATTCGTTGGTCGACACCATCAACGAACTGCTGTTGCTGTACGGCATGGCACGCTCGGCGCGGCCCGCGGACCGCGACCATCCTTTGGGGTATGCGCGCGAGCTGTACTTCTGGAGCTTTGTGGTGGCATTGCTCATCTTTGCCCTCGGTGCCGGCGTATCGGCTTACCAGGGTATCCAGCGTCTTTTGAACCCGCAAGCCATCGAAAACCCGGTGGTCATCTACATCGTCCTGGCCGCATCTCTGCTGTTCGAGGGCGCTTCCTGGCTTGTGGGCGCACGCGCCTTTCGCCAAACCCAGCGCCATTTGGGATGGTGGGATGCCTTTCGGCAGTCGAAGGACCCCCCGGCATTCATCGTCGTCTTCGAGGATAGCGCGGCGGTCTTGGGGCTATTCGTTGCGGCAGCCGGCACCACCGCGGCGATCCTCACCGGCGACAGCCGCTGGGACGGCATCGCTTCCCTGGTGATCGCCGCCATCCTCGCGGGTGTTGCGTTGTTGCTGGGGCAGGAATCGAAGGCACTGCTCATCGGCGAGCGTGCCGATCCCGCCTTGAGCGACGCCATTATTCGGATGGCTGCCGGCATGGCGGGCGTGTGCAAGGCCAACAGCATCGCGACCGTGCAGCTGGCGCCGAAAAATATCGTTGCCTACTTGAGCATTGATTTTTTCGATTACCTGCGGGCCCCCGACATCGAGCGCGCCGTGCTCGATCTGGAGAAGCAGATCCGCGCCGCTTACCCGCAGGTCTCCGCTCTGTTCGTCAAACCACAAAGCGTCCAGGTCGCGGCGGAGCGGCTTCGCCAGGGCGAGACGACCATATCGCCCGATGACTTGAGCGAGGACGTGCTCACGGGCGGCTAGGAGTCTGGGCGACTCACGGGCGATCCCACGGGGCGGCTAGGCAAACAGCTTCGGCTCGATCGGCAGGCTGCGAATTCTCACCCCGGTCGCCGCAAACAGGGCGTTGCACAGCGCAGGGATCACCGGCGGCAACGCCGGCTCGCCCAATCCTGTCGGCGGATGCTCGGTCTTCAGGAAATGCACCTCGACCGGCGGCGCTTGGTTCATGCGCAGCAGTAAAAAGTCGTTGAAGTTGCTTTGTGTGACCCGGCCCTTGTTGAGCGTGATGGTCTGACCGAGCGCCTCGCCGATCCCATCGAGCGCGGCGCCTTGAACCTGATTTTCCGCGCCGGTGGGATTGATGATCTGGCTGCCGACACCGGCGGCAATCCATACCTTGTCCACCGTGATTTTGCCGCCCGCGCCCACCGTCGCATGCACGACTTCCGCGAAGTATCCAAGATGACTGTAGTAAAACGCGACGCCCATGCCCGACCCTTTCGGTGGCCTGCGCTTGCCCCAAGCGGATTTTTCGCGGACCAACGCCAGCACATCGATCATGCGGCCGGTGTCGAACGCGCCGACCTGGCGGCGCTCGCCGAGCAGGTCGATGCGGTATTGCAGCGGATCCTGGCCCGCCGCATGCGCGATTTCATCGATGAACGACTGGAATACAAACGCCAGGGCGTTGCTGCCGGGCGCGCGCAAAGGTCCGGTGGGAACACCCAAGGGCATCAAGGAAATACCCAGCTCCAGATGGGGTACGAATTTCGCCGGGAACTCGTTGGCGCTCATGTCCGCGCTCGGCGCAGCCTTGCCGTTCTCGCCGAACGAGACGAAATGATCGCTGAAGGCCTGCAGCTTTCCGCCCGCATCGAGGCCCGCCTTGAAGAAATGAAAGCCAGCCGGACGATAGAAATCGTGCTGCATGTCGTCTTGCCGATTCCACAACAGCTTGACCGGCGCGCCCGCTTGTCTGGATATCCATGCCGCCTCGACCATGTAGTCATTCATCAGCCGCCGGCCGAAGCCGCCGCCGCAGCGGGTCATGTGGATGGTGATGTCCGCATCGTTCAACCCCAAAGTCTTCGCGACGATTTTGCGCCCCGAATCGGGGTTCTGGGTCGGCGCCCAAATTTCCACCTTGCCATCGTGGAAATGCGCCGTGCAATTCTGCGGCTCCAGGGTGGCGTGCGCAATGAAGGGGTAGCTGTACGCCGCCTGCAGCGTGCGCACCGAAGACCCAAGCGCGGAAGTCACGTCGCCGTCACTGACAACTTTGGTTGCCGGAGCTTGGTTTGACAGGGCGGCCGCATGGCTGGCAAAGCCTTCCGTACTCTGCGACACCGTCGCGCCTTCATCCCAGTTTACGTCGAGCAATTCGCGTGCTTTGTCGAGCAGCCACCAATTCGTACCGACGATGGCAACGCCGCCGGCGAGGCCGTTGAAGACCGGCCCGCCGCCGACGATGAATGCATCGCGCACGCCGGGCTGAGACTTGATCACATCGAGGTTGGCGCTGACCGCGGTACCGCCGAACACCGGCGACTTCACGAACACCGCATGCAGCATGCCGGGCACGGTGACGTCGATGCCGAACAAGGGTTCGCCCGCCACCACGCGTGGACTGTCGATGCCGGGATGCGACTTGCCGATGATCTTGAAGTTCTTCGGGTCCTTGAGCGGCACCTGCGCCAGGTCCGGTGCCGGGAGCGTCGCGGCCTTCGACGCCAGACGACCGTAGCTCAAAGAGCGTTTGGTGCGCGCGTGCATGACTTTGCCGGATGCAGTTTCGCATTCGGCGACCGGTACGGACCAGGTTTGGGCCGCGGCGCTCATGAGCATCTGCCGCCCTGCGGCGCCGACGCGGCGCAGCGCCTCCCAATTCAGCGGCGTGGCGCGGCTGCCGCCCGCGAATTGCACGCCGTACTTGGCCGGATCGCTGAGCGCCTGTTCGATGCGAACATCAGCCCAATCGACGTCGAGTTCCTCCGCGATCAACATGGGCAGCATGGTCTTGATGCCCTGACCGATTTCCGGATTTTTGGAAACGATGGTGACGGCACCGTCGTTCGCGATTTGAACGAACGCGTTGAGCGTACTGGGAGAAGTAGACGCATTCGCGCGAGCAATCAGGACATCCGGCAGCGAGAAATCGAGCAGCAACCCACCGCCCACGGCCACGCCGGCACGCAGAAAGGCGCGCCGCGATTCGGTCTTGTCCTTGGCGCGCATCATACGAAGGTGTCCCGGCTATCGGCGGTCGGCATTCCGGCGGCTTGTTTGATGGCCGCGCGAATGCGCGCGTAGGTCGCGCAGCGGCAAATGTTGCCCGACATGGCCTTGTCGATATCCGTGTCGCTGGGCTTGGGGTTCTTCGCCAGCAAGGCGCTGGCCGACATGATTTGTCCCGCCTGGCAGTAGCCGCATTGCACGACATCGACCGCCAGCCAGGCGTGTTGCACCGCCCGCCCGGTCGGCGTGCCGGCAATTGCCTCGATGGTGGTGATCGATGCGGAACCCACCGAGGAGACGGGCGTCGCGCAGGACCGCGTGGGGGCTCCATTCAGGTGCACGGTACAAGCCCCGCAAAAACTCTTGCCGCAGCCGAACTTGGTGCCCTTCAGGTCGAGCAAATCGCGAAGCACCCACAGCAGCGGCATTTGCGGATCGGCCTCGACCTCGCGAGCCTTCCCGTTGATCAGAATCGTGTATCGCACGGCCAACCCCTCCAGTGAACGGCCGGTAAGTCTACCGCGCCCGGAGGCAGGCTCCTATGGCCAGTCGGCGCGAGGATCGAATTGGAAATCGCGCTTCATGCGCTCATAAGCCTCTTTCGCCGCCGGTGTTTGCGCCGCGGGCGTCACCAGTTTGATCGTGACGATCTGGTCTCCGCTGGGAGTGCCCGGGAGCCCCCGCGCTCGCAACCGCAGCTTTTGCCCCGCCTGTGCGCCCGCAGGCACCGTCAATTCCACGGTTCCCTTGAGCGTGGGCACGGCGACCTTCGCGCCCAAGGCCGCCTCCCAAGGCGCCAGCGGCAATTCGATTTGCACGTCTTTGCCGACGACATCGTAAAGATGATGCGGGCGCAAGCGGATGCGAAATATCAATGAGGTTCGGCCGCCCACGCCCGGAATGCGCAGCGATTGGCCTTCGGTGACGCCCGCGGGGATTTGCACATCGACCTGGCGTTGACGGCCGTTCTCGCTGAGCGTGACGCGGCGCTTCGTTCCGGCGAATGCCTCCTCCACCGTGACGTCCAGATGGCCGGCGTCCGAATCGGCATGCCCCGAGCCGCCGGCGCCGAACCCCGAGCCGCCAAAAAGACTGGAGAAGAAATCGCTGAAACCATTGATGTCGGAAAACCGCTGGCCGCCCGACTGCCCAAAGCGCTGCGACCAATCCGGCGGCGGCCGAAACTGCTGCCCGTTGCGGAAATCGCGGCCCAGCTGGTCATAGGCGGCGCGCTTTTCGGCATCGCGCAGCACTTCGTAGGCCTCCTGGACCTCCTTGAATTTGTCCTCGGCGTTCTTTTCCTTGCTGACGTCGGGGTGATATTTACGCGCCAGTTTGCGGTAGGCGCGTTTCACCTCATCGGCGTCGGCACCGCGGGTCACACCAAGAATTTCGTAATAATCCCTATACTGCATGCGCCAACTCTGAAATGTTAATGCTTGATATTACAGGCACATAGGCAATCTTGTGCGCGTATCGGCCTTGAAATTGAACCGCAACGGCCCGACCATGACAGTGCTGCGTTACCATATTGCGGCTATTTTTTGCGATCAAAAGTCCCATGAAACGCATTTTCCTCTTCATCGTAACCAACCTTGCCGTCCTCGCGCTGCTCAGCGTCGTGCTGTTCATCGTCGAAAGCGTCTTTGGCGTGCATTTGATGCAGGGCGGAACCGGCGGCTTGCTGGTTTTTGCCGCCATTTTCGGCTTTGGCGGATCGCTCATTTCGCTGGCCCTGTCCAAGTGGACCGCCAAGCGCATGATGGGCGTGCGGGTGATCGAGAACCCGCAGTCCGAATTGGAGCGATGGCTGGTCGGCACGATCAAGCGATTGGCCGAGCAGGCCCGCATCGGCATGCCGGAGGTCGGCATCTTCGACGCGGAAGAAATGAATGCCTTCGCCACCGGCGCCAGGCGCAACGCCGCGTTGGTAGCGGTCAGCAGCGGACTTCTGCGCAGCATGTCGCGCACGCAGGTCGAGGCGGTACTGGGTCACGAAATCACGCATGTCGCAAACGGTGATATGGTTACCCTTGCGCTTTTGCAAGGTGTGCTAAATACGTTCGTGATCTTTCTGGCGCGAATCATAGGCGGCATTGTCGATCGGGCGATCCTGCGCAACGACAGGCAGGGTTCAGGCATCGGTTTTTTCCTGACCACCATGCTGGCGCAGTTCGTCCTGGGCATTGTCGCGAGCGTGATCGTCTGTTGGTATTCACGGCGGCGTGAATTCCGCGCTGACCGGGGCGGCGCCGATCTTGCGGGCGCCGGCAACATGATCGACGCGCTGCAGATGCTGAAGCGCAGCCAGGGAGAGCCGATGCCGCAGCAGCTGCAGGCCTTCGGCATCAATACCGGCAGCTCGGCCGGCATCATGCGCCTATTCATGACCCATCCGCCGTTGGACGAAAGAATCGCGGCACTCAAGACTTAGGAACCCTATGACGTCAGAAAATGAAAACGTGATCGAGCCCCCCGCCTCCGTGCGCGTGGGTCATGAGCTCTCGCGGTGGTTCGGCAACAGCGACTTTGCGACGCGGCCGCGGGAGCCGGCGCTGCTCGAGTCGGGACGTCACATCGATTGGGCCCGCGTCCTGCCGTTTTTGTTGATGCATGCGGCCTGCCTGGCGGTCATCTGGGTGGGCTTCAGCTGGGTCGCACTGGCGGTGACGATTGTGCTGTACCTGGTGCGCATGTTCGCCATCACGGGTTTTTATCACCGCTATTTTTCGCACCGCACCTTCAAGACCTCGCGCGTCGGACAGTTCGTTTTCGGCATGTTGGGCGCCTCTGCGGTACAGCGCGGGCCCATCTGGTGGGCGGCCCATCACCGGCACCATCACGTGCATTCCGACAAGCCCGAGGATGTGCACTCGCCGGTGCAGCACGGTTTCTTTTGGAGCCATATGGGCTGGTTCATGTCCCATAAGCACTTCGCGGCGGATCTGTCGCGAGTCAAGGATCTTCTGAAATACCCCGAGCTGCGGTTCCTGGATCGCTTCGATATCGTGGTGCCAACGCTGCTCGGTGTCGGCGTATTCCTGCTCGGCGTGCTCCTCAAGCATGTCGCCCCGGGATTGCATACCACGGGCTGGCAGATGCTGGTTTGGGGATTCTTCCTCTCCACCGTGCTGGTTTACCACGGCACGTACACCATCAATTCGCTCTCGCATGTGTTCGGCCGCCAGCGCTACAAGACCGGCGATGCCAGCCGCAACAATCCCTGGCTCGCGATCATCACCTTGGGCGAGGGCTGGCACAATAATCACCATCACTATCCGGCATCGGCGCGTCAGGGCTTTTATTGGTGGGAATTATTGTGCCAGCTCTATTTGTTGAAGCTGCTGTCGTTCTTCGGGCTGATCTGGGACCTGAAACCCGTTCCGGCGGCGGTGCGCGACGGCGGGGGAAAGCGGCTCTGAGGACTTCGCGGCGCACTGTCATCAGCACCGTCCATGCCGCGGCCGCCTAGTTCAGCGACCCTCGCGGAACTCAAGGCAGCGGTGGGTCCGGGCGGTTGGCTGGACTGCGCCGGCGACGTAGCGCCATACCTGACCGACTTCCGGCACCTGTACCAGGGCGCGACGCCGTTGGTGCTGATGCCGAGAAGCGTCGATGAAGTCGCAAAAATTCTCGCGCTCTGCGATCGCGACGAAGTCGCCGTCGTGCCCCACGGCGGCAATACCAGCTACTGCGGCGGCGCCACGCCGGACGAGAGCGGCTCGCAAATCGTGGTGTCGATGCGGCGCCTGAATCGTGTGAGGCACATCGACGCGGCCAACTATTCGATGATCGTAGAAGCCGGCTGCACGCTGGCCGGCGCGCAGGCAGCCGCTCGCGAAGCGGATCGCCTGTTTCCCTTGAGCTTGGGATCCGAGGGCACCGCCCAAATCGGCGGCAATCTCTCGACCAACGCCGGCGGCACCGCGGTCCTGCGCTATGGGATGATGCGCGACTTGGTTCTGGGTCTGGAGGTGGTTCTGGCGGACGGGCGGGTGCTCGCGGCGCTCAAAAGCCTGCGCAAGGACAACACAGGATATGACGTCAAATCTCTGTTCATCGGTGCCGAGGGCACTTTGGGGATTATCACGGCGGCATCCTTGAAGCTGTTTCCGCTGCCCGCCGATACGGCGACCGCGCTGGTCGGCATCGACTCGCCGCGCCACGCGCTCGAATTGCTCACCCGGCTGCGCACTGCCGCCGGTGATCAGGTGACCTCGTTCGAGTTGATGCCGCGAATCGCCGTCGAAATGACGGTGAAGTACGTGGCCGGCGTTGCGAACCCTCTGGCTTTCGACAGCCCGTGGTACCTGCTGATCGAGCTGAGTTCGCCCAATCCGAATCAAAACCTGACGGGTCTCCTGACCTCGCAACTCGAAGACGCCGCGGCTGCCGGGACCGTCAAGGATGCAATGCTCGCAACCTCGCTGGCACAGGCGCAGGCCATGTGGAAATTGCGCGAATCCGTGCCGGAGGCGCAGCGCCGCCACGGCGCGAGCATCAAGCATGACGTCTCGGTTCCGGTGTCCGCGATTCCGGTACTCATCGAGAAAGGCACCGCATTGGCGAATGAATTGGCTCCGGAGGGAGACGTCGTTTCCTACGGACATGCCGGCGACGGCAACTTGCATTTCAATTTGAGCCAAAAACCCGGCGCTGACCTCGAGCTCTTCGCCGGCAGGACGCATGTTCTCGAGCACGCCATGTTCGATCTGGTCGAGAGTCTCGGCGGCAGCATCAGCGCGGAGCACGGCATCGGGCGGCTCAAGGCCGGGGAATTCGCGCGCCGCGCGGATCCGGTGGAACTGCGCGTCATGCATGAATTGAAACGCGCCCTCGATCCGAAAGGCATTCTGAATCCGGGCAAGGTTCTGTGCGCAAATTGACCGTGCCGCTGCGCACGGCGCGATTGAACTTGCGCGAGTTCGTTGCCGCCGACCTCGAAGCCGTGCACGCCTATTCATCGGATCCGCGGGTCACCCGCTATCTTTTCTTCGGGCCGCGCGACGAAGACAGCACGGCCGAATACCTGGAGGAGCTGCTGGCTTCACAGCGTGAAGTGCCGCGAACGCGCTTTGAACTGGCGGTGGAGGAAATCGCGACGGCGCGGCTGATCGGCGCCTGCGATTTGTCCCTGATCGAGGCGAAGGTCGTGGACTTGGGCTACATGCTCGGCGCCGAGCAGTGGGGCAACGGATACGCGACGGAAATAGCGCTGGCCTTGATCGATGCCGCGTTTTTCGAGCTGCGCGCCGAACGGGTGATATCCACCGTCGACGTCAACAACGGCGCTTCGATTCGCGTGCTGGAGAAAGTGGGTATGCGCTGGGAAGCGGTGTATCGCAAGCATCGGCGCGCGAAGAATCGCTGGTGGGATTGCCACCTGTTCACGCTGCCGCGTGAGGTGTGGGAAGCCTCGAGAGCTGAGCGGCCCGTGGCGCGCTAGCGATCGGCCTCGTCCTTGGCAGCCTGTTCACGGGCGCGGTCCGCGGCGCGCTTCAATACGTCATCGCTCGGCATGCCGCTGCGCCGGCTGCTTCTCAAGGTCAGCAGCCCGCCACCCAGCACGGCGATGACCGCAAGGAAGATGATGATGGTTTTGAGCAACTCAAGAACCAGGCTGGGAGCCTGTCTCCTGAGTCATGACCCGGATCAAGCCTTCCTGCGCAACGCTGGCGACCAAACGGCCGTCGCGCGCAAACACACTGCCGCGGGTAAAGCCTCGCGCTCCTGAGGCACTGGGGCTGTCCATGGCATACAGCAGCCAGTCGTCGACCCGAACGCTGCGGTGAAACCACATCGCATGATCGATGCTCGCAATCACCAGTTTGTCTCGCATCATGGACAGTCCGTGAGGCTTGAGCGCCGTGTCGAGCAATTGAAAGTCCGAAGCATACGCCAACAGACAACGGTGCAGCGCCTCGTCATCGGGGAGCGTATCGACTGCGCGTATCCAGACGTGTTTGAGCGGCGGCGCCTTCGGCGCGCGCGTGAGGCTGGGCGGCTCCACCGGCCTGAATTCAAAGGGGCGCTTCTGTTGCAGAATTTTCAGCAGCGCGGGCGGCAGGTTCGGATTCGAGGCCAGAAACTGGTCCAGATCGGGCAGCGCTTCGGGCTGCGGCACATCGGGCATGGCAAACTGATGCTCCAACCCGGCCTCCGGTATTTGAAACGATGCCGACATGTTGAAAATCTGCTGGCCGTGCTGAACGGCGACCACCCGCCGCATGGCAAAGTGCTTGCCGTCCCAGGCGCGGTCCACTTCATAGACGATCGGCGAATTGAAGTCCCCGCGGCGCAGGAAATAAGCGTGCAGCGAGTGCACTTCGCGATTTTCCACCGTCGCCGTCGCGGCCACCAGCGCCTGGCCCAACACCTGGCCGCCGAAGACTTGCGGACTGCCGATGTCGCGGCTCTGTCCCCGAAACAGATTGATCTCGAGGCGTTCGAGAGTCATGACCTTGATCAGGTCTTCGAGCAGCTGATTCATGCAGGAGCTAAGGTCAGGCCGAATCCGCGCCGCCCACGCCCAGCCGCTTCTGCATGATCGGACTGGTGGTGGTGTACTGCAGGAATTGGCGCTTCTCGGGGAACAAATGATGCTGTATCGCGAAAGCGGTCAGCGCGGCTTCGTGAAAGCCGCTCAAGATGAGTTTTTTCTTGCCCGGATAGGTGTTGATGTCGCCGATGGCGAAGATTCCCGGCACGCTGGTCTGAAATTTTTCGGTGTCGACCTTGAGCGCTTTTCTTTCGAGTTCCAAGCCCCATTCCGCAATCGGCCCGAGTTTCGGGTGCAGGCCGAAGAAGGCAAACACATGATCCACCGCGACGGTGCGTGTTTGCCCATCGGCGGTGTGCACATCGAGCCCCGTGAGTTTGCCGGCCTCTTGATGGATTGCGACGGCGTTGCCCTCGAGCAAGCGCATCTTGCCTGCCGCGACCAAGTCGCGCATTCGGGCAACGGTGGCGGGCGCCGCGCGAAAATCCGCGCGCCGGTGCACCAATGTCAGTGAGCGTGCCTTTTCGCAGAACGCCACCGTCCAATCGAGCGCCGAATCGCCGCCGCCGCAGATCACCAAGTCCTGGTTGAAAAAATCGCCCGCCGACCGGACGCGGTAGTGCACGGTCTTGCCCTCGAACTGCTCAACGCCCGGGATGCTCAAACGCCGCGGCTGGAAGGAGCCGACGCCGGCGGCAATGACCACCGCACCGGCCGTCAGGCGAGTGCCCGTCGAGGTGGCGATGTGGAACTTGCCGTTGCCGAGCACGCGCAATTCGGTCACCTCTTGGCCCAAATGAAAGGTCGCGTTGAAGGGCTTCACTTGCTCCAGCAAACGGTCGATCAACTCCTGCGCGCCGCAAATGGGCAGCGCCGGAATGTCGTAAATCGGCTTGTCCGGATAGAGCTCGGTGCACTGCCCGCCGGGCAAGCTCAGGGAATCGATGATGTGCGTGCTGATGCCAAGAAGGCCCAGCTCGAAGATCTGAAACAGCCCTATGGGGCCCGCGCCGATGACGACCGTTTCGACGTATTGTTCCGACATTTAAAGCCTGATTCCTTACTTTCTCAGCATTATTCGGGCCGCGGATTGTAGCTGAATGCGCTGCGGTCTTGGGGTACGGAGGAATCCCTTTGCGGAAAGCAACCAGATTCCATCCAGAAGGTACATATGTAGAGACTGGATCCCCGCACCCGCCGAGTGAAGGCAATGCGAGGCGTATGCCCTTGTTTGGTAAGCAAAAACCGCCCGAGCCTGAAGGATATTGGGATGATGCACGCACAAGTTTCCACGCATTCTGACGCCCACCTGGTTTCGCACGAGGAGGCTGCCCGGGATTCGACCCGCCCCATTCGCGCCCTCAATCGCGGACTGGACGTGTTGACGGAACTGAATCGCCTGGAGCGCGCGGCCATCAATACGCTGGCCGCCGCCGTGGGCCTGCCCCGCACCACGACTTATCGCATTTTGGAAACCTTGCGTCTTGCCGGATACGTTGCCCGCGACGCCCACGATGACTGCTACCGGCCGACGATCATGGTACGAGCCCTGTCGGACGGGTTCGACGACGAAGCGCTGGTTGCGCACATCGCCAAGCCGCTGCTCGCCGTCCTCGGTGCGCAAATTGTTTGGCCCGTGGCGGTCGCGACGCCTTCCGGTTCGACCATGATGATCCGGGAAACCACCGATCGCCAAAGTCCTCTTGCGCTGGAACAGTACAGCGCCGGCGTTCGCGTGCCCATGCTGGCCTCGGCCGCGGGGCGCGCGTATCTGGCGTTCTGCTCGACGCAACAGCGCGATGCCATGCTCGAGTTACTGGCGCGCTCGTCGCTGCCGGAGGATCGTTTGGCGCGCAATCGAATTGAAGTCGAGCGATTGCTCAGCGAAACGCGCACGCAAGGCTTTGGCATGGCGCATCGCGCGCGGCGCGTATCGGAGGAAACGAGCCTGGCCATTCCGGTCCGCGCCAAGGATCGAATTCTCGCCACCGTCACGGTCCGATATGCGGCCACCGCGGTGCCGCTGCGAACGGCGGTGGAGCAATTCCTGCCGAAGATGCGCGAGGTCGCCCAAAAAATCGAGAGCCAGTTCGTCTAAAGCTACTTGCGCAGCACGTTGCGCACGCCGCCCGATATCAGCGCAGTCACGTCGAGCAAGGCGCCGGCCATGGCGAGACCATCCGGGGCCGCCAGGTATCGAGGGCGCCAAACCGGAGCGAATTTCTGCTTGAATTTGCGCAGTCCCTCGAAGTTGTAAAACGTTTCCCCGTAGCGCGTCACCATGCGCCCGAGCTTGTGCCACGCGGGAGCCAACGCGTGCTCCTCCAATCCCGACAGCGGCGCCATCCCGAGATTGAACCAGCGGAAGCCCTGCGCCCGGCCCCACAGCATGCATTCGATCAGCATGAAATCGACGACGCTCTTGGGCGCGGCAGCGCTATAGCGCATGAGGTCCACCGACAATTCGCTCGAGCCGCCGCGCCACAGGTTGGCGAAGGCGACGATCGCTCCCTGGTGACGGACCACGCCGACGTTGAAATGGGCGATGTAGCGTTCGTCGAAGAACCCCAAGGAAAAGCGTTTCTCGGCGGTATTCTTTTCCGTGAGCCACGCATCCGAGACCGCGCGCAGATCCGGCAAAATTGCCGCCACGTCGCTGCGCGCGACCAATTCAAAGGTTGCGCCGTCGCGGCCGGCGCGGCGGTGTGTCTGGCGCAGATCCGCCCGTGCCGCGCCTTCCAGCGAGAAGGTCTCGAGCGGGACTCGCGCCTCTTCGCCAAGCTTGCTCAAATTCAAGCCCAGGTCGATGTACAACGGCAGGCGCTCCGGCGTGACCTGGTAGAACACCGGAGAGACCGCCATGCCGTCGCAATCCTCCAGGAACTCCCAGGCCAGGGCTTCGCCGAGTTCAGCGGGGCCAATCGGATCACCCATCGCCACCCAGCTGCTGCCCGACGACTGAAACATGATGCAGGCGCTGCGGTCTTGATTGAACAGCAGATTCTTGTCGCCGAGCAGCGCGAGATTCGCCGTCGTGTCCTCGCCCTTCTCGATCAACTCCGCCACACATTCCAGGTCCGCCTCGCGCGGCGCCGAAAACCGCGGCGGTGCCGGCCGCAGCACGCGCCACAGGCCGTACGCGGCGGCGATGATGACGGCGAGCAGCGAGGCACGCAGGCTGCGGGGCGCCGAGGCGTGAAAGGCAAACTGCCACCACAGTTCCTTGTCGTAGGGTAGATGCCGATACGCGAAAAGTACCAGCCAGCCTGCCGTCAGCAGCACCAAGAAGAAAGCCACGATCCACGCGCTGGAATAGTGCTGCTGGATCAGCGAGGCGCGCCGCCGGAAGCGCGTGCGCGCGACGCCGAGCATGATGACCACCAAACTCAAGACGGTCGCCTCCTCGTAGTCGAAGCCCTTGAGCAAAGACAATATGATCCCGGCGCATAACAGCCAAATGGTAATCCACCATGCCGTGTGCAACCGCCGGTACAAACCATGGGCGATAATGAGCAAGCCGACGCCCACCACGCTGCCGAGAAGATGCGACAGCTCCAGCACCGACAGCGGCACGAAATCCCGCAGCAACGCCAGGCGGCTGCCGAGGCCGGGAGTGGCGCCGGAAAACAGCAACACCGCTCCCGCCAGGAATACGGCGATGGCGATGGCCTGGGGCGTGACGGCAATGAGCAAGGCCCGGATCAGCCGCGCGGCGCGGATCACCGGCGCGCGGTGTATCCAGACCTCATGCGCTCCCAGCAGCACCAGCGCCAGGGCGAAGGGCGCGAAATAATAGATGGCGCGGTAGGCCACCAGCGCGCCCAGCAGACGATCCTTGGGCACCGCGGGCAGCAGCAGCAAGAGAACGAATTCGAACACGCCGATGCCGCCCGGAACATTGCTGACGGCGCCGGCGGCGAGCGCTATCAGGTATACGCCCGCAAATGCGAAGAAACTGATCGAGGCCTCCCGCGGCAGCAGCACGAACAAAACGCTGCTGGCGCACAGCATGTCGATACAGCTGATGCCGATCTGTGCGAAAGCCACCGCTGGTTTCGGCACGGGAATGACAAAACGCCGGAACCGCAATGGGGCGTGGCGGGTGCAGACCAGCCACAGATAGCCGGCGACACCCGTCAGCAGCGCGACGCCCGCGGCGATGGCCAGCCACGCGTGCACATGCAGTATCGATCCGGACATGCCGGCATTCGACAACAGCGATGTGCCGAGCAGCACGCCGACCCCGAGGAAAAAGGTCAACGTGCCGAAGGCGATGATGGTCGCGATTTGTTTGGCGCTCAGGCCCAGCGCCGTATAGGCGCGATAGCGAACCGCCCCGCCGCTCAATGAATTCAATCCGACGTTGTGGCCGATCGCGTATCCCATGAACGATATCAAGGCAACGCGCGGATAGGGAATGTGCGCGCCCGCGAAGCGGACCGCGAGCGCATCGTACAAGGTCAGGCAGCCGTAACCGGCGCACGTGAAGAATGCCGCGCGCAACAATTTCGTGTTCGAGATTGCATGGACGCGCCCGAGAATGTCGCTCCAATGATACTGGCCGAGCAGGTGATGCAGCACGAACACCGCCAGCCCAAAAAGAGCAACACCTAAGAGGGTGCTCCAAATGGATAACTTGGGTGCTGAGGTCGAGTGTGCCAAGCTTGGTATCGTATCAGGCCTCCATGGCAAGGCTGAAAACTGCTAGGGTTGGCTATCGAATCGATCGCAAGAGAGGTGTGCATTCATGAGTTCCGCCAATGAGGCCCGACAGGCAAGCATGGACTCGACGCAAGTCTATCGGGAGGAGACATTTACCGATCGCAAGGTCGGCACCATCCGCAGATTGACGCCGGTGAACGCCGACGGCGCCGCGGACGACAAGCGGCCGGCGATTTTCGTCGGCCAGGCGCAGGTCATGACACCGATGGGCGGCGTGCCGATCAGTTTCGAACTGGATGCCGCTACGTTGAGTGCCGCCATTGAGAAATTTGGCGCCGCGGCGGAGCAAGCGGTCCAACAAACCATGCGCGAACTGCAAGAAATGCGTCGCGAGCAAGCCTCCTCGCTGCTGATCCCCGAGGCCGGAGGCGCCGCTCTCCCCAACCCCGCTGATCTGCTCAGGGGAGGGCGGCCGCGCCGCTAGGCCCGCGTCGCCGGCGTGGCCGGCGTGGCCGAACTGTCGAGCGTGTCCCAGCGCGAATACGCGGTCTCGAGTTCCGCCGCCAAGGCCTGCAAGCGCTGAAGTGCGAGATTACTTTCGTCCGGGTTGCGCTGGAAGGCCGCGGGTTCGCTGATCAGCGCGTTGAGCTGCGCCTGCTCCGCTTCCAGGCGTTGGATTTTCTCGGGCAGCTGGGCCAGCTCACGCTGTTCATTGTAGGACAGGCGCTTGAGCTTGGGCGGCGCGCGGGTCGAGCCCGCAGCGCCGGTCGAGCCCGCAGCCCCGCTGGAACCCGCCACAGTCGAGGACTTCGCCGCCGCCGAGGCAGCGGCCGACGCTGCGACTTTTGGCTGACGCATCCAATCGGTGTAGCCGCCCACGTACTCATTGATCTGCCCGTCACCTTCGAACACCAGCGTGCTGGTGACCACGTTGTCGAGAAATGCGCGGTCATGGCTGACCAGCAGCAGCGTGCCGGCATAGTCCGCCACCATTTCTTCCAAGAGCTCCAAAGTTTCCGCGTCGAGATCGTTGGTGGGCTCATCCATCACCAGAAGATTGCTGGGACGGGCGAACAGCCGCGCCAGCAGCAAACGATTGCGTTCACCGCCCGACAGCATGCTCACGGGTGCGCGCAGACGCTCCGGCGGAAACAGAAAATCGCGCAGGTAGCCTGATACGTGCCGAGGCCGGCCGTCAATGGTCACGGTATCGCCGCTGCCGCCGGTCACGTTGTCCATGATGGAAGCATTGGGGTCCAATTGCTCACGCTGCTGATCGAAGTAAGCGGGCAACAGGTTCGTACCGCGCCTGATCAGGCCCGACGTCGGCTCCAATTCACCGACCAAGAGCTTGATCAGCGTGGTTTTGCCGCATCCGTTGGGCCCGATGATGCCGATGCGGTCTCGGCGCATGATGCGCGCTGAAAAATCGCGAATGATCGGGGCGGCGCCGAAAGAGTGCGTGACATGTTTCGCCTCGAACACCAATTTGCCGGAGGGCGAAGCGTCCTGGGCGCGCAACTCCACCGTGCCGATGCGTTCGCGCCGCTCGCGCCGCTGTATTCTCAATTGCTCGAGCGCGCGTACCCTGCCCTCGTTGCGCGTGCGCCGCGCCTCCACGCCCTGGCGGATCCACACTTCTTCCTGAGCCAATTTCTTGTCGAACAAGGCCGCGTGCTTGGCCTCGACCTCGAGGGCTGCGCGCTTTTGCAGGACATAGTCGTCGTAGCCGCCGGGCCAAACGCGCAACTGCCCCCGATCCAGTTCCACGATCTTGGTGGCCAAACGGCGGACGAATGAACGGTCGTGGCTGATAAAGAATAGAGCCCCGGCATAGTCCAGCATCATGTCCTCGAGCCAGGTGATGGCATCGATATCCAGATGATTGGTCGGCTCATCCAATAACAAAACGCCGGGCGCGGCCACCAGCGCGCGTCCCAGCATCACGCGCCTGCGCCAGCCGCCGGACAAGGCGCTCATCAAGGCATCACCCGCCAGCCCCAATCGTGAGATCACCTGATCAACCTGCAACTCAGCCTGCCACGCATCTTCGGCCGTCTTCAATTCGACGCCGCCGAGCACCACGTCGCGGACCAGCGCGTCGCTGGCGGGCGAGACCTCCTGCGCCAGGCTTGCGATCCGCGCGCCCGGACGTATCCATACTTCGCCGCTATCGGGAAGAATTTTTCGCGCGATCAATTGCAGCAGCGAAGATTTCCCCTCGCCGTTGCGGCCGAGCAGGCAGACGCGCTCGCCCCTGCGCAGTTGCAGGCTGACATCGTCGAGCAAGGGTTTGAGGCCGAAGCTGAGAGAGACTTTTTCGAGGCGAACGATAGGCATGAAGCGGCATAGTGTAAGCGATGTGAGACCTGGGTCACGTAGGCGATCTCAGGCCGCCTACGGGATGTGTGCAAACGCACAGCCTGCGCCGGCCAAAACCGCTTAACCTAAGCCGTAGCCTACGAGCCAGCAGTGGGAGCGAAACGCATTGGCGCTGCGGACCCGAATTGCCGTTACTTTTCTGCTGTTACTGGCGGCGGTGCTGGCTGCTGCCCTCGGAGCGGTGCTCGCCGCCAACCGCGACAGCGCCGGGCGAGAAGTCCAGCGGCAACTCGACGTCGGTGCGATGGTGTTCTCGCGCCTGCTGGAAAGCAACCGCCGACAGCTCACTCAAGCGGCGCAAGCTGTTGCCGCCGACTATGGATTCCGCGAGGCCGTTGCCGCGCGCGACACCGATACCCTTGCCTCGGCGTTGGAGAATAGCGGCGAGCGCATCGGCGCGGCGATGGTCGTACTCACGTCGCTGAACGGCAAGGTCATTGCGGCCTCAGGTACCCACTTGCCCGCGGGGCTTGTCGCGGACAGCGCGGCAAGCATGATGGTGGATCAGGGGCGCATTTACCAAATCGTGACGGTGGCGGTGCGCAGCCCGCTGCCCGTGGCCTGGATCGCCATGGGCTTTGAAATTGACCGGAAGGCCGCGCACGAGTTGGCCGACATTACCGGCCTCGCCGTGACATTGTCCGTACATGCCGGCGGCCGCTGGACGGACGTCATCAGCACCGTGTCCGACGGCACCCTGCGAACCACGGACGTGGTTACGCGCCGGATCGAAATGTCCAAGGTGGGCGACACAGAGATCGTTGCCGTGCTGTCGCGTTCGCTGGCGGACGCACGCGCGCCGTTCGAGCGCCTCACAAAGGTTCTATTCGTGATCGCGGGCGTGAGTCTGGTCGCCTTCGCCTTGGCCGCCTTCTGGCTCGCGCGCAACATTACGCGTCCCTTGCAAGACCTGACCAAGGTGGTTGATCGGATGCGCGCCGGAACCTACGACGCGCAGCAAAGCGTCCAGCGCGGCGATGAACTGGGCGTGCTCGCCGAAGGCCTGCATCTGATGCAAACGGCGGTCCAAACCCGCGATCAATCCATCAGACGCTTGGCCTACGAAGACACATTGACCGGGCTGATGAATCGGACCGCCTTCGGTGCCGCACTGAGCGATGCACTACGCGACGCGGCCGGCGCCGCCATCGGTGTCGTGGTCATCAATCTGCATCGATTTCGCCGCATCAACGAGCATTTGGGATATTCCGTCGGTGATGCGGTGCTCACCGAAATCGCGGCGCGCATCGCCGCGGTGCCTTCGGTCAATTCCGCGGTTGCGCGGCTTGCGGCCGACCAGTTCGCCGCGTTTACCAAACTGAACGACCGCGCAGGCCTGCACGCCTGGGGCACCTCACTGCTGCTGGCACTGGCTGATCCTGTGTTCGTGGAAGCTCAGCCAATCGACATCAGCGCGACCCTGGGATTGGCCCTGTCGGCCGATGGCGCCGCTTCGCACGACGAGTTGATGCGCTGCGCGGATTTGGCTTTGGAATGCGCGCGGCGCGACAAGCGCGCACTGTCGATTTACGAGGAGGCGCTCAAGCCCGCGGCCCGGGATCAACTCTCGTTACTGGGAGAGTTGCGCCATGCCGTGGAGCACGATGAGCTGCGCTTGTACTTCCAGCCGAAAATCGAACTGAGCACGGGCCGCATCGCGGGCGCCGAAGTTCTGCTTCGCTGGCAGCATCCGATACGCGGCCTGTTGACGCCGGCAGACTTCATCCCTTTCGCCGAACAAACCGGCTTCATACGCTGGTTGACGCGTTGGACGCTGGATCACTCGATGGCGCAAGCGGCGGAATGGCAACGCGCGGGCATGGCACTGAACTTGGCCGTGAACATCAGCGCCGAGGACATCGGCGACTCACGCTTCGATTCCCGGGTTGCCTTGCTATTGAGCCGGCACCAGCTGCCGCCGACGCTGCTGACCTTGGAGCTTACCGAAAGCGGCGCCATCGAAGATCCCACACGGGCATTGCACATGCTCGACGCCATCGCCGCGTTGGGCGTGAGTTTGTCGATCGATGATTTCGGCACGGGGTATTCCTCGTTGAGCCATCTGGCACGCATGCCGGTCCATGAAATGAAAATCGATAGCAGTTTCATTCAGAACCTGGCGTCCGATCCCGAATTTGCAACCGTTGTGCGCTCGGCGATCGACATGGGACACGGCTTGGGATTGAGGGTGGTTGCCGAGGGCATCGAGACCGCGGCGGCGGCCAGCCGGCTGCGCGACTTCGGGTGCGACGTAGCGCAGGGATATTTCTACGCGAAACCCATGCCCCGCGAGACCTTCGAGACATGGCTCAAAGACAAGCCTCGCGTACCGATCGTCGCGATTCCGCTTGCCTTCGCAGTCGACGATGTAACCGACACGCTGAGCCTGGCGACCTTCTGACCGCGTAAAATTTACAATTTTTTGCGGCGACAAGCCGAGGTTCAGCGTGTGGTCATCGCTGCGATGCTGACGTGGCATCGCAGCAATGGACAGGCGCGGCATTTGTTTACAAAATGAATCGCGTGAACCTCGTAAGCGAAGTGTTGGATGGCTTGGGCCGCTGGTACGTGGCTATTCCGCCGTTTCTCATCGTCAGTTTCCTGGCCGCTCTATTCTTCGTGACCGGTGAGGGCCATGAGCGGCTGCAACAGGCGGGCGAGCGGCTGCAGAAGTCCGCGGCGCGTGAGCAGGGCATCGAAGCATTGCAAAATTCGCTGGCGCAATCCGTCGGCGCGCAGCACGGATTCTTGCTCACGGGGGACCAGCGGTTCATCGATTCCTACGACCGGGTGGTGGCCGAAGTAGAACCGCGATTGGAAAACCTGCGCTTGGCCTACGTCGGATCGGATGCCGACCTTGGTCAGGTGCGCGACCTGCACGTCCTGATCGGCAAACGGCTGGCGGATCTGTCGATGATTCTGGCGATTCAGCGCAGCCAGGGGGTCCCGGCGGCAGTTGCGCTCGTGAAATCCAGCGTCGGGTCCGATACCGGTGCGATGATCGGCGGCATTCTGGATCATCTGCGCGATCGCGAAACCGTTGAGCACAATGCCGCCGCGGCACACTGGGACAGTTCCTTGATCTATAGCCGTTGGATTACGCTGTCCGGCACGATTTTCAACATGCTGCTGGTATTCGTTGCCTCGCGCCTGGTGTGGCTGGATATGCGTCGACGCACCGCGCTCACGGCGGAGTTGCGTGATCAGAAGCTGCAGCTGGAGCGTCAGGTCGAAGACAGGACCCGCGAGCTGGTCGAGCTCTCCACGCATTTGCAAAATGTCGCGGAACGTGAAAAGGCCAGCTTGGCGCGCGAATTGCACGACGAGCTCGGCGGCCTGCTGGTGGGCGCGCGCATGGACATCTCCTGGGCCGAACAACATCTTGCCGCGGATGATGCGGACTTGAAGGTACGGCTCAACCGCGTGCAGCAAAGTCTTGCCGCCGGCGTCGATTTGAAGCGGCGAATCATCGAGGAGTTGCGCCCGACGCTGCTGGACAATGTGGGCTTGTTCGCCGCGTTGCGCTGGCAGATGAAGGAGACCTGCGGAAGCGCGGGACTGAAGTGCATCGAGTCATATCCCGACGAGGAGCCCCGCTTCAGATCCGAGGCCTCGATCGCGCTGTTTAGAATTGCGCAGGAAGCCTTCAGCAATATTCTCAAGCATGCGGGCGCGAAAACCGCGGACATCAGCCTGGACATGGACGATGAAACTCTGCTGCTGCGCATTGCCGATGACGGGATCGGCATTCCGGTCGGCCAATTCATGGCGATCGCCTCGCACGGGCTCGCCTCGATGCGCCATCGAGTCCGCGCATTGGGCGGGCGCTTGGATGTGAGGAGTCCGGCTTCCGGCGGCACGCTGCTCATCGTGCAGATTCCCATCGCCAACGCCATCGCACAGATCGGCGAACCGGAGCCGACGTAGTCAAATCCTCAGCTCACCCTTTGAGATCGCTGCGAAAAGCGCGGCGTCGAGGGGCACGTAGCGCTGCGATCGTGGATCATCGAAGTACAGCGGATCGCCGACCCGGGCAGGATCAAAGCCGGCCTGTACGAGATCCTGCTTGCGTGGTTTGAAGGTAGCCGTGGCCTCGAGAGTCGACACGATCCGCAAGAACAGCGGGCGCGCGTAAGGCGGCAAGCGGATCGCGACCTCCGCGCGAAACGCGGCGAGATCAAATTCTCCGTTGACCTGAAGCGCAGCGGTCCCCGCGCGCCCATCGGCGCCGGGCACCGTGAGACCGTAGACAACTCCGTCGATGACGCCGCGGCACGCCGTGAGCGCGGTCAAGACTTCAGCGGTCGAAACGTTCTCGCCCTTCCAACGATAGGTTTCCCCGACACGATCAACGAAGTAATAAAACCCGCGCTCATCACGGCGCATCAGGTCGCCTGTGCGATACCAGGCATCGCCCTCATTGAGGACATTGCGCAGCACTTTGCGCGCCGATGCTTCCGGGTCGGCATAGCCCTCGAATCGGCCCGCACGCTGCCCGTCCGCCTGGGGCATCAGTCCCACGGCTTCACCAATTTCGTTGGGCGAGCAGCGCTCGCACAGCCCTTGCGAATTGCGCCGCGGTTCCGATGTTTCGAGATCGAATCGCAGCAACGCCACCGGCAGGCGGCTTGATAGAAACGCCGGTATTCGCCCGATGGCGCCCGGCTGCCCCTCGCAGTTGTACAAGGAAAAATTGCCTTCGGTCGAGGCGTAGTACTCGAGAATGCGCGGAATTCGAAACCGCGTCTTGAAGGGTTGCCAGACTTCCGGCCGCAAACCATTGCCGCACGCCATTCGCAGCGAGTGTTCAATCTCGACGGGCTGGCAAGGCGTGTTGACCAAGTAGCGGCACAGCTCGCCGATGTACTGAAACAGCGTACAGCGTTCGTCGCGCACGTCGCGCCAAAAGTCGGACGCCGAGAATCGCTGACGGATCACCACCGCGCCGCCGCTCACCAGGGTCGCGAAGGTCGCCACCACGCCCCCGACGCTGTGATAAAGAGGCAGGCAATTGAACATGCGATCGCTCGGCTGAGTGTCCATCATGCCGGCGAACCAATGGCTCCATTGCATGAGACGGTAGTGGCTCACCTTCGCCGCTTTGGGCAGGCCGGTGGTACCCGAGGTGTAAATGTACAGCGCAGTCGCGTCGATGGAGGGCGCCGGGAACTCCGATGCGGGCAGCGGCTCTCCCGTCACGCCCGCAAGTTCAGCCTCGAGGGGCTCGAGATCCGGTGTGCTCGATCCCAGTACCCGGCAGCCAAGGCCCGGCGGCAGATGCGGTCGAATTGCAGCGATACGGGGCGCGAGATCGGCGCCGACAATCAGATACTTGGGGTCAGCGATATTGATCGAGTGCGCCAGCACATTGCCGGAGAGTTGGGAATTGACCAGCGCAACCACGACGCCGATGCGCGTCAGCCCCAGCCAAATGGGCAGATACTCGGCGCAGTTCGCCATCAGCAGCGAGACGGCATCTCCGCTCTTCAGGCCTCTCGAGATACCCCAGCGGGAATACTGATTGCACCGCACCCCCATCTGGCGGTAGGTCATCGCCGATTCGGTGGACACCAGTGCCGGCGCGGCGTCGAATTCCAGACTCAAGCGGCCGATGAGCTCGGGAAGCGTCACACCCCGGTCGCCGATGGTTGCCGTCTTAGCCAGCGCCCGAAGCCAAGCGTCGCGGGCGAATTTCGAATCGACGTCACCGGGCTGCGTCACGGACATGGCCATTTAAACGTCATCTTGGGAATTGCGAACCATACCACGACTACCTGTATCGTTCGATATACACTGACGCAACCTCATCACCTAAAATCTGCAAGAATGAAGCGCGAAACCATCGCAATCCACGGGGGCTTCGACTCCGACCCCACGACCAAGGCAGTTGCCGTGCCGATATACCAGACGGCAGCGTATTCCTTCGATAGCGCGGAGCACGGGGCCGCGTTGTTCAACCTCGAGGTCGAGGGATATCGGTATTCGCGCATCAGCAATCCGACCACCGATGTGCTGGAGCAGCGGGTCACCGAACTCGAGGGGGGCATTGGCGCGTTGAGCGTCAGCTCGGGACAAACGGCACTTTTCTATGCATCGATGAATGCGCTGGAGATGGGCCGCAATCTCGTCTCGGTACCGCAGCTTTACGGTACGACCTACACCTTGTTCGCCCACATCTTGCCGAAGATGGGGATTGAGGTGCGTTTTGCAAAATCCGACCGTGCGGCCGATCTTGAAGCGTTGATCGACGAGAATACACGCGCCATCTTTTGTGAAACCGTCGGCAACCCGGCGGGCAACGTCTGCGACCTCGAGGCGCTCGCGACCCTTGCGCATCGGCACCACATGCCATTGATCGTCGACAATACGGTGGCGACGCCGATGTTGGTTCGACCTGTCGACTATGGCGCGGACATTGTGGTTCACTCCTTGACGAAGTTCATGGGTGGTCACGGCACCACGCTCGGCGGCATCATCGTCGACTGCGGGCGGTTTCCATGGATTGCCCATGCGGCGCGCTACCCGATGTTGACGCAGCCGGATGCGTCGTATCACGGCCTGGTGTACACCGATCACTTTGGCGCTGCTGCGTTTATCGGCCGCTGCCGCAGCGTGTACCAACGCACGGTGGGAGCCGTACTCTCCCCGATGAGTGCGTTCTTGCTGCTGCAAGGCATAGAAACGGTGGCCTTGCGCGTCGATCGGCATGTCGAGAATGCCCGCAAGGTTGCCGAGTTCCTGCGCGCCGATGCACGGGTGGAATCGGTGAATTTCGCCGGATTTTCCGACAATCCGTACTACCCACTGGTGCAAAAATATCTGGGCGGCCGAGCCTGCTCGCTCATGACTTTCGAGATACGCGGCGGATTGCCGGCCGGTATGCGTTTCTACAATGCGCTGAAGCTGTTCAAGCGTTTGGTCAATTTGGGCGACGCCAAATCCCTGGCGTGCCATCCCGCATCGACGACGCACCGCCAAATGTCGCCGCAGGAACAACTGGCCGCCGGGGTCGGTCCCGGCAGTATTCGCTTGAGCGTGGGCATCGAGCACATCGATGACATCCTGGTCGATTTGGACCAAGCGCTCGGCGTCGCTGTTTGAACCAGAAATCATTGCCGGATGCGATTCCGGCGTTATTTCCGAAAGCTTCGGACCGGGATCGGATCGGCAGCTGGCTGACGGGCGAGCTGGAAGCCTCCTTGAGGCGCGTCCAGGCCGGACCGGTCGCGCCGACCATCGACATGCAGGCATTCCGCGCCGAGCTGGAAACTTTCGATTTCAGCAAGCCGCTGCCGCTCGAGGACGCATTGCGGTGGACGATCGAGCGCATGGAACACGGCATCGTGCAAATGGCGAACCCGCGCTACTTTGGCCTGTTCAATCCGGGCGCAAATTTTCCCGCGCAATGTGCCGATCGTATCGCCGCAACCTTCAATCCGCAGCTCGCCAGTTCCGCTTCCTCGCCGGTGCCGGTGGCATTGGAAAGCCATGTCATTCGAGCGGTGGTGCGCCGCGCAGGACTGAGCGAAGAGTCCACGGGACACTTTGCGACGGGCGGATCCGAGGCGAATTACACCGCGCTGCTCTGCGCACTGACCGCCGCTGATGCGAATTTCTCGAACCAAGGCGTGCGCGCCTTTGCAGGACCGGTGAAGTTCTATACCTCCCGTGACTGCCACATCGCGTGGCTGAAAATAGCGCATCAAGCGGGCGTAGGACGTGCGGCGTTGCGCCTGGTCGATACGGACGGCTGCGGCCGGATGGATCCGCAGGCGCTTGTGCGGGCGATCGCCGAGGACCGCGCCGCCGGATCCGTTCCGCTGATGGTGGTCGCCACGGCCGGAACCACCGGCGGCGGGATGATCGATCCCTTGCATGCGTGCGCCGACATCGCGCAACAGCAGCGTCTTTGGTATCACGTTGACGCTGCCTGGGGCGGCGCCGTGCTCGCCTCGAGCCGCCTGCGCGGCGTGCTCGAAGGCATCGAACGCGCCGACTCGATTACCATCGACGCTCACAAATGGCTGGCGACGACCATGGGATGCGCCCTTTTCCTAACCCGGCGCGGCGACCTGTTGTCCGAGGCTTTTCACGCCTCGACCAGCTTCATGCCGTCGAGCATCTCGGGCCTGGATCCGTATTTGAACAGCGTGCAGTGGTCACGACGCTTCTTGGGTCTGCGCCTGTTCCTCGCGTTGACGGCAGCCGGTTGGGAGGGCCTGGGCGCGCATGTGGAGCGCGGCGTGGAAGTCATCGAACGCATCAAGGAAGGGCTGGTTGCCCGAGGCTGGGAAATTGCCAACGATTCACCCCTGGCGGTCCTCGACGCCATACCCCCCGCGGGTTTCGGCGACGTGCGAACCCTGGTGCGTCGAGTCGTGGCCTCCGGCCGGGCCTGGGTCGCACCCACGCTATTCGAGGGCCGCGACGTGGTGCGGATATGCGCGACGAATGGCGAGACCGGGACGAAAGACGTGAATGCGCTGATCGCAGCGCTCAATGATGGGACTTAAGGGCCAGTGGGCCGTCGAGAGCCGGTGGGCCCTTAAGCGCGTAGCGACAAGGTGCGCTCGACCAGCGCCTCGATGGACTGGAGCGAGTGGAAATTCTCCGGGGTGATGTCCCCCTGTGCGAT
>Ga0179592_10000179_pt1 | contig 26484 bp, 18 predicted proteins | sample CZODoug2_1_08_16_FD_148623 | JGI IMG/M metagenome (GOLD analysis project Ga0179592, IMG submission 148623) | Vadose zone soil fungal communities from Angelo Coast Range Reserve, California, USA - CZODoug2_1_08_16fungal (Illumina Assembly) | ecosystem: Environmental > Terrestrial > Soil > Vadose...
AAACGAAGAAGTGGTCGGGGCGAATAGATTTGAACCATCGACCTCCTGGTCCCGAACCAGAGAGTCGGAAAATCTAAAGCCTTGTGGGTGTCGCACTTACAAACCGCACCACCCCAAAAATCCTGCCTCAATTGGTCCACAGAGTCCACAGAGCAAATGGGGCTCTCACAACGGAGGGAATCTGGCTTCGTAATTTAGCTGGATTTGCCGCGACTTGTCCTACATTCTTACTACGCTGAGGGGCATCTACTCTTCGGACCAACTCGGAGTTTGGGGACCAGGTAACGGGCACGATCATTCAAAAGCTTTATATTTCTTATTTCTCGTTACAAAACGAGCATCAGCTGCTGAAGACGTTCGAGCTCAGGAATTCGTTGCGGAATTTGCCCTGCGGATCATACTTCTTGCTCAACTGAATAAAGTCGGGCAACTTCTTATAAACAGATTTCAGCTCCGGATCATACTTCTTGCTCAATTGAATAAAGTCGGGCAACTTCTTATAAACAGATTTCAGCTCCGCCGGTGACATGATAAACAGCTTTCCCCAGTGCGGCCGGGCCTTAAATGGAGCTAATTCTTTTTCAATCACCGGCAAGAGCATTCTCACCGCCGGCCAGTCCTGTTTCCAAGTAAAGTGGATGGTAATGCAGGGCTGTTCGTAACAAGGACTCAGCCATAAATGGTCCGCGGCAATCGTACGGATTTCCGAAATCATCAAGTGCGGGCTGACCTGGTCACGCAGTCGTTCAACCGCCAGAATTGCTTCGACCGCATGGTGACGGGGCACGAAGTATTCCGATTGCAACTCTTTACCAGCGCTGGGCGTGAAGCCCATGCGAAAGTGCGGCAGCCGTTCATACCAAGGACCAGACACGCCCATCTGTTCCGTACAGTTCTCGGCGGAAAGTTCAACAATGGGGTGCAGATTCCTGGTAGCCCGTTTGGCCCCGAAGAATTCCGGGGTTGCGTTAAACGCTTGCCCCTCTTGGACGCGGCTTTTGATCCAAACTTCGTTGACACGCTGGTTCCGCCAGTCGGTAAAGAGACTGACGCTGTAACCGCTGGATTGGATGGCATCAAAGTGGTCTTTCATTGCAGCGAGCGGCAGGTTTTCGTAGACGTATTGCCGCATCATGAAGGTTGGCTGAATATCGAGGGTAATCTTTGTGATTACGCCTAACGCGCCAAGACCAACAACGGCTCCGAGAAACGCTTGGCCGTCTTGTTGCCGGGAGAGCTTAACGACCTCGCCAGCCGCCGTGACGATTTCAAGCGCGGGAGAGCTTAACGACCTCGCCAGCCGCCGTGACGATTTCAAGCGCTGACACCGCCGTCGAGAGATTGCCATTCTTTTCGCCTGAACCATGCGTTGCGGTGCTGCAGGCTCCCGCTATGGAAATATGGGGCAAGGAGGCCAGATTGTGCAACGCAAAGCCCTTGCTATGGAGGTGCGGGCACAGTTGACCGTAAGTCACACCTGCATCGACCGTCACGGTGCGCGCATCCGGCTCCAACGCAACCACCTCGTCCATGGACTTGACGGACAGAAAGTTATCCGTGCTATCTGCTATGTTGTTGAAGCAGTGGCGCGTTCCCAATACCTTTAGTTTGCTTTGTTTCTTAACGTAACTCCGCACCTGTTCAACCGAGGTGGCGGAGTACAAGCGGTCAGTACTGTATTCGAGATTGCCCGCCCAGTTCTTCAGCTTGTCTTTTGACGCCCATGCAAGCAGAGGCGAGATAACCGGGCTTGCGGACACCGCAGCGAAGAGCCTGACAAAAGTCCTCTTGTTCATGGCTACACCCCGAGCAGAATCGATATCGGCCACCGCAATTTTCTCTTCCCTGGCTTCGAAAACGCGGCGATTGTACACCTATTCGAAAGAAATGATGGCCATAGCTATATTCGACAGTTGACGGAACAGTGCGCTGAAACGATCAGCTCAAGCGATCCCCAGCCGCTTTTGCATTTCCTCGAGAGACACGCCTTTGGTTTCAGGGTACACAAATAAGACCACGAAAAACTGGAGCCCCATCATGAGCGAGAAAAAAACGAAAGGGTATCCGCCGGAGGAGGCGGCCAGGAGCGGAAAGATCCCGGAAATGAGCGCATTCATGAACCAATGAGAAAAGCTGCCCAAGCTTTGGCCTTTAGCTCTCACGCGATTGGGGAAGACCTCACTGATAAATACCCAAATGACGGCGCCCTGGGAAAATGCAAAGAATGCGATGTACCCGATCAGCAGCCATACGAGAAGATTCTGGTGGCTGCGAGTAAAAAAGATGGCGGCAACGCCTCCGAGACACCCCGCTGTTCCTACCGAACCGATTAGCAACAGTGTCTTGCGGCCGATACGATCGATCACGGACATAGCCAGCATAGTAAAGACTAAGTTCGTCGCGCCAATGGCCACGGCCTGCAAGTCGGAAGACACTTTATTGAAGCCGGCAAAAGCGAAAATATCGTTCAAGTAGTAGAGGATCGCGTTGATTCCGGACAGCTGGTTGAACATGCCGATGGAGACGGCTAGAAAAATCGGCAGACGGTACTTCCACGAGAACAGCGAATCATTAGCAACGTGGTCCGCATCGATCGACACGATAATTTCCTGGAGCTCCTGTTCGTAATTCTGCTCTCCCGTGAGCCGGAGCACATCTCTTGCTTCCGCGATCCTTTGTTTCTTGACCAGCCACCGGGGACTGCGCGGAATTCCAAAAAGCAAGAGGAGGAAGAATATGGCGGGAATCGCGGGGATGCCGAACTTCCAGCGCCATTCGGCGGGACCAAACCCCATCGTTCCCACGATGTAGTTTGAGAGATAGGCGAGCAGAATGCCGAAGACGATGTTGAACTGAAACAACCCCACGAGCCGGCCTCGCCATTTAGCGTGCGCAACCTCAGCGATGTACATGGGGCCGAGCACCGATGAGCCGCCAATGCCGAGGCCTCCGATGAATCGGAAAAGAACGAGTGCGGTCCAGTTCCAAGCCCGATGAAGCGGAAAAGAACGAGTGCGGTCCAGTTCCAAGCAAAGGCACAGCCAAGAGCAGAGACGAGGTATAGCACGGCCATGGCGCGCAAACTGTCACGGCGGCCAAATTTATCGCCGGGAATTCCAGCCAGCATGGACCCCAGGATGGTTCCCCAGAGGGCCGCGGAAACCGTCATTCCCAACGCCGCTGGTGATAGACGAAATGTTTCCGTCAGTGCATGGGTGGTACCAGCGATCACGGCGGTGTCGAACCCGAAAAGCAGTCCCCCAAGCGACGCGACAACGGTACTTTTCAAAAGATAAGAGTTCAGTTTCATAGGCCCTTTCGATATCGCAGCGCGAATGCACGTCACCCGCTTCGCAGGTGAAAATTACATTGTACGACTCACTGTAATTCACAGAGTGCGGCAGCACCGGCTATTCCGGCATCTTCACCGTAGTGCGCAAGTACCAGAGGGATGTCCTGGGGCCAGGGATTGAGGCATGCGCCTTGCCAGCGTTGACGAATTTCGTCTAAGAAAGGCCCGAGCAGCGAAGAAACGCCCCCGCCAATCACAAGTATGTCAGGTTCCAGAAGATCGATAATGTTTCCGAGCCAGTACGCCAACAAGTCCAGCGTCTCCCGCATCACTTCTTTGGCGACCGGATCACCGGCAGCATGAGCCTTTCCAACCATTTCGCTGTTTACAGCCTGAATATTTAGCCTTTCCAACCATTTCGCTGTTTACAGCCTGAATATTTCCACCGGCCATTTCCACCAGTAGCGACTTGGGATTCCGCGCAAGCTTCTGCTGGGCACGTCTGGCGATCGCCGGCCCTGCGGCCAGTGTTTCGATGCAGCCGCGTTTCCCGCAATTGCAAAGAGGACCGTTTCTATCGATTCCGAGATGCCCTCCTTCCGCGGCGGCACCCGTTCTTCCATGATAAATGCGTCCGTCAAAAACGATTCCTGTACCGATGCCGGTGCCCACGCTGGCATAAAAGATGTTTCGGTAGCCACGTCCCGCACCCCATTTGGCTTCCGCCAGAGCAGCGGCATTGGCGTCGTTATCGACTTTGATAGGAACGCTATAAAGACGGCGCATCTCCTCGGCCAGCGGGTAGTTATGCCAGATCGCGAGATTCGGAGGATTTATGATGACGCCGGTATCAGGATTCAACGGCCCGGGCGCGCATATGCCGATGGCGCCAAAACGAGTTGGCGGAGACGCGTCGGAGAAAAGACCGCGAATCGCCGTGGAAACGGCGTCCAGACCGTTCGATGGCGTACCGGTGGTCAGCATTGGCGTTCTATTTCGCACCCGGATTTCGCCGTTGGCGTCCACCAGACCGGCGGCGACCTTTGATCCGCCAATATCGACTCCAACGACGACACTGGATTCAGCGTTCATGTGTTGTAGTGCCCTGAACCTCGGTAGACAGTCTCAATGCCCTCAAAGTACGGGTGCGGCCGCAACGCCAACATGCTTGTCCGCACCTCCGTAGTAAAACAGCCAGCGATTGCCGTCGCGAACTAAGCCTTCCACAAATACGACATTCGGAACTTGCCCCACCTTTTCCCATACCTTTTCCGGCGCGAATACCGGCTCTTGAGAGCGCGCAAGAACTTTTGTCGGATCTTTCTTATCGAAGAGAACCCACCCGGTTGAATAAACCAGTTTGTCGTCGGCGCCGTTGTAGATTAGGAAGATGCCTTCAGGAGTCATGACAGGTGGAGGTCCCGGCTCCACAACTTGCGAATCAAATGATCCGGAGCGGCTCAAGAGGACCGGGTGGTCAAGGGCCTCCGTCCAGTGGAGCAAATCTTCGGAGTAAGCTACGCCCATTTGACTGTCTTTGCCCTGCGCGTCAGCCAGATAGTACATCCAATATTTGCCATTGATTTTTTCTGGAACGATTGCACCGGACTTCGTCCATTTCACATTCCATTTCCCCTTGTAACCGGGAATGATGATGCCTTGACGCTTCCAATGAATCAGGTCCGCGGACGTAGCCAGGCACAATTGAGCATCTTTCTTGTCCGCAGCGACTCCATCAACGTTGTTGTATCCCGTATAAGTCAGGTAGTACGTATTGCCGATTTTTTGCAGTCTGGGGTCTTCAACACCGCCACCTTTTTCATAGGGCGCCTCTGAAACCATCACCGGCTCGGGCCGGCGATCGAAATGAATACCGTCGTCGCTCGTGGCATAACCCAGCGACGAAGTACCATTACGGTCTTGCGCGCGGTAAAGCATCACGTACTTTCCATCCTTCATTACCACGGAAGGATTGAATGTTCCTGCGGATTCGAATTTCTCACCCTGGGGAGAAACGATGGGGTCGGGGGAAAGCCGCGCCCACTTTCCAAAAGGAGGAGTAAATGGAACGGCCGCAACGGCGGCGAGAGCGATGAGAATCAACACGGCGACGGCGGATGCCCGAACTGCCCGAGTTGCAAAGGCGGATACTTTGACCATAGCAGGAATTCCTTTCCTTACGACCGAACTGAGCACGATAGAAAACTTCCAGAAAAGTTCTTCTTTGCGGTTACAGGCAAACACTTTACCGGTCAGAATTCAGCCAACAATCGGATGAAAGAGCCTCTCGGAACTTGCACCGTCTCGCTGGTGGTGATGCCATTTACGCTCATTCGAACAGTTCGCTGTCCCGCTGCGGGAATCGCGATCGTTGCAGATCGGGTAACGACCGTCGGGTTGTACAAGATGAAATTTAGCTCTCGTGACGGAAACTCTTTTGCATGGGCCGCGTCGAGGAGGTCAAGATTCACCAGCATCAACTCCCGTTCACTGACCTGCCCAAGCGCTTCAAACATCAGATACATCCAAAGCGATTCACCGGCGCCGTAAATTTCCTTGCCCACATTTCCGGTCATGCCACCGAGTTCCAAGGTGCCCAGATTTTCGAAGGGAATGAAAGCGGATGGCCCGCGCTTGCGGTTTCCCGAGCACTCCTGGAAGAAATAGAAGTTGTTACGCCGCTGCTGGTCCATGAAACGCAGTAGACCCTCAAAAACGATCCCTCGTTTCATAATTCCCGTCCAAGGGAGAATGGCTTCCACGTTCTCCTTGAACGCTGGATACAGAATGGAGGCTGCGGCCTGAACCATGCCGCGAATGTCGTGGGACTTCTGACTGGGATCGGAGTACCAATAAAACATTCGGAGCTGTTCGTAGAGCAGGTACTTCGCCTCTTCCTGCATACCGAGTTCAGCTGCCGCGAGTGCACCGTAGGCAAGTTCCTGGGGTTCGTGGAAGAGGCGTTCTGCGGGAACGGTATACAAAACCCGGATGGCGCGCCGGGCTTCTTCGAGATGGTGCTGTTCTCCGGTCAATTTGTTCGCCAAGATCGCCGCCCAGGCATATAGGCCACCGACGGCGTAATTTGTGCCGGCACCTTCAGCGCGAAGAGTGGCGACCCGGTAATAAATCGGGAAAAGATAATCGTACTGCTGAGCCATTTTCTGGGCGGTCTGGAAGGCGTCGAGGAAATGATCCGTGACTTCCCTTGATCCCGCCAGAGAACCGATCATTGGATACTTGATGAGGGCGTTTTCAAACGGGTACCACGAATCGGCTCTCTCATCCTGTGAACGCTTGAAATCGTTGCCAATGCTGTGCGTGTCCGAGTGGTAAAAAGCAGGAAGATCCGCGAGAAGATCGTTGCATTCCTGTTCGAAACTCGACGAAGGGTGTAGCCGAAGGTAAAGAAGCGAGGGCCACAGGACATCGGCGACGGTCATCAGCTCGAAGTTGTCGGGGGAGTCGTTCCAGAGCTGGGAACTGGCCTTAACGTAGGCGCGCAACCCGGTGTACCCTTTGGTCTCGATTTGCGCCGCGCTCTTGTCTTGCAAGTCTTCCACCGTGCCTGCGGCGAACTCTTTCCAGGAAGCAGCGCAAGCCGGCCAAGTAAGTTTTTCTTCGAACAGGGGAAGCAGAGCTTGCATCCATCGCGCTACGGACTCCTGTTCCGTCAGCAAGCGATTCATGGGCCGTTGTAGTAGGAAGTAAGTGAAGTTGACGTCGCCCGCCGGCAGCACATTGCCCGTAGCCTGATCTGCCAGCAACCCCACGCCGAGGCGCTGGGTGCCTTCGCGTTCGATGCGTGAAATGCTGGAGCATCGATAAACCAGAAAACCGCTGGGTGCCTTCGCGTTCGATGCGTGAAATGCTGGAGCAGCGATAAACCAGAAAACGCGGAAGATTTTCAGTAGACATCCAAGCCATATCGCCCACGTCGAAGTACATCATGGTCTCGGCGCCGATGCTCTGGTCCAGAAGATAAACTGCGGGAAGATCGTTGCCGTGGGTGCCCAGGGAGTTTCGCGTGGGCTGTTCCAGCAACACGCGTCTCCAGCTTCCCGACTGGCCTTCCATCAGAGTGGAAGAGGAACTCAACCAGGTGATGATCTGTGGCTCAATGCGGCTGTCCTGGCGCAGCTTGACCGGCGCGGAGAGGTGGAGTGTTGTTCGGAATCGGAACCAGGGCGCATCCGCATCGTGGCTCAGAGCGGTGATTTCTGAGTCCCAGCCGTAGGACAAACCCTTGCCGTCCAAACCTTCCGCGTTACCCCTCCCATCGCAGAAAACACTCGATCCCTCACGCCGAACACGTGAGGTAAGCAGCGGGAAGGAAGCGCCTGTTACGATTGCGTTGTTCGCTAGGGTGGCTGGCTTCCACTCGTCCCCGACACGCAGGAAATTCTGAAAGGCGAGCGGCGAGCCGGTTGGGGATATGCGGAGTTGCTGAGATCCGTTTTCAAGAATTGTAGAGGGCGGTGGAGGATCCGATTCGAAAGATGGCAGGGTGATTCCAGTGGAAATACCCGCATAAGCCGGGCCAGCACCGACAGCGGTGACCAGCAGCGTTCTCATGAAGCCACGCCGATTGAAGTGACTCATATGGCTACCCCGGCATTAGAGGAGTGGACAGAACTCTGCCCAGTATGGATCCTGAGCAGAGCTCTCCGCTGTTAATACGCGATCTTTAGGCCAAATTGAATTTTTCGTGGTTCGGACGTGTTGGAGACAGAACCGAATCCGCAGGCAAAGTGTTGGCGAGGTTGATTGCATCCAGGAGCGCCCAGAGGAACAAATGGGCTGTTCAGGCCAGCGTCGAATCCGCCAGGTGCCTGGAAGATGTGTCGGTTGAAGATATGGAAAAAATCTGCTTTGAAGTCGATCGTGGCCCGCTCTCCAAAAACCCTGGTTTTCTTGCCAAGCGTGAAGTCCTCATCCCGTACCCCCCATGTGCGGGCATGAGCGAGGGATCGTGGTTCGTTGCCGAAAGTCAAAGGAGCTACCGTCGAGAACGCCGCCGCGTTATAGAACGACGTAGTGGCAGGATTAAAATTCGAGCTCTTGTTGGTCTCACTCACTCCCGGGACAACATTGACCCGGGCAATCCCAGTGAAGTGACACCCGGCAAACAAAACATCGCCCGCGGTGCCACCGCAAGACCCATATACCGTCGTTGGAAGTCCGGACTTGTAGGAACCCACACCTGAGACATACCAACCGCCTGCGACACGGTCTACAAATCCACCCTCATGTAAGTAGCGCTTGCCATGCCCGACCGGCAACTCATAGAAGAAGCTGACCACAAGACTCTGCGGTGTATCGAGCTGGCTTACCGCTTTTTCGGCTCCACGATTATAAGAATTTTGGCCGATCCAGCTGTTGGTGCCGGTGAAACCGGAAACGCCGGGTCCCGCGGAGTCGGCATCGGTAAGGTTCTTCGAGATGGTATAAGACACGAGCAAGCTCAACCCCTGCGCAAAGCGCTTGTCCACTGCCAGTTGCATCGCGTGGTACGTTGAGTTGCCAGTGCGATCCGGGGAGAACGAGTTATCTTCCTGGTTAAAGTCGCCGTATTGAGGAAACGGACGAAAGATCTGGTTGATGTTCCCGTTGAAGCCCGGGTAAGGCAACTTGACACCGGCAGCAACGGCATTCGGACAGCCTCCGTTCGAAAGGCAGCTAGCATTCTTCGTCAAGTCGCCGCTAAATGTGCTGAAGAATGATAGCAACGAGGAATTCGTTTGATTTGGAATAATGTCCAATGCTGGCAAGTGCGTGCCCTTGGAGCCGACATACGCTAGGCTAACGACCAGGTTGGACGTGATCTGGCGTTGGATATCCAGATTCCAGGTCTGGATGTCGGCGGGCCGCCCGCTGCTTCTCGGCACTAGGATTACTCCGTTATTGTTATTCTGCCCTTCCGGCGTGAAGGGTCCAGAAGTAGGAAAAATATGCGTCACACCATTATCAATTTGGAAGCCGTTCGTCGAGGTCTGATCCTGCTTATTGAAAAATCCCAGGCCATCCTGGTCGGCGAAAGAGCCTTCTCTTAACGGCTCATAAAAGATTCCATAACCGCCGCGGAATACGGTCTTTTCATTAATCTTGTAGGCGAAACCTACTCTAGGGCCAAACGCCTTCTTGTAGGCGTCCTGTGGACGCTTCCGTCCGTTGCGCCCTGTACCCGTTCCGAAATAGGTGTAAGCCCCGAGGATGTTTCCCGCCCCCGGGTTAGCAAGCGTTGGGTCAACCGCCGAAAACCGATTAAATGCTTCGGTAGCCGGTAGGTCGATATCGTAGCGCAGGCCGTAATTCAGAGTTAGACGGGGCCTTAACTTGTAGGAGTCCTGCGCGTAGAAGGAGAAATCCTTGTATCGCACTCCGCTGAATCCGCCATAGTTCAGAATCGTCTCGTTCACAAGGCCGAAGAGAGAGCTAGCCACGGCATTGCCGCCAGCTCCGTTCAGACTGGTCTGCGCGGGGTCAAAATGGAATTCTCCGGAGCTCTGGGTTAGCCGCCGGACGTTAAATTGCAGTAATCGCACCCCGCCACCAAACTTCAAATTGTGCTTGCCCTTGATCCAGCTCACGGAATCATTCGCCTGGTAGACGTTGTCTGCAAATTGCGAGTCGCCGCAGGCGTTAAGCACCTCACGGTAAGGGCCCCCAAAAAATTTAATGCATGGGAAAGTAGTGTTATTTACCCCCGTTAATCCGATCTTTGCCGGGTATCCTTGGCCGAGGCTGTTGCCGACTTCGCCCCGGAAACGCCGGCTAAATCCGACCAGGAATTGGTTGACCACCGTCGGTCTGAAATCGTAGTTGTGGCTAAAGCGCACATAACGGGTACTCTGCGGCGTGCTTTGCCCGAAGATCGGTCCGAAGCTAAAGACATCGCCCTTGAAGGTTTGGCCATGGTCAAAGCCGCCAGAAATCCGCTGCCTGTTCGAGACAATGTGATCAATCCTGAGATCCCAGATATCTGCGGTCGTTTTTGCGGTGCTGGTACCAGTCACATTGTTTGAGGGTGCGCCAGTGGTCGGCGGAAGCAGTGCAAAGACCTTCGTCATCACCGCACTCGGTTTGAAGTTGGGGTCGTTTGTCAGGATGTTACCAGGAATCGCGTTGTGGGTCGTGGGATCGTAAAGCTGCGTGCCAGGCAGCAGAGAGGAAAAGTCGCCCTTCCGAAAGCTTTCTGGTGGCAGACTAAGTACTGATGTGCCTCCGGTCTGTAACCGAAAGCCTTCATAAGCAAAGAAAAAGAGGGTCTTATCTTTTCCATTATAAAGGTGTGGAACCCACACGGGACCGCCGAGGGTGAAGCCGAAGTCATTCTGCGTATCGAGACCCTTGGGTGTAAGCGATGTGTTGTTTCGCCAACTGTTGGCGTCCAGCACGCGGTTGCGCAGATTGTCATAAACAGAACCGTGGAACTCGTTGGTCCCAGACTTCAGCGTGAGACTCACAATGCCGTCGCCGGATTCACCATACTCGGGTGAGAAATTGCTCTGCAGCACCTTGAATTCTTGCACTGCTTCCGATGAAACCCCTTTATTCCACTGAATGTTGGGCGACACCAGGGAGATCGAGACTCCGTCCACCAGCACATCCGTTCCGCCTTCTTGGCCTCCATTCACCTTAAAATCGTCCTTCGTATTGTCAGCTGGGTCGTTCCCCACACTCCCAACGAATCCCGGTACCAGCTTAATGAACTCCACCGGGTTGCGAATGGCACCGGGCACTGCCAGCGGCAGATTCGCCACCAGGCTTCTCTGTACGGTTGAACCGATATCTGAGGTTGCGGTTTCCAGTTGGCTGGCGTCGGCAATCACCGTCACGTTATCCGAGACAGCGCCAAGCTCCATCTGGACGTCCAAGGCAACAGTAGCGTCTGTCTGCACCGTGACGCCTTCCCGCGAGTACTTCTTCAGCCCCGGCCCCTGGATCGTAACGGAGTACCGGCCGGGCGGAAGGTTCGCCAATGAATAAAGCCCTGCATCGGTGGTCACTGTTGTAATCGTGAGGCCAGTATCCAGATTTCGACCAGTGACGCTGGCTCCGCCGATAGCTGCACCGCTCGGATCGGTTACAGTGCCCTGAATGCTGCCATTCGTTGTCTGGGCGCGAAGAGAGACCGTAGATGCCAGCAAGATAAACGCAAGAGTATAAATGAACCTTTTCACTAGTTTTCTCCCCCCTACCACTCTGATCAGACTCTAGTTAAGGTTCAAACCAAGATCTCGCGAAGCTGAACACTTACACATAGAGCTGAAGGTCCAAAGCGAGTTGCGATTAAGACCTGCCTGCAACCTAGTCCTTTTGTACTATACGGGCGGTGAAAACGAATAGTTGATCTGCTTGACGTTTGAAGGAAAGGGTCTTACACGTGAATTCATTGTGATTCACGTGCACGCGCATCCGCCCGCACTCCGCTGATTAACGCGAAGCCATTGGAAAGAAGCAGGTTACGTACTTGACTTGGAAAGTCTCTGTGATAAAATCGCGTCGCTCAATCTAAATTGTTGATAGAGGATGGCCTCACCGCAAACGTCGGTTTCACAACCACCAGTCACTGACGACCTCCTTGGTGATGAGCGTTGGCGGCTCGTACAGCGAATTGTGTCCAGTACACCCTTCCAGAAAAGCACCCGGCTCAGGGATTTGTTGCAGTACGTCAGCGAGCAAACCATCCACGGGAATGCGCACGAATTAACCGAGCAACACATCGGCAACGCGCTGTTCCACAAACCTTCCGATTACAGCCCTCTGGAGGACAGCTCCGTACGGGTACACGCTCGGCAGCTGCGCCTGAAACTTCACGAGTATTTCGATGAAGAAGGTCGTAATGAACCAGTCATACTGAACATACCCAAAGGCTCCTACGCCCCGGTATTCAGAACGGTTCTGAAAACGGCCGAACTCCCGGCGGCGATTGCATCTGCGGTAATTCCAGTCGTGGCATGGCGCCGCCGAGCGATGGTTCCTTGGGCCATATGCGGCATTCTGACCATGCTGTGCGTAGTGTTGTCGTACCGCGTCATCACCCGCCGGACTGCCGGCGCGGTGCCAGGCACGCCTTCTCTTTCTTGGCCGTCTTCTCAGATTTTCGATGCGCGACACCAGACGATTATTGTGGTAGCCGACAGCAACTATGGGATGTCCCGTATCCTCACTAGTCAGCCAGGTTCCCTCGACCAGTATCTCCGCCGGGATTTTCTGCGGAGCCCGACGGTCAGCAAGACTGGTGAAGCCGATCTTCGACTGAGTGAGTATATTTCGAACTCGACGCTCACTTCCTTCGCGGATGTAGCGGACGTCGTCTCCCTCTTCAAAATGGCGGGGGCACTGCAATCGCAGGTGTCCGTGCGCTATCCGCGGGACCTGCGGATGCGCGACCTAGACCACAACAATTACATTTTTATAGGAAGCCCTGGATTACATTTTTATAGGAAGCCCTGGCTCTAATCCCTGGGTGACGCTTCTACAGGACAAGCTAAACTTCCGTGAGAGTGAGACCGTCGTTGGTAAGAGCGCCAAAGTATTCCTGAACAAAAACCCTCTACCCGGTGAACAGCCACAGTATGAAGGCTTGCGGTGGACAGGAACGATGGGAGAAGATTACGCTACTATTTCTCTTCTTCCAAATGCGACCCACGACGGAAGCGTGCTCGCATTCCAGGGTCTTCAGCAGGAAGGAACGGAAGCAGCGGGACGGTTCCTTGCAGATGAGGAAAATCGGCGTCAACTCATGAGCGCGCTCGGTATTTCTGCCTCGGATAGCATGTCTCAAAATATCTGGTTTGAGGCTCTGATTCGATCCCGCACAGTTTCCGGGGCACCAAATTCCACGACCCTTGTCGCCGTACGTCGAATACGCTAGCAGATTCGAACACCAGGCCTGATTCACGCCCACTCCCTACTTTCTACGGAAGGCGGCGCTCGGGAGGACGCTCTGCCGGCAAGTCCATCCATCTAAAACGTGTCGCCCTAAAGCGTACGTTGTGAAGCTACTCATACGGGCAAGTCGCAGGCAGAAATGGGTGGCTGAGTCCGAAGCGTTCTGTCTTTTCTAAACCTTGTTTGGTGCTGCTTGCTATACTTTTGCAGAAGATTCGTTATTTTTAAGATTTGGCACAAAGTGAAAGACAAAAACTTGTCCGGCCAGCTTTCAGCAGTATCGACGAACTCAGTACGGGGCCCTGCCTTCGGTAGGCATCGCGCATTGCGCAGGGTTGCGTATTACCTGTTGTTCGCTGCTTTCGGCGCGATCACCACGACAACGGCCTGGGCAGGACAAACGCAAAGCAACGTGGAGACCCTGCTCGAAAAAGCACGCGGAGAAGAAAAGGCCGGGGACTACGCCGCTGCGGAGCGGATCTACAAACAAGCCCTGGCGCTTGCTCCTGAAAGCCTTGAGACCCTGAAGCGCTTGGGAATTCTGGAGCAGACGGAACTTAGATTTGACGATTCCATTCAACTGTTCAAGCATGTACTGGTCAACGACCCGCGATATCCGGAGGTCAATTTCTTCCTTGGGGTTTCTTATTGGGGGAAAAACGACTTTAACGAGTCGATCGATAGTTTTGAGCGTGAGCTTAAAACACCCAACCCGCATCCGCGTTCTCATTATTATTTAGGACTGGCATTCCAATCTTCCGGCCGAATCGAAGAAGCTACGTCGCAGTTGAACCAGTCGCTTGCTCAGAACCCCAAAGACGCTGACGCACTCTACGAGCTCGCGCGTATTTACAAGAATGCATCTCTCCGTTCTATCGAGTTGCTCAAAGCGCTGGACCAGGATTCCTTCCAACTACATGCCTTGATGGGTGAGGTCTACGCGGATGAGGAACGCTATCCCGAAGCCATCGCGGAATACCAGGCAGCTCTTGCCAAACGTCCTGACGTTCAGGGGATGCACTATGCGATCGCAGTCGCGTACTGGGCCCAACAGCGAATGGACCTTGCAGAGAAGGCATTTAAGGACGCCTGGAATGAAAACCCAAACGATGCACTCACGAATTTGTACCTGGGTGACATCGCTGTGCGGGATCAACGCTTCTCGGAGGCTTTGCACTTCTTGCTTGTAGCGCAGCGAGGTCAACCGAATATGTCTCAAGTGCACGTTCTGCTTGGGAAGTGCTATCAGGGCCAGAAGGAACCCGAAAAAGCAAAAGCTGAATTCCTGGCGGCAATCAACGCCGACCCTGCGGCTGCCCAACCCCACTATCTACTGGCGAAGGTTTATCGTGAATTGCACGATCAACAGGCAAGTGCCGCCGAACTCGCTCAGTTTGAACGTCTTTCAAAACTGGAAAAAGATAAAACTCTGCAGCGCAGTCCTCAGGACTAGAATGAACCATCCAACAATTTTCGGACGCGGACGCCAACCATGAGCGCTCAATCAATCACCGCGAGCATGATTACCTTTCGATTCCGGATTTTGTTACTCCTGCTCGCTATGCTGACAACCCCCACCTTGCAATTGACTGGACAGACCGTCCCATCACGCGCCGCTCGGGATTCGGCGATCGAGTCCCACTTTGCCGCGGCCCAACAAGCCCAACGCGATAAGGAGTACGCTACGGCGGAGCGGGAATACCGGACCGTGCTTGCCCTCGCGCCTGATTTCGCGGAAGTTCATATGAACCTCGGTCTGGTCTATCAGCTTCTGGATCGCTCTGCCGAAGCGATGACAGAATTCCTCCGCGCGCTCAAATTCAAACCGGGGCTTGCCGGCGCCAATTTTTTCCTTGGGGTTGACTATTGCAAGTTGGGCGAAGGAGCGAAGGCCATTCCCTACTTGAAAGCAGCGCTCCAAACAGAACCGAATCGGCCGGACATCTGGCTGTGGTTGGCCACCGCGCAAGAGATCTCCGGCGAGCTTCAGCCCGAAGTCGTAACGGTCCGCCGGGCGCTGGAGTCGCAACCTAAGGACGTTGATCTTCTCTACCTTCTGGGGCACGCTTACGAGCGGTTGGGGAAACAAGAGGTCGCTCACCTGGAGAAAGTTGCTCCGGGCTCTTCCCGCAGCGAACAGCTACTAGCGGAGAGTTATGCGACGAGCAACGAGTGGCCTTCGGCGGTGATTCATTTTCAAAGTGCCCTGGCTGCTTCGCCGAACCGTGCCGGATTGCATGTCGAGCTCGGTGAAGTTCTTCTACGCGCGGGAAAAGTGAACCAGGCGATTCGGGAATTTGATGAGGAGTTGCGGCGCGATCCTGGCAACCCGCATGCCCTGGTGCGTCGCGGAGAAGCAAGGTTGATCCAGGAAAATGTGGAGGCCGCGCTTCAGGATTGGGAGAAAGCGATTGCCATCGACGTGGAGCAAACGGAGAGACTCCTGGGCCTTCGCGAAGCAGGATTCGGCGATTCCGCTCTCGAACAACTTACCGACGCCACCCGCGAAAAAATCCAGAAACTCGCGGGAGACCTGCAAGATCGGAATTCCCCAGCAGCGCACTTGGCTCTTGCGTTTCTCGCCGAACAGAACGGGAACTTTTCGCGAGCGGCGACAGAGGCTACTCTTGCAGCTTCCACCGCCAGGAAGGACGTTGCCGACAAGACCTGCACCGAAGCAGACGTCGACCTCGCGCTCCAGCACGGGCAATTTTCTGAGGTCGCACCCTGCGTGGAGTTGGCCCTCACTTCGCGGACCTCGGCTAAACTTCGCATTCGAGTGGCGAGCGCATTGCTGGAAGCGGGAGAGTATGAACTAAACTTCGCATTCGAGTGGCGAGCGCATTGCTGGAAGCGGGAGAGTATGAAACTGCTCTCAGGACTCTGGAGGGATTGCCAGCAGCGGATCGGAATTCGGCTGAGGTGTCCTACTGGCGCGCACGTGGCTACGAAAAACTGGCAACCGCAGCTTATCTTCGACTCTACCAGGCAGACCCAAACTCGTATCGCTTGCATCAGCTGATGGGCGACCTCGAGGCAGCAAAAGGGGATGATGGAAAAGCGATAGAGGAGTACCGCGCCGCCATCGCATTGAGGCCATCCGTATCGAATTTGCATTACAGCCTTGGCCATCTGCTATGGAAAGATCTCAAAGTTCCCGAAGCCCGCGTCGAGTTCGAAGCCGAACTCGCGTTGAATCCGCGTCATCCGGGTGCGCTGAACGACCTGGGGGACACATACCTGCTTGAACATCAACCCAATAAAGCTTTGCCTTACTTGGTTAGAGCGCTGGCGGCGGATTCCGAAAATCTCGATATACACCGTGATTTAGGCACCGCATACTCCGAGCTCGGCGACTACCGGAAAGCGGAAGAGCATTTCAAGATCGCGATGTCCAACGATCACGATGGTTCGGTCCACTACAAGCTCGCGAGGGTTTACCAAGCCTTGGGCGAGAAGGGGAACGCTGCCCGTGAATTCGCTCTCTCAACTGCCCTGAACCGCGAATCGCACAACAAGCTCGAAAAGCAGACGGAGCGCCTGGGAGAAGTAACAAAATCCGCCGAAGATCCTTAGCATGAAACACTTCCTGATTCTCTTTTTCCTTTTATCTCCCCATGCCGACCGCCTGCTCGCCAGTTCTCCCAGCAGGTCCGCGGATCAAGTATCTGTGCAAGCAGACGCCTTTCAGAGGGGCCTCACGGCACTCAAGGATGATCGGGTCGCGGATGCCCTCGAAGAGTTCACTACCGCGGAACGCGAGCATCCTGACGATGCACGGGTTCGCAACTTTCGCGGGATCGTGCTTGCCAACCTCGGCCAGAATGCCGAGGCTGCCGCCGAGTATCGCGAATCGATTCGCCTGGACCCGCGCATGGAAGATGCGTACCGAAATCTAGGATTCCTTAAATGGACCGAACACCAGCTCGAGCCAGCTCGCGAAGCGCTGGAGCGCGCCGTTCAATTGTCTCCCGGCGACTCTTTTGCCCACTACTATCTCGGGCGGGTTCTGCTGGAGGCACAGCGCTACTTACAGGCCATCCAGGAATTGGAGATATCTCGCGTGCCCTTGCCAGCGGACGCAAGATTCTCTATCCAAGTCACGGCTGGGTACATTGCATTAGGCCGTCGTGAAGATGCGCGTAAATCGCTTGATCATCTGGTAACAATACCCTTAAACGACGCGCAATCAATTCAGGTAGCTTCCCTGCTCCTGGCCATCCACCAGAACGACGCGGCCATCAATCTAATTCAGCAACTGAACAAGCGTCCATCCCATCCCGAGGCTGCGTGGCTGCAATTTGATCAGGCTCTGGTTTATCTGCTTGCCGGGAGCTATGAAAAAGCGGTCGAAATGGCTCACGCCTACCCGGAGTTTCTGCCCCAAGGGGCCTTAGAGTCCCCTGAATCCGCGCAGACTTGGTCTTTGATCGGCATCGCCTGTGCCCACCTGAGCCAGGGCGACCGGTCAGTCAATGCTCTGCGCCAGGCTGCCACCCTTGCTCCCGGCGAAGAAGAGCACTGGCTTAACTTGACACGCGAGTTGATGGAACTGAACCGCTATTCCGAGGCAATCTCCGCGGTTCAAAATGGGCTGGCCGCCAACCCGAAGTCCTACGCTTTGCATTTGCGGCTGGGAGCAGCGCACCTCGCCGCGGGCCACTACGCTGAGGCGGAGAGTGTCTTTCGCGCTCTTGTTGCCGCAGGCGATCCCCTCCCCACCGGCTACATCGGATTGGCGCAGGTGTTGCTTCGGACGGGCCGCGCCGAGGAAGCGGCGTCCGAGCTTGCCAATGCGGGGCAGAAGTTAGGACCCAACTTTCTCATCAGCTATTTTCTCGGGCTGGCGTTTGATCGCGCTGGCAAGCCGCTAGAAGCGATGATGGCTTTTCAAGAAGCCGTACGGTTGAATTCGAATAATGCCGAAGTTCATCTCAGTTTGGGAAAAACCGAACTTGCGCTAGGCCGCGTGAACGATGCAATCGCCGAACTTCAGCAAGCGCTTCGCCTGAGTCCTGGCAACCCCCAGGCAAAGCGACTCTTGAGTCAAGCCTATCGCCGGGCAGGCGACTCAAAAAATGCGGCGAAGTTCGCAGAAGCATCAGCAAACGCGCGTCCTGACCCCGAAGGCGATCTTCTAGATGACTTCTTCGTTCCGCAATGGCAACAGCCCCCCGTAAGAGCGGGACAATAGCCACCCACGAACTACGGAGAAGTCTAGACATCCTTTCCTGGAAGGTCTCTTGAGAATCGCAGAAGAGTTCTGCCATCGCGCGCCGCGGCTTCCTTGACCCAGTCGAAACCAGGCCCTACGCTGTTACACGGAACAACAGATTTCGACGTGCAATTCATCCATCGGGTCTGTCTCTTTCGGGGGTTGCGTCCGTGAATCATCTGCGATCGTGCTCTGCAAAATCCACGCATCGATTCACCGCGACTGAGGTCAGGGCGTGAATAGTTGTAGATCGGCGGTCAAGAGAGCGCCCATACAAAAAATACTGCTTTGGCCGGCAGTACTGTTCCTCCTGTTCGGCGGCCTCTCGCGTTCTCAGACACCGACAGAGAAAGTTAACGACAATCCGGGCATCGCAAATTTCATGGACATCGCGGAAAAAGCGGGGCTGACGGCGGTAAATGTATTTGGCGGAGTAGAAACCAAGAAATACATCATCGAGACGACCGGAACGGGCGTGGCTATCTTTGATTATGACAACGATGGATGGCCGGATATTTTCATTGTGAACGGCACCACACTGGAAGGATTCCCATCCGATCAGGCCCCCACCAACCACTTGTATCACAACAATCATGATGGGACTTTCACGGATGTCACCGTGAAGGCCGGTCTTGTTGCCACGGGATGGGGTCAGGGCGTCTGCGTCGGAGATTACGATAATGATGGTTGGGAAGACCTCTACGTCACGTACTACGGGAAGAATCGTCTCTATCATAATGACCATGGCGTCTTCACCGAAGTTGCCGAAAAGGCTGGCGTAGCGGGGTCAGGAAAGGCCTGGGGTACGGGCTGTGCTTTCGTTGACTACAACCGTGACGGGCGCCTCGACCTGATGGTGGCAAATTATGTGGATTTCAATCCGTCCACTACTCCAACACCGGGCGAGGGAAGTTCTTGCGTGTGGAAGGGCGTGCCGGTGATGTGCGGACCACGTGGTCTGCCGGGCGCGAAAAATATTTTGTATCAGAATCGCGGTGACGGGACTTTCGCGGATGTCACCACCAAGGCCCACATCGACCAGACCAATGGACGCTATGCCTTCAGCGTTTCCACATTCGACTTTGACGATGATGGCTGGCCGGACATCTACGTGGCCTGCGACAGCGCACCAAGTATTCTTTATCATAACAATCGCGATGGCACTTTCACCGATCTCGCGGTCATGGCTGGAGTGGCGTTCAACGAAGATGGGCGCGAGCAGGCGGGCATGGGAGCTACCGTCGCGGATTACAACGGCGACGGACGGCTGGATATTTTTAAGACTAACTTCTCAGATGACACGCCGACCCTGTACCGCAATGACGGTGAAGGAGTTTTTTCTGATGTGACTTACGCCGCGGGACTCGGTCTGCACACGCAATATCTGGGCTGGGGCACCATGTTTTTTGACTTTGACAATGATGGCTGGCCCGATCTCATCCTCGCCAACGGACATGTCTATCCTGAGGTGGACATATTCCACCTGGGCAGCGGGTACATGGAGCCACGCCTCCTTTATCATAACAACGGCAACGGAACTTTCACGGACGTGTCAGTGACCGCTGGACCAGGGATCAATGCGGTTTCTTCGGCGCGCGGCTTGGCTGTAGGAGATCTCTGGAACGACGGGCAAGTTTCCGTAGTCATCAACAACGTGTACGCAAGGCCCAGCCTCTTGGTGAACACGGCGCATTCCGGCAACCACTGGGTCGCTTTTAAGACCGTCGGAACCCGCTCCAATCGCGACGGGATCTGTGCAAAGATCACAGTCAAAGCAGGCAAGAGAATTCTGGTGGATGAAGTGCGCAGCGGTTCCAGTTATATTTCCCAAAACGATCTGCGAGTGCACTTCGGTCTGGGCTCAGCAGTGAGAATTGATGCCGTACAAGTGCGCTGGCCGAGTGGACTGGTGGAGCATTTCGATAACTTGTCCGTCGATGCGATCCACACCCTGAAGGAAGGTTCTGGCGTGGCAGTCGTGGTGACTCGGAAGAAATCTTGAGCAGGCGAAGAGAGTCATTCTCACGGTTTACGCGAGGTCACTTGGATGGGCCCCTTCCGACGGGTCCCGCGGAGGGTTCATCCACCTTAAGGATTTGATCTGCAGAAACATTCTTGATCGTTTGACGAATCCCACTAGGCCAGTGAATTTCGATCGTCCCAGCAACTGTCTCCGGTCCCAGACCGAAATGCACCCGTTTGTCACTGGAAGAAAGATAGCTGCCGGCTGTCGTCACTGTTGCCATCTGAGAACCCTTCGCGGTTACCAACTTTACTTCCGCCCCGATCCCATCCCGGTTGCTCTTGTGCCCGACCAGCAGCAAAGTTAACCAATGGTTCTGGGTTTGCGTCGAGTTGTGAAGAACGTAGAGCGCCCCGTCATTACTGGTCACCACGGCGTCCAACCGGCCGTCGTTATCAATATCGCCGATCGCCAGGCCGCGCCCCACCCAGGCTTGCTGAAAAATACTCCCGGCCTCGCTTGCTGAAAAATACTCCCGGCCTCCGCCGAAACATCCACAAAGCCCCTGCTGGTGTTTCTTGCCAACAACAGAGCTTCGCGGTAACGAAGGTTAGGAAAAGTCAGTTGAATCGTATCTAAATCGTGTCCCTGGTTGATCAGAAGATCCTTCCATCCGTCGTTATCATAATCAATGAAACGAACGCCCCAACCCGAGTGCGTCATGGTAATGCGGCCGATTCCGGAAGGATAGCTATCGTAGGTAAAGGTGCCATCGCCATTGTTCCGATAGAGCGCGTACATTTGGCTGGCGAGGTCGGTAACTACCAGGTCCGGCAGACCATCATTGTTGTAGTCCGCGAAGTCGACTCCCATGCCTGCGTAAGTATGGCCCTCGCCATCCACGGCGACGCCGGAACTCAGCGCAACTTCCTCGAACGTGCCATCGCCTTTGTTGTGGTAAAGGAATTCGGGCATAGAGTCGTTGGCAACAAAGATGTCGAGATGGCCGTCCCGATCGTAATCGGCGAGAGCGATGCCCAATCCCTTGCCCGGCTCCGCAAGGCCTGCTTTGTGAGAGATTTCAGTGAAGTGGCCATTGCCATCGTTGTGATACACCAATGGCGAAATCGCGCGATATGCATCCGGATGGCAGTACGCGCGGTAGCCTTCTCTACGCTCGCCGCACCAGGTATCGTCAAAGTCCCACTGAAGGTATCGAAGTACACTGAAGGTATCGAAGTACAACTAAATCAAGCAATCCGTTGCCATCCAGGTCTACCCATGCCGCGCTGGTGGACCACCCGCTGCCACCAACACCCGCTTTCTCCGTCACATCTGAAAATGTGCCGTCTCCGTTGTTGTGGTAGAGCCTGTTTCCGCCATAAGCGGTGACATATAAGTCTTCAAAGCCGTCATTGTCGTAATCCCCTATGGCAACTCCCATGCCGTAGCCCGCGCCCTGCAGCCCGGCTTTTTCCGTTACATCTTCAAATGTGCCGTCGCTCTTTTGGTGGTAGAGTCGATTCCAATACTTGGCTCCCGTCTTTTGCGGGATCGTCCCCTTGGGAGTGGGATCGCTGAGCGGGGCGCCATTCACTACAAAAATATCCAGCCGTCCATCGTTGTCATAGTCGAACAAGGCCACACCTGATCCCATTGTCTCAATCAGATATTTTCTAGACGTGTGCGAGGCGACGTATTCAAAATTCATCCCGAGCGTCGAAGCTACTTCGGCGAACTTTGCCGTTCCCTTTGATGAAGCTGCAGGCTGATCTGGAGATACCTGACCAGCAACCGATGTCGGTCTCTTCTGGGCTATGACACAGGAAACCAGCATACCGAACAGAGCGACGAAGAGTGCCAGTTGTCTGCGTGAACAATTCTTCATATCATGTGCCTTCGTGATCCATATAATTCTGCTAGTGAAAACTTGATTGACAGGAACTCTTGTTTTGCACTAACCAGCGGAAATTGCAGATGGCTAACAGCCTGGAACTCACTTGTACTGGTTTGCTCACCACTATCAAATCTTATCGACGCATTCAGCTAGTGAGAACTGACGTGACCAAGTTTGTGTACCAGTTTGACTGAGAGCTAGTGAGAACTGACGTGACCAAGTTTGTGTACCAGTTTGACTGAGAGAGTCTACATCACAGCCGTGGGCTGTGAAATTCGATTGGGCGGCACCAGGAAGGACTGTTATCGCAAAAAGCGGATTCTGCCGGAACTCCGCGACGAGTTCTGCAAGTTTCCAGCGCCCTAGTTCTGGCTGCTTCTCGCACAGTGCCCGCAAGAAGAATAATTGTGCCAACGGGGCAGTCCACCATTTTGGGTGAAGCCGCTAAGAACTCGTACTCCTGCAGCACTCGCAACAGGACGAGCTGAGTCTCGGCAGGCAGCTAACCGATCTCGTCCAGGAAGATCGTACCCCCGTTCGGCCGGGTCGCACGAGTTCTCTCCTTCCTGGGCAGAGATCCGGCCCCCGAGATTTCCGGCGAACTGGCGCAGTTGGTCTACATTCCGGCCCCCGAGATTTCCGGCGAACTGGCGCAGTTGGTCTACATTGGTACACAAACGGTTGTCGCCGTCGAAATAACAAAGGCAGCGTAAACCGATGAAAGGTAGGAATTTGGGAGTGGTCGGAGCGAAAGCCCTTGAACGATCAACCTCCTGGTCCAGCATCAGGCGATCAACTACAATTCGTGTCTAAAAGAAGTGGTCGGGGCGAATGGATTTGAACCATCGACCTCCTGGTCCCGAACCAGGCATTTGAATCCCATAAACGCTTTAGTTGGCGTCGCTTACGGGACAAGAAGCGTTATTTCCCCCCTCTCATCAGTTGTACCTAACTTGTATCTAGTTGGTGAAGTGACCCCCTGTGGCGAGAGGGGATTCTTGTGCTCACTTGCATCATTACTTCCGTGTTGCCCGTAATCCTGGAATTGGGCTTCCCACATCGGTCGTAACTCAGAATATACGAGCAAGAAGGATTCCCTGTGTAGCGGGTGAAGAGGGGAGTAATTTCATTTTAAGGGAGGGTGAGCTAGTTCTCAGCCAACCTATTCTGGGCGCCTCAAAAACAACTGTGGAGATGCAATGAGACGATTCCTGCTGACCATCGTGGCCGTGACCACGCCGGCTGTGGCGTTGTGCGCTCAAACGCCGAAATCTTCGGATGCAGTACTTGTCCAACAAATTGTGCGTGAGATCGGGGAGGTGAAAGGTGGGATTACACCAGCGGAGTGGGTGCAAACGCATGGTGAGGAAAGGCTGCAGATGTTCAACGGGCCGCAGTACGCGAACGACACGCAGCAGTGGTGCGTGCGAACCGTCGTGGCGCATCCAGCCAGCACTGGCCGCGCGTGGACGCGCTCGGTGTATTTTTACGATCCACAGCCCCCTGCTGCCGATGCGCTGCCCTCGCCTGGAGCGTCCGCGAGACAGGTACTGGAAACGAGCTGCCAGCTTGGATTGATGTGGATTGACATTCCGGAGGATAATCCGGCAGTCGGAACAAAACTCTCGGAGGACATTCAGGCGGCGCTAGCGTCGCAGTACGGCTCCGCTTTGACCACACCGCGGTTCGGCCCCGGTGGGTTCGGGTCAGCAAGATGGACCGCCACGAGGCAGTGGACCGTGAATAGCGCGATACTCACCGTGGCGTACGACCAATTCGAAGGCAAGCCTCATCGCACGCTCGTACGCCTGGCCTTTGCGAACTCCGACGCGGTCCACGACCTTATCAAAGAGACCCGGCACACACATGCCGACCTAGTGGCCGAAATCGACGAGTTGGTTCGCAAAGCGAAGGAAGCTGGGATGCCAGCCGCAGCGACCGTCGAGATGACCGATTTACTGGAGAAGCCCGACTACTTCAGCGGGCGGAACCGTCCAAGCGATACCGAAGTGGTTGCAGCCATTCGCGACTGGCTCACAGTCGCAAAAGCGCGATCGGCGGACCAGCGGGCCGTGGCACTGCTTGCTGCTGATCGCGTGCTCGGTTTTCTTGGCCCCGGCGTGCCCGCAGGAGAAGCCGCACGCGCGGAAATGAAGAGTCTGGGGGTTGATTATGTCCACGACGAGCTGGCCGGCGCCGACGTGTACACCCACGGGCTGTTGAAGAAGGCAAAGGCAGTGGCTCCCCCTGGGCCCTCCGCGGACGAGGTCCTGCTGTTCCAGATGGAACGCGGCTTCGACGAGACTGGCATGTGTAGCGCCGGGGCGGAGGAATTCTCGCAAGTGATTCAGCAAGGCGAGTCGCTGCTTGCGGGCGGGAGAACGTTGCCGAGCTCGACCCTGTCGTCGCTGCATTTCATGGTCGGCGATGCGTACGGGACGATCGTGTGGCTGGCGAAGACGAATGCTAGCGAATATCACGATCCGAAGAAGTACCAGCAGATGGCAGAATCGGCGCGGGCAAAGGCGCTGGAGCACTACCGTGCCGCCTTCAACCTGGAGCACGGGACCGCCCGAGCGCAGAAGGCGTGGAAAGAAGCTTGGCGATTAGCCGCCGGCCTGCCACCGACACACGGAAGATACTTTTGCGTGTACGACTGAAATGTGCAAGATGACGCGAGGCCGCCCGACGTAATCCCGGAAACGTCGTAGGGTCGACTGCGACCTCTCAAGTCCCAGATAGTCGGCTTAACCGGACTTGTACGGTAAGCGCGTTATCAGGAGTTGACGGTTTACTGAATTGCTCACCGTCTTTTCCTGCCTCCGGCATTGAATGTGATTCTAAATTAGACTTATCAGCATGCCGCAGAAAACAACCCACGGAAAAGCGGGTCCGCTACGCTTGAAGCCTAGCGACATGGTTACGATTGATGAGTTTAAACCAGGGTGGATTCGCTGCTCAAAGTGCTCACAACTGGCATACATGATGCCGATGTGGCGCGAGATGAAAGGCGAATGTAAATGCCCTTCGTGTGGTGGAGTTTATAAGATTTCGTTTGACCGTGAATACGACAGGAGATTTCCTAGCTTGCCTCTGTGGCTAAAGGCCGATTTCAGGGGAACTGTTTTCTGGGCGTTGAACGCTGAATACCTCCAATTGCTAGAGCGGGTGATTCGCTCCCAATTGCGAGAAAGGCCGATTTACAAGGGAAAGCGTTTGTCTTTGACAATTCGAATGCCGTTCAATCTCCCATCGTGGATTTTATCAGCCAAGAACCGGCCCGATTTGCTCAAACTAATTGCGCGCCTCCGAAGCACAATTCCAACGGAACTGGCGGCTCGCCTTGACCAAGCTCCTGATTAACGCTTACCGGACATCAAGTGGATTGACTTCTCCGGTTGCGCTACAAATCGAGAGTTAGCCCTCCTCCCCTGCCCAAAACGAAGCCTTCACGACGAGAACCGTTGACGCCACCGAGGCGCTGTTCTTGGGCAAGGGACAGCGACTCACAGGAACCCTCCGGTGTCTAAGTTTGCAAGGTGTAGGACTTCAAGCGTTCTAATACCTGCTGTGCGAGAATAGCTCGCACTGGAGGACGCCGTGTTACACAAATCCTTCCTCTTTTTCTGGGTCGCCGTAGTTCTTTGTGGGGGCTGCGCTCACAAAGCTGTGACTTACCAGAACACGACTGGCTTGTCAGAGGGCGAAAGTGGCCAGGCTTCCCCTGACTATTATGCCCCTGTAGCGCACCTCCGAATGAGCGGGGCTGGTGGAGGCGGAGGCGCAGTTCTTGCCGCGCCGCGATTCGTGGCCGTGCGGCACAGGCTGGAAATCGTCGAGGCAGGCTCCGGGCTAGCAAAATCGATCGAAGGCAGAGGCGCAGTTCTTGCCGCGCCGCGATTCGTGGCCGTGCGGCACAAGCTGGAAATCGTCGAGGCAGGCTCCGGGCTAGCAAAATCGATCGAAGACGTGGTTGCGTTTTGCGGGACCATTCAGTGCGAGGTGCTCTCTTCGAGCGTCACCAATGAAACGGCGGTGTTGTCCCCCTCGGGGAACATCACGGCGCGCGTCGCGCCGCAAGACCTGAACAAATTCCTGGATTTCGTTGGAAAACAAGGAAAAATTGCGCGGCACGCCACGGAATCGGAAGACAAGACCGCGGCGGTCGTGGACGTCGAAGCCAAACTCAAAAACCAGACTGAGTTTCGCGACAGTCTGCG
>Ga0179592_10000180_pt1 | contig 26415 bp, 25 predicted proteins | sample CZODoug2_1_08_16_FD_148623 | JGI IMG/M metagenome (GOLD analysis project Ga0179592, IMG submission 148623) | Vadose zone soil fungal communities from Angelo Coast Range Reserve, California, USA - CZODoug2_1_08_16fungal (Illumina Assembly) | ecosystem: Environmental > Terrestrial > Soil > Vadose...
GGCACCTGGGTGCAGTTCGACCTGAGGTGCGAATCGGGAACGCTGACGGCCGCGCGGTTCTTGGCTTTCGCATGCCCGCATACCATCGCCGTGTCGGCTTGGCTGGCGGAGCAGTCGGTGGGAAGGCCGGTAACGCGCACGCTTCCGGAGAGTGTTCACGAATTGCGCGATCGATTCGACGTGCCGGTCGAGAAAATGGGCCGCCTGTTGATCATTGAGGATGCTTGGCTTGCGGCCGCCGTCCCGGCCATTGACTACCGCGGATGAGCACCCACATCCAGTCGGGTACGGATCGCTTATGCGTGAACCAGGATTAATTAAAAACGCGCTTTGGTTCCGTGCGGGCGGGGCGCCTACGTGTTATCTATGGTGCCTCATAGCTGAACTTTGGTGAGGTACAGCGCAGCATGGCGATACTACTGACGGAATCGGCGGCCAATCGGGTTAAAACCCATTTGGCGCAACGCGGAATCGGCGTCGGTTTGCGAGTTGGAATCAAGAAAACCGGTTGTTCGGGCTTCGCCTACGTGGTGAATTACGCCGACGCCATCAATCCGGAAGATGCGGTTTTCGAGGCACGCGGCGTCAAAGTCGTGGTTGACCCCTTGAGTCTGCCGTTGATCGACGGCACGCTGGTCGATTTCGTTAAACAGGGGCTTAACGAGGCGTTTAAGTTCCAAAACCCGAAAGCGAAGGGCGAATGCGGTTGCGGCGAGAGCTTCAACGTTTAGTTTAGGCGCTGCGCGCCGAATTTAGCGGTTCGAAGCGACCAGGTTTTTCCAAGTAATACAGGGACTTCGGTAATCATCGCGATTGCCCCCGCGCCTTCGCTCCAGTACACTTCGCGGTCTTTGTCGGCCCTCCGCCGGGGCCGATTTCCGTCCATTTCAGCGAGGTTGTGATGTCCATCGAGCGAACCCTATCCATCGTCAAGCCAGACGGCGTCGGCCGCAACCTGATCGGCGAGGTGTACCGACGTTTTGAGCATGTGGGTTTGAAGGTGATCGCAGCCCGCATGATGCGGCTGTCGCAGGCGGAAGCCGAGGGTTTTTACGCCGTGCACCGCGAGCGGCCATTTTTCAAGGACTTAGTCCGCTTCATGAGTTCCGGGCCGGTGATCGTGCAGGTGCTGGAAGGTGAAAACGCCATCGCCAAGAACCGCGAGGTCATGGGCGCCACCGACCCGAAGAAGGCCGCCAAAGGAACGATACGCGCGGATCTGGCCACCAGCATCGACGAAAACATCGTTCATGGTTCCGATGCTGCCGATACGGCCTCGCGTGAAATCGGCTACTTCTTCCGTGAAATTGAGCTCTGCCCGCGTACGCGCTAGCGTAGCGGCCATAAGGGGGACTTGAGGTGTCGAGCGACCGCGTGAATCTACTGGGGCTTCCCCGCGCGCAGCTCGAGACGTTCGTTGCGACGCGTCTCGGTGCGAAGCCGTTTCGTGCCCGGCAGCTGATGAAGTGGATCTATCGGCGCGGCGCCGCGGACTTCTCCACCATGAGTGACCTTGCGCAGGAGTTTCGCGCGCAGCTGGCCGAGATCGCCGAAATCACGGTTCCGCAAATTGTGACCGAACAGGTTTCAAAGGACGGCACCCGCAAATGGATGCTGCGCATGGACGAGGTACAGGGGATCGAAACCGTCTATATCCCTGAACCGGATCGCGGCACGCTGTGCATCTCGAGCCAGGTGGGCTGCGCCATGGACTGCACTTTTTGCGCCACGGCGCAGCAAGGGTTCAACCGCAATTTGAGCGCCGCGGAAATCGTCGGCCAGGTCTGGCTGGCGCAGCGCGAATTGGCGGCCTCGCGCAGCGACATAGCCGATGAGGGCCGCCGCAGCATCACGAACATCGTATTCATGGGCATGGGCGAACCGCTCGCCAATTACCGCAATGTCCTGCCCGCCATGCGCATTTTCCTCGACGATTTGGGATACGATTTATCGCGCCGCCGGGTGACGTTGAGCACTTCCGGACTGGTGCCGCAGATCTACAAATTGGCGGAGGAATGCAACGTCGCATTGGCGGTTTCATTGCATGCGCCGAACGATGAGCTGCGCAACCAACTCGTGCCCATCAACCGCAAACATCCCATTGCCGAGTTGCTCACCGCCTGCTGGCACTACATCGATCAGCAAAACGGCCGCAGCATCACCTTCGAATACGTCATGCTGGACGGCGTGAACGACAGGCCGGAGCATGCGCGGCAACTGGCCCGCCTGATGCGGGGGCATCCGGCCAAGCTCAACCTCATTCCCTTCAACGTGTTTCCGGGCACGCAGTATCGCCGTTCTCCGGCCGCGACCATTTTGAAGTTTCGCGACATATTGAATGATCACGGCGTCATCGCCACGACGCGCAGAACGCGCGGCGATGATATCGAGGCGGCGTGCGGGCAATTGGCGGGCAGGGTCACGGATCGCACGCTGGTGCGGCTCGGGACGAAACTCTCAACGGTGTCGCGCACTCCGGCGGAAGCTCAATGAAGCTGAATCCGAAACTGCTGCGTGCAATACCGGTGCTGGCGGTGATGGCGGTGTGGACCCTGACCGCGTGCAACCACAACCCGCCGGCTTATCAGCGCTCGGTGCGGACCTACAAGAAGGAACCCGCCAAGGCAGCGGTTGCCAACATGCAGTTGGCCATCGAATACATGAAGCTCGGCCAGTTGGCGAACTCGCGCGAGTGCATCGAAAAGGCGCTCAACCAAGATCCCTCGAACGCCGATGTGCAGATGACGGCAGGTCTCGTGTACGAGCGCATCAACGAGATGTCCAAGGCGGAACGTGCCTACGATGCCGCCAACCGGTTGGGGAAAGGGGATCCGAACATCGCCAATACCTACGCCGTCTTTCTGTGCCGCACGGGCAAGACTGCGGCGGGGGAGAAGTTGTTCCAGGAAGTTGCGGTCAATCCTTTGTATCAGACGCCGTGGGTGGCACTGGGCAACGCGGGTGCGTGCGCGCGCAGTTCGGGCGACTTGGTGAATGCCGAGAAATTTTTCAATCGTGCGCTCGCGATTCGCCCGAACTACACCGAGGGCTTGCTGCAATTGGGCAATGTCGCGTTCGATCGCGGCGATGCGGCGCAGGCGCTCGACATCGTGCAGCGCTACCTGGCGGTGAATCCGCCTTCCCCTGAGGTGCTGTGGCTGGGATTCCGCGCGCAGCGCAAGCTGGGCGATGCGGTCGCGGCGGCGGTGTTCGCGCGGCGCGTGCAGACTGAATTTCCGGATTCCGAGCAAGCACAAAATATGCGCAATGGCGTCAGTCGATGAGCGAGTCCGCGCTACCGCCGGGCGCCAAGCTGAAGGCTGAACGCGAGCGCCGTGGCTTGAGCGCCCAGAAAGCTGCCGACGAAATGCACTTGGATCGATGGGTCATCGATGCACTCGAGGCCGACGACTACAAGCGGATTGGCCCGACGGTTTACGCCAAAGGTCATCTGAAGAAGTACGCCGCATTGCTCGGCTTGCCGGCGGCGGAGATCATGGCCGGCTACGAATCGCGCCCGCCCGGGCCGGTGGAGACGGCCTCCGCCGGTCCCAGCATGCTGCTGTCGACGCGCGATGAGGGACCTGCCTTCGGAAATTGGTCGCCGACGCAGATCGTGGGGTGTCTGATTGCCGCGTTGCTGCTGGCCGGCGTGCTGTGGTGGAGACCCTGGCATCAGCGCGGCAAGGCGCCGGTCAACAGCCCTGCGCTGGCCGCGGCATCGGTGACGGCGACACCGGACGCAGCGGCCGAGCCGGGCGTTGTCTCCTCCGCGACCGCGTCGCCGATCAACAGCCGGGATATGCCTGCCGCGGCCATCGCGGCCATCGCGGCATCGGCAATGGACAATGGCGCGGCGGCCCATGGATCCGATGCCGCCGCGGTTCCGCCCCCCGGCGCAGGCCGAGCCCGGCTGCGCTTGAGTTTCTCGGCGGATTCCTGGGTGGACGTGCATGATGCGAACGGCAGGCGCACCTTCGCCGGTAACGGACTGGCCAACAGCGTGAAGACCATCGCCGGCGCGGCTCCGCTGCGCGTGTACCTGGGTTTTGGCAGCGGCGTGCAACTCGAAATCAACGATCGCGCCGTCGCCATCGGACCGCAATTTTTCGCCGGCGACGTGGCGCGATTCGAGGCCGGCGCCGACGGTGTCCTGAGGCGCGATTCGCGGGGTGATCCTTCGCGCACCGATCAAGCGCACAGTGCGCCGCCGCGCACCACGCGTCCGCACGGCTGAGAGGACTCGTGAGCAAGATTATCGAGCCCTTGCGCGGTGTGCATGATGTATTGCCCGCGCAAATCGCAGCCTGGCAGCACTTGGAGCGCATCACGCGCCGGGTTTTCGCAGGCTACGGCTACGAAGAGTTCCGCGTGCCGGTGATCGAACAAACCCAATTGTTCAAGCGCTCGATCGGCGATTTCACGGATATCGTGGAAAAGGAAATGTTCAGCTTCATCGATCAGGGCGAGGATCACATCACCCTGCGTCCCGAGGCGACCGCCGGCATCGTGCGCGCCGTGATCTCGAACGGAATGCTGCGCGAAGGCCGGCTGCGCGTCTGGTGCATGGGGCCGATGTTTCGGCGCGAGCGCCCGCAAGCCGGGCGCTATCGCCAGTTTCATCAAATCGACGCGGAGGCCTTCGGATTCGAGGGTCCGGATGTCGATGCGGAAATGATTCTGCTCTCGGCGCGGCTGCTCAAGCTTCTGGGACTGCGAGACGTGAGACTGGTGGTGAACTCGCTGGGTACGCCGGCATCGCGTGCGACCTATCGCGAAAAGCTCACCGCCTATTTCAGCGCGCACCTGGCGTCCCTGGATGATGACAGCAAGAGGCGTTTGGCCGGCAACCCGCTGCGCATACTGGACAGCAAGAATCCGGATATGCAGCGCATCGTCGCCGGTGCGCCGCTGCTGCTCGATTCGCTGGACGCGGAGTCTCGGGAGCATTTCGAATCCTTGTGCGCGCACCTGCAGAGCGCCGGCGTCGAGTATCGCGTGCAGCCGCATCTGGTGCGCGGACTCGACTACTACACCCGCACCGTTTTCGAGTGGACCACGGACGCGCTGGGTTCGCAAAGCACGGTATGCGCCGGCGGGCGCTATGACGGCTTGGTGGCGCAGCTCGGCGGCGTCGACACCCCCGGGGTCGGCTGGGCGATGGGACAGGAGCGCATCGTCATGCTCCTGCAACAGCGGGATGCGGAACTACTCAGGCAGCGGCCGCAGGTCTACTTGGTGCTGGTCGGGGAACAGGCGCAGATCCCTGGTTTCAAATTGGCGGAGCAATTGCGCGATGCCTGGCCGGAGCTGGCCTTGCAGGCCAATCTCGGCGGCGGGAGTTTCAAAACGCAGTTCAAGCGCGCCGACAAGAGCGGCGCCGAATTCGCGCTCGTATTGGGGGATGACGAGGCGGCCAGGGGAGTGGTGGCCGTGAAAGCGCTGCGCCGGGAACTGGCGCAGGAGGAATGCCCCGTGGAAAGAATCAGTGAACGTATCGGCATCTTATTAGGTCTCAAAGGGGGCGTGGAGCGGAATCATGGCTGAAGAATATTTGACCGACGATGAACAACTGGAAGCCGTTAAACGCGCTTTTACCGAATATGCCCCGTGGATACTGGGCGGCGTCGTGCTCGGCGTCGGCGGTTGGTACGGCATTCAGCGCTACCAGTCGCACCAAAACGAGGTTGCGTATCGGGCCGCGGACCAGTTCAGCCAAATGACCGCCGCCCTGCAAATGAACGATCCCAAGAAATCCTTGCAGATCGCGGACGGTCTGATCAAGAATTTCCCCAACTCGCCGTATGCCGACCAGGCGCAATTGACGATTGCCCGCATCGACGTCGAAGGCGGTAAATCCGCCGATGCCGTGGCACCCCTGACCCAGGTCATGAACAACTCCAAGGACACGGAGCTGCAGCAGGTCGCAAGGCTGCGTCTGGCGCGGGTGCTGATCGACCAGGGCAAGGCTGACGATGCGATCAAGCTGCTCGCTGCAGGCACCCCCGGAAGCTTCGCGGGCCGCTACCATGCGGTCCATGGCGACGCGCTCTACTCGAAGAAGGACATTCCGGGCGCCATTGCGGAATACAACGCGGCCTTGGGCGCGAGCGACGGCGGCGCAGAAGCCGCCATGCTGCAGCTGAAACTTGCCGATCTTGCCTCGAACGAAAAGGCTAAACCCTGATGCGCCTATTGCTCCCCTTGAGTTTCGCGGCGTTGCTCATCGCCGCCGGCTGCAGCAAGGATAAAGACGTCGAGCCGCCGGCGAAGTTGGTCAACTTTCCGACAACCCTGCCGGTGAAAAAACTGTGGAGCGAAGGTGTTGGCGGCGGCAAGAAGCAGATCAAGCTGCGTTTAGGCTTGGGGCCGGCGATCGACAATGGCTTGGTGTTCGCAGCGAGTCACAAGGGCGAAGTCATTGCCGTCGCGCTCGATACGGGCCGCAACGTGTGGGTCAAGAAGTTGAAGGTGCCGATTTCCGCAGGACCGGCGGCGGGCTCCGGCATTGTCGTGGCCGGCAGCAGCAAGGGGGCGGTCATTGCGTTGGACGGCGCCACCGGCCGGCAGCTGTGGCGCTCGCAGGTCAATTCGGAACTCCTGTCCTCTCCTGCCATCAGCGAAAACGTCGTGGTGATACGCTCCGTCGACGGCCGACTGCACGGTCTCGAAACGCGCACCGGGAAGCAGCTATGGTCCGTCGAGCAGCAGGTCCCGCGCTTGAGCTTGCGCGGCACGGCGATACCCATCGTGGCCAAAGAGGTGGCGATCAGCGGATTCGATAACGGCAAGGTCATGGCGGTGTCGCTGACCACGGGCGATACGATTTGGGATACGGCACTGGCGTCCCCGCACGGACGCACGGAACTGGACCGGCTCGTCGATATCGATTCGGCGGTTCGGGTGGTCGGCGAAAACGTCTTTGCGGCCGGGTTTCAGGGACGCACGGCGATGCTCGCGCTCGATTCGGGGCAGCTTTGGTGGTCGCACGACATGTCGAGCTATCGCGGCCTGGCGGTCGATGCCGACAATTTATATGTCACCGAATCCGATGGAACCGTGGTGGCGATGCGCCAGCGCGACGGCGCCGAACTGTGGCGCAATGACAAGATCAAGCGCCGCGGATTGAGTGCTCCCATCGTCACCAGCACGGCGATCGCCGTCGCGGACTTCCAGGGCTACATACACTGGCTGGACAAAGGCAGCGGTGCGCTGGTGGCCAGGGAACACATCTCGAAGCAGCGTGTTTCCAATCCGCCGGCCGGCGCGAACGACACCATCGTCGTGCTGACCGACGGCGGGACCCTGGCGGCGTACCGAGCCACTCCTCGAGTGTCGAGGCCACCTGCGGCGGCAACTGCGGCACCTGCGGCAACTCAACCCGCGCCTGCGGCGGCACCGGTCACTGAGCCCGCGCTGCCGACTGAGCCGTCGCCACCTCCGGCGCCGGCGCCGGCGGCCACCGAGACGCCGCCTCACGCCACCGAGGCACCAGCTCCCTCCGCGACTCCGCCTCCCGCCGCGCCACCGCCTCCCACCGCGCCACCGCCTCCCCCTTAAGGCGTAGGCGTGCTTCCGGTAGTCGCATTGATCGGTCGCCCGAATGTGGGCAAATCGACGCTGTTCAATGCCATGACCGGTACCCGCGATGCGCTGGTTGCGGATTTGCCCGGCCTGACGCGCGACCGGCAATACGGATTCGCGAGGCGCACGGAGGTACCGTGCATCGTCGTCGACACCGGTGGCCTGGTCGAGAACGCCGACGTGATCGAGAGCTTGATGATCGCGCAAACCGAACGCGCGATCAGCGAGGCTGACCGGATCGTCGTGTTGGTGGACGGCCGTGCCGGCGTGACGCCCCAGGATCAGTTCGTGGCGCAGCTGGCGCGGCGCAGCGGCAAGCCGGTGTTCTTGGCCGTGAATAAAACCGAGGGTTTCGATCAGGACATCGCGGTGGCTGATTTTCACCAATTGGGATTGGGGGAGCCGCTGCCGATCGCGGCAGCCCATGACCAAGGCGTGGTATCGCTGCTCGAGACGGTCCTTGCGGGCCTGACTCCGGATCCGCAGGACGGACCGGAAATGCAGGGCATCAAAGTCGCCGTGATCGGCCGGCCGAATGTGGGCAAGAGCACGCTGATCAATCGCTTGCTGGGCGAGAACCGCATGGTGGCCTTCGATCAGCCTGGTACCACGCGCGATGCCGTGCTCGTGCCCTTCGAGCGCGATGGCGAGCGCTATACCTTGATTGACACCGCCGGCGTGCGGCGCCGCTCGCGCGTCGAGGAAGCGGTGGAGAAATTCAGCGTCATCAAGACTCTGCAAGCGATCGAATCGGCGCACGTGGTCGTGGTCGTGATGGACGCGCACGATACGGTTGCCGAACAGGACGCGAGCCTCCTGGGCACGGTGATCGAGCAGGGTCGCGCCTTGGTTCTTGCGGTCAACAAATGGGACAACATCCCGATGGAGCAGCGGGATTTGATTCGCCAGCAAATCGAGCAACGGCTGCAATTCGCTGATTTCGCACCGCTGCATTTCATCTCGGCGCGCCACGGCAGCGGCGTCGGAGAACTGTTCGCGTCGGTACGCAAGGTGTACGCGGCCGCCATGCGCGACATGGGCACGCCGGAACTGACGCGCGTGCTGGAAGCTGCCATCGAGAGCCACCAGCCGCCTCTTGTCAGTGGGCGCCGCATCAAGCTTCGCTACGCGCACCAGGGTGGGCGCAATCCTCCCGTGGTGATCATCCACGGCAACCAGACCGATCACGTGCCGGACGCCTACAGGCGCTACCTGGTCAACGTCTATCGCAAGGCTTTCGACCTGATGGGTACCCCGGTCCGAGTGGCCTTTCGGGGCGAGGAGAACCCGTTCGCCGGCAAGCGCAATCCCTTGACGCCCAGACAGGTGCGTAAACGCAAACGATTGATCCAACGAAATAAGCGGTAAGATCGGACTGCGCGACCACGGGATGCTCCCTTGCGGCAGTTCTTCAAGACAAAATCCTTTCGAATCTTAGGCGTGGTGGCGCTGCTGCTCGGCGTCTACGCGATCGCGGGATTTTGGCTGGCGCCCAAGCTGCTGCGCAGCAATCTGGTCAAAGAGATTCCGAAGACACTGCCCGGCGTCACACCGGCCGTGGGCGAGATTCGCGTCAATCCATTTTTGTTCCAAGTCGAAATCAAGGATTTCTCTCTTACGGGGGCGAACGGCACGAAGCTCGTGGGATTTGCGCGGCTTTTCGTCGACTTCCAGGTGTCATCTGTTTGGCACCGTGCTTACACCTTCAGCAACATCGTCGTTGCGTCGCCGTTTGCGAACGCCGTCATATTCAAAGACGGCAGCTTGAATCTGTCGCATCTGATCCCGAAGTCCAGCGGAAAGCCCAAGCCCGAACCTAAAAATGCCGGGCCCATACCCGCGCTGCGTATCGGATCGTTCAAGGTGACTCAAGGTTTTCTGTCATTTGACGATCGCAGGCGAGAGTCCGATTTTGCGACGCGGCTGGAACCGATCAATTTTGAACTGCAGAACTTCAGCACGGGAGTTGCGGGCGGACGCTTTACTTTCAACGGTGCATCGAAGCTTGGCGAACGAATCGAATGGCATGGACATCTCTCGGTGCAACCGATCGAGTCCGACGGCGAATTTCAAATCGCCGGACTGCAGGCGCACACGATTTGGGAATACCTGGAAGATCGGCTCAGCTTCCTGGTCAATTCCGGCAAAATCGACTTGAACGCAACTTATAAGTTCTCTCTGAAGGATGACGTCGATCTGAAAGTAGACGTGTCGAAAGTCGCGTTGACCGATCTTGCCGTCAGACCGAAGAATTCAGATACGGATTGGATCACCGTGCCTGAATTGATCCTGAGCGGCACCACGCTCGATCTGAGGCGCCGACAGGCACATTCCGATTCGCTATCTCTCGAGCGCGTAAAGCTCGTGACCTGGCTGGAGCCGGACGGCTCTTTTAATTTGCTCAAACTCACCGCGGCGCCGGCGCCCTCGCCACCCGTGCCGCCTGCCTCGCCGCCACCGTCGCCGTCGCCTTCGCCGTTGACTTCGCCGGCACCGTCGCCGCCACCTTCGCCCTCGCCACCCGTATCGCCTGCCTCGCCGCCACTCAGCGCGTCTGCCGGCGCGGGCGCAGCGCCGGCTCCCGCTTGGCAGTTTGATCTGCGCGAATTTACGATACGCGATGCCAGTGTTTCAGCCGAGGATCGGCGCACCAAGCCGGCCGCGAAAGTGCTTATTGCGCCCCTGTCCGTCAAGGTTATGGGCGCCAACCTGGATCTTGCGAGAGCCTTGAGCGTTGCGCTCGATGCAAAAATCAATGACGCAGGTTCTTTGAACGTGACGGGAGTCGTCACCCCGCAACCCCTGGATGCGAATTTGAGCCTGAAGCTGGCCGGCATCGAACTGGCCGCCGTTCAGCCCTACATGGCGCAATACACGTCAATGACCCTGCTGGCGGGCGCGTTGAGCGGCGATGCCAAGGTCCACTACGGCGCGAAGCAGCCTGCATTGCAATTCAGCGGAAATATCAGCGTCGCGAATTTGCACACTGTCGACAATGCATTGCACCAGGACTTCATCAATTGGGATCGCTTGGATATTCAAGGATTGAATTTCCAGCACGATCCTGATCGTCTGGACATCGATCAAGTCACGGCTCGCAAGCTGTACGCGCGAGTCATCATCGAGCCCGATGAGTCCATCAACGTGAAGCGCGTGTTGGCCGGCCCGGGCGCCACGGTGGTCGCACCCAGCGGCGATACCGGACCGCCGGTCGCCGCGACTGCGGCGCCCGCACCGGCGGTGCCACTGCCGCGCACGGGCAAGAAGCCCGCGCCGGCGAAGGGCTCGACGGCTGCCGCAACCTCCGCAGCAGCCGCGCCGAACGCCGCGCCGCCCACGCCGATGCTCATCAAGAAAATAGTGCTCAAAGACGGCCAGGCCAATTTCGCCGACCTGTCGGTGATGCCCAACTTCGCCACCGGCATCCAGAATCTCGAGGGAACCGTACTGAGTCTCTCCTCGAAACCAAACTCGCGCGCAAAGGTCGACTTGCGTGGATCCGTGGATGCCTTTGCACCGGTGTCCATTTCCGGTGACGTCAATGTGCTCAGTGCCGCCCTTTACACCGATCTGACGATGAGCTTTCGCAATATCGAGCTCAGCACCTTCAATCCTTACTCCGGAAAATTTGCCGGCTACAACATCAGCAAGGGCAAGCTCACCACGGAACTGCACTACAAGGTCGACGGCCGCAAGCTCGATGCGCAACATCACATAATCGTCGATCAGCTCGAGTTCGGAGCCAAGACCGAAAGCAAGGACGCGGTCTCTCTTCCGGTCAAGCTTGCTGTGGCGCTGCTCAAAGACCGCGACGGCGTGATTGACCTCAATCTTCCCGTGACCGGATCGCTCGACGATCCCCAATTCAAACTGGCACCCATCATTTGGAAGGTCTTCGTCCATATTCTGGAAAAGGCCGTCACGGCGCCCTTTGCGTTGCTCGGCTCGTTGTTCGGGGGCGGCCCGGATCTGCAGTTCGTCGATTTTCAGCCGGGCGCTGCCGAGCTGGATCCCGGCGCCACTGAGAAGGCGCGGACCATGGTCAAAGCCCTGGATGGCAGGCCGCAACTGAAAATCGAGATCCCGATCGCGGTGGTCGGCGAACTCGATCGCCCGGGGCTGGCCGAGCTGAAGTTTCAGTCGCAGATCCACGAAATTCAGGCCGCAAGTCGCAAGAAATCACCGGGTGCGGGAATCGGTTTTGAGCAATTGGACGCGAACGCACGGCTCGAGCTGCTGACGCAGCTTTACGCAAAGAATTTCGGCGCTGAGCCGAAATTCCCCGAGTCGATCGCGGCCATCAAGACCAAACCGGAGATAGCAGCGGCGAAAATCGAATTCTTGAGCCGTGAATTGCATCAGCACATCACCATTAGCGATGCTGACTTGACGGCATTGGGGCAGCAACGCGCGATGAACCTGCAGCAGGCGTTGTTGACCGGTACGCAAATCGATCCGGAGCGGGTATTTCTCGTGGCCAATGACAAGGCAAAGAGCCAGGACGGGCGGGTGCGATTGGAACTATCGCTGCGATGAGCCGTAGGCGTACGCACCGTATTGATGCGTCCATGCGTGATTGGCGCCCCTGATCGGTGCGCAAATGCGGCACACCGTGCTCTGCGCTTTCTTTAAGCTGCTGATCGCATTCAAGACTTCAAGACTGGCACAAGCGGTGCTTACCGCCGAAGCAGTCGACGCTGCCGGGGGTGCCGTAGGATGAAGCTGGTTACCGCGATAATCAAACCGTTCAAGCTCGACGAGGTTCGAAAAGCGGTCAGCGATGTCGGCGTTCAAGGGGTCACCGTCACGGAAGTGCGGGGCTTCGGCCGGCAGCGCGGTCACACTGAGATTTATCGCGGCGCTGAATATGCCATTGAGTTCGTGCCAAAGACAAAAATAGAAATCGCGGTTGATAATGCGCTCCTCGAGCAGGTGATCGAGGCGATTATCAAGTCCGCCAGAACCGGGAAAGTGGGAGATGGCAAAATCTTTGTCTTTGACCTGGTGCAAGTGGTGCGGATTCGAACGGGCGAGCGCGACGCGAGCGCGATTTAGACAATAGGGGATGTGATGAAAAAACTGCCGATGCTGGCTTTTCTTGCGGTGTCGACGCTGGCAATACCCGCGGCGTGGGCGGACACCGTGCCGACCGAGCCGACCCTCATCAGCGTGGACAGGATCAGCGCCGGGGATACCGCTTGGATGCTGACCTCCACGGCACTCGTGCTGATGATGTCGATACCGGGTCTGGCACTTTTCTACGGCGGCATGGTGCGCAAGAAAAATGTGCTCGCGACGCTCATGCAGACCTTCGCGATCGTCTGCGTCGTGACAGTTTTGTGGTGGCTGGTCGGCTATTCATTGGCATTCACGCCCGGCAGCAAGTTTTTGGGAGGCTTCAGCCGTGCTCTGTTCAACGGCATGACATTCATGCATGACCCGGTGAACAAGCTGTCTGTTTCACATTTGGCATTGACCATTCCCGAAACCGTCTATGCCATGTTCCAGCTCACGTTCGCCGCCATTACTCCGGCGCTCATCTGCGGCGCATTTGCCGATCGCATGAAATTTTCCGCCATGCTGGTATTCATGGCCGCCTGGTCTTTGTTGGTGTATGCACCCATCGCGCACATGGTTTGGGAGCCCACCGGATGGCTGAACATCGCCGGTGTTCTGGACTACGCCGGCGGCACCGTGGTGCACATCAACGCGGGCATGGCGGGCCTCGCGAGCTGTTTCGTGCTGGGCAAGCGCTTGGGCTATGGCCGGGAAGCCATGCCTCCCCACAACTTGACGCTGACGCTGATCGGCGCATCCCTTCTGTGGGTGGGTTGGTTCGGATTCAACGCCGGTTCGGCGGGCGCTGCGGACGGGCGTGCCGGCCTCGCGATGTTGGTGACGCAATTGGCGACGGCGACGGCTGCACTGGGCTGGATGTTTGCCGAGTGGATTGCCAAGGGCAAGCCGAGCGTCCTCGGAATCGCGTCGGGCGCGGTTGCGGGGCTGGTGGCCATCACCCCGGCATCGGGCTTCGTCGGTCCGACTCCCGCGGTGATTATCGGCTTGGTCGCGGGGGTCTTGTGCTTTATCGCCGCGACTTCGCTCAAACATGCGCTCAAATATGACGACTCGCTGGACGCGTTCGGCGTGCACGGGATCGGCGGGATCATCGGTGCACTGTTGACCGGTGTCTTTGTCAGCAAGGAAATCAGTGGTGTGGACGGCTCGGTGTGGATTCAGCTCAAAGGCGTCACGCTTACCGTTGCCTATGGTTTTGTGGCCAGTTTCATCATTCTGAAAATTATCGATATGAGTATCGGCCTGCGCGTCAGCGAGGAGCAAGAGCGCGAAGGTCTGGACATTTCCCTGCACGGGGAGAGTATCGAGTAGCAGTCGCCGCAGTCGCCGCAGTCGCCGCAGTCGCCGGATGGGCGTAAGCTGAGCGCTTGCAAGGAGCGCCAGATTGCCCATCCTCGACATCCTTTTGATCGCGCTGGTGGTTATCGCGTTGTCCGGGTTGCGTGGGTTGCGTGTCGCGCAACAGTACGAGCGCGGCGTGGTTTTCCGGCTCGGCCGCTACATGGGGCTGCGCGGACCCGGCTTGTACTGGATCATTCCCTTAGGGATTGAACGCTCGGTCAGGGTGGGCATCCGCACCCGCACGGTGCTGATGATTCCGTCGGATTTTGTTTCCCTGGCGCACACCTTGAACGATTATCTGGCGCGGCAGCGGCCGGCGAAATCGGGGAACGACCCGGACCTGGCCGCCGCCTCACCGTAGCGTGGCGCTCGGGCGCCCCGGTTGGGGCGTCGGTCTTTTGCGACAGGCACTGTGACGGGGATTTTGCAGCGAAACGTTTCGTGATCAACGTCTCATTTTGCGACCGATTATGCCAGGTACTCTTCGCGTGCCTTCACGAACTTCCCAGCACACGGAGAAACCCGAATGAGCAATCCCTACAACAGCGCGACCGAACGGGCGTCAATTCTGGGTCCGACGCTTTATTTCAAAGGCGACCTGACGGCCGAGGAAGATCTGTTGATTCAAGGACGCGTGGAAGGCTCGATTACTCACACACAGCGCCTGACCGTGGGCCCGCAGGGCACCGTCAAGGCGAATATCAAGGCGCAACTGATCATCGTTGAGGGCACCGTGGACGGCGACCTGCAGGCCGAGAAATCCGTATTCGTCAAGGAGACGGCCAAGGTGTGCGGGAACATTTATGCGCCCACCGTCAGCATCACCGAAGGCGCCAATTTCAGCGGCAGCATCGACATGGACGGTAAGAAAGCCGGTCAACAGTCGGGCAAATTCGATCCGATCCGACCTTCCAAAGCCGCCGGCGGCGTCGCCTGACAATGTCGTGGTTCAAGAAACCTCTCGATGGAGATGATCTCATGATGAATACGAATTCAAGCCGCTCCGGCGCGCCCGAACCTTCCTTGACACGCCCCGAGCCGCGAGTACCCGGCGCCGAACCACGATCGCCGGCACCGCGCAGCGCCGAGCCGACGCGCACACCCGATGCGAAGGCTGCGGAACCGGCATCGCGGGCTTCCGTCCTGGGTCCTACTTTAAAATTTCGCGGTGAACTGTCAGCCCAGGAAGATCTGATCGTGCAGGGCAGCGTGGAAGGGTCGATCACCCACACACAAAGCCTCACCATCGGTACCGACGGCACGATGAAGGGCGACGTCCGCGCCCGCGTCATCGTCATCGACGGCAAGGTCGAGGGTGATCTCTACGCCACGGAGTCGGTCAACATCCGTGCCACCGCGAAGGTCAAAGGCAACGTCTTTGCGCCGCGCGTGGGGATCAGCGAGGGAGCGTTTTTCCAGGGCCAGATCGAAATGCAGCCCTCGGGCGCGGCCGTCCAGGAGCACAGCACGCGGCTGCGTCAGGCGGCGATGTCGCCGTCCATGGAAGCTGTCGCCGTCGATCAAATGTTGGGCGGGTCTTGAATCACCGTTAATTCGGCACGAACAGTTCAGGATCCACCCAGGCGCGATTGAGGCTCAAGCCCCAGTGCAGATGCGGCCCGGTCGCGCGCCCGGTCATGCCGACCGCGCCCAGCGTCGTTCCCGCGGCCACGCGCTGACCGGGTTTTACGTCGATGGCGCTCAAGTGGCAATACATGCTGATCAGGCCGCGGCCATGGTCCAGGAACACGGTATTGCCATTGAAAAAATAATTGCCGGTGTCGATCACGGTGCCCGCGATCGGCGCTTTTACCGGCGTGCCGCTGGGCGCAGCGATGTCCATGCCGCTATGCGGATTGCGAGACTCGCCGTTGAATATGCGGCGCATGCCAAATGAGCTGCTGCGCACCCCCGGTACCGGCTGCTCCAAGCGCAGGGTCCGCGGCGGATCGTCGGTCCAACGGCTCATGGCATGATCGATGATCAGCTTCTCGCGATTCACCCGCTCGAGATCGGCGCGGGATAGGTTCACCTGCGCCGGTGCAACTTTCAGGGACTGACTGGCGTAGGTTTTTTCGCCGACCATGAATTCAACTTCCTGCCGGACATCGTTGCTGTGTATCAGGACCTGTCGCGGCGCCAGCGGCGCGGACAAGGGAATGCCGATGATGGCGAGCCAATCCGCACCGTCTTGAATCACCATGGCGCGGTGCTCCTCGACCTCGACATAGGGCATTGAATTGCCGTGAACGTCGAGGCGGATGATTTTCACGCCGCCCGGCACCGCGCTCTCGCGCGGCAACACATAGGAAAGTCCCAGCGATGGCGCCAAGCAGAGCAACAGTGCGGCGCAGCGCCTCAAGACCTCTCGACCTTGGCGCGAATTTTCCCCACCGCGAGACGCGCTTCGATGAGGGTTCCCGGCGCCGCGTCGGCGGCGTCGAGCAAGATCCCGCCGCCTTCGCGGCTGACGATGGCGTAACCGCGGTCCAAAGTCGCCAGCGGGCTCACCGCGTTCAGAGTGCGCGCCAGAGGAGAGAGCCGCTCGCGCGCAAGATGCAGCCGGGCGAGCGCCGCGGCCTTGAGCCTCGCGAACAAGGCCGCTTGCCGGGCGGCGGCCCCTCGAACGCGCGCCACCGGGCTCAATTGCCAGAGCCGGCTGCGGCGCTCGCCCAGCACCGAGCGGCGGTCGGCGAGAATCTGCCGCAGCGCTCGCGACATGCGCTGTTCCAGCTCGTCCAGGCGCTGCGTCTGCTGCGTCAATCTGGCCGCCGGACTGACCAACGCCGCACGTCCGATGAGCCAGCGCAGCCGTTCGCGCTGCGCCTCGACTCTGCGGCGCAAACCGCGCTGCAAGCGCTGCGCGAGGCGCGCCAGGGAGGCGAGCCATTCCTCGGCGTCGGGCACGGCGATTTCGGCCGCGGCGGATGGCGTCGGCGCACGCACATCCGCGGCGAAATCGGCGATCGTGAAGTCAATCTCATGGCCGACGCCGCTCACGACCGGAATCGGCGAGGCGACGATGGCGCGCGCCAACGCCTCGTCGTTGAATGCCCACAAATCCTCGAGCGAGCCGCCGCCGCGCGCCAAAATCAGCACATCGCACTCGGCGCGCCGGCCGGCCAAGCGAACGGCAGCCGCGATCTCCGCGGCCGCGGTGGCGCCTTGCACGGACACGGGATAGATCAACACGGGAATCGCGGCAAAACGGCGCGCCAGCACATGCAGGATGTCGCGAATCGCGGCGCCGCTGGGCGAGGTGATGACGCCGATTCGCCTGGGGATCATGGGCAAGGATCGTTTGCGCTCCGGCGCGAACAAGCCTTCCGCGGCGAGCTTTGCCGACAATTCTTCGAACTGCCGCTTCAGAGCGCCCAAGCCGGCGTCCTCCATGTGATCGATGACGAGTTGATATTCGCCGCGCGGCTCGTACAGGCCGATGCGCGCCCGCACCAGCACTTTTTGGCCGTCCTTTGCGGCGAAGGCGCACAACATATTTCGCTGCCGGAACATGCAGCAGCGTACCTGTGCGGTCGCATCTTTCAGCGAGAAATACCAATGTCCGGAGCTGGGTTTGGCGAGATTGGATATCTCCGCCTCCAGCCACAATGAGCCAAAACCGCGCTCCAGCAGCACGCGAACCTCTCGATTGAGGCGTGAAACGCTATAAACGTCGCGGTTTTCGGCCATTTCCATGGGCGCATGATACTGCGGTTTACCGCGCAGCACCTGCAAGGTACAATGCGCCGCCTCTTAGACGAACCTGGAACGCGACTCGTATGCGGATTCTTGAAGAGGCACTCACTTTCGATGATGTGTTGCTGGTGCCGGCATATTCTGAAGTCTTGCCCCGCGATGTCTCCCTGGCGAGCCAGCTGACCCGCGAAATCCGCGTCAATCTTCCCGTCGTATCGGCCGCGATGGATACGGTCACCGAGGCGCGCCTGGCGATCACCATCGCGCAAGAGGGCGGTATCGGCATCATTCACAAGAACATGTCCATCGACAATCAGGCGCGCCAAGTCGATCGGGTGAAGAAGTTCGAAAGCGGCGTGATCAGCGACCCCATTACCGTCAACCCGGACATGACCATTCGCCAAGTTCTGGAGCTGACGCGCGCCAAGAACATCTCTGGCGTGCCGGTGGTGCTCGGGACCAAGGTGGTGGGCATCGTCACGCATCGTGATCTTCGTTTCGAAACCAAGCTGGATGCGCCGGTCTCCTCGGTGATGACGCCGAAGGATCGATTGATCACGGTGCGCGAGAACGCCCCGAAAGAGCAAGTGTTGGCACTGCTGCACAAGCATCGCATCGAGAAGGTATTGGTGGTCGCGGGCGATCACGAATTGAAGGGCATGATCACCGTCAAGGATTTTCAAAAGGCGACGGAATTCCCGAATGCCTGCAAAGACAGCGTGGGGAGCCTGCGGGTCGGTGCCGCCGTCGGCACGTCGCCGGATACTTTGGACCGCGTCGGTGCATTGCGCGATGCGGGAGTCGATGTGGTAGTGGTCGATACCTCGCACGGTCATTCGCGCGGCGTGCTCGATACCGTCTCGAAAATAAAATCGAAATACCCGGACATTCAAGTGATCGGCGGCAATATCGTCACCGCAGAGGCGGCGCTCGATCTGGTCAAGCACGGGGCCGACGCAGTAAAAGTCGGCATCGGTCCGGGTTCGATCTGCACGACGCGCGTCATCGCGGGCGTCGGCGTGCCGCAAATCAGCGCCATTGCCCGTGTCGCCAAGGCACTGGAGGGCACGGGCATTCCGGTCATCGGTGATGGCGGAATCCGCTATTCCGGCGACATCGCCAAGGCGCTCGCGGCCGGTGCGCATTGCGTGATGATCGGCGGCATGTTTGCCGGGACCGAAGAGTCCCCGGGAGAGGTGGAACTCTATCAAGGCGGTTCGTACAAGGCGTATCGCGGCATGGGATCGCTGGGCGCCATGGCGCAGGCCCATGGATCGAGCGATCGCTACTTCCAAGACACCACGACGGAGCTGGAGAAACTCGTTCCGGAAGGCATCGAAGGTCGAGTTGCCTATAAAGGCAGCTTGGTGGCGATTCTTCACCAGCTCTCGGGCGGATTGCGCGCCGCCATGGGATACACCGGCAGCGGCAGCATCGAGGAGATGCGGACGCGGCCGCAGTTTGTGCGCATTACCAGTGCGGGCGTTCGCGAGAGTCACGTTCACGATGTGACCATTACCAAAGAAGCGCCCAACTACCGGATCGGTTGATGTCCGACATTCATGCGGACAAAGTCCTGATTCTCGATTTCGGAGCCCAGTACACGCAGTTGATTGCCCGCCGCATCCGCGAGATCGGCGTGTATTCTGAAATCTACGGGTGCGATGCCCCGTTGAGCGAGATCAAACGATTCGCGCCCAAGGCCATTGTGCTCTCCGGCGGTCCGGAATCGGTCTACGACGCGAAAGGTCCTGAGGCACCCCGCGAGATATTCTCAATGGGCGTACCCGTGCTTGGGATTTGCTACGGCATGCAAGCGATGGCTGCACAATTGGGAGGCCAGGTCGAAGGCTCATCGCACCGGGAGTTCGGCGCAGCTCAAATCAGGCCGACGAACGGCTCGCAGCTGCTTGACGGCCTGGAAGACAACCGCGACGCCAAAGGCCGGCGCGTGCTGGATGTATGGATGAGTCACGGCGATCGCGTGGTTGCGGCGCCTCCCGGCTTTCACGTGATCGCCGCCAGCGACAATGCGCCGCTCGCAGCCATGGCCGACGAGTCACGGCATTTATACGGCCTGCAGTTTCACCCCGAGGTCACGCACACCCTGCAGGGCGGTGAGATATTGCGGCGCTTCGTTCGGGAGATCGCCGGTTGTTCCGCAAGCTGGGCAACGCGCAATATCATCGATGACAGCATCGCGCGGATCCGCGCGCAAGTGGGCAGCGACCGGGTGCTGTTGGGCTTGTCGGGCGGCGTCGATTCTTCCGTGCTGGCGGCGCTGCTGCACCAGGCGATCGGCACTCAGTTGACTTGCGTATTCGTCGATCATGGATTGCTGCGTTTGGGCGAAGGCGATCAAGTCATGGCGACGTTCGCCGAACACATGGGTGTGCAGGTCATTCGCGTCGATGCCGAGCAGCGATTCTTAAAGGCGTTGGCGGGCGAAACGGATCCGGAGAAGAAACGAAAAATTATTGGGCGGGTGTTCGTCGAAGTATTCGATGAAGAGGCCGCAAAACTCAAGAACATCAAGTGGCTGGCGCAGGGCACGATTTATCCGGACGTCATCGAATCCGCGGGCGCCAAAACCGGCAAGGCGCATGTCATCAAGTCGCACCACAATGTGGGCGGCTTGCCGAAGCACATGAAGCTCAAGCTGTTGGAGCCGCTGCGCGAACTGTTCAAGGATGAGGTCCGAAAGCTGGGCATCGAGTTAGGGTTGCCCAAGGAGATGGTGCATCGCCATCCCTTTCCGGGGCCCGGACTCGGCGTGCGCATTTTGGGAGAAATTCACAAATCACATGCGGATTTACTGCGCCGCGCCGATGCGATCTTCATTGAAGAGCTGCGCACCCATGATCTCTACGACAAGGTCAGCCAGGCCTTCGCAGTCTTCCTGCCGGTACGGTCAGTCGGCGTCATGGGTGACGGACGGCGCTATGACTATGTGATCGCACTGCGTGCGGTTGAAACCATTGACTTCATGACGGCGCGTTGGGCGCGGCTGCCGTACGAATTTCTCGATCGCGTCGCGCACCGGGTGATCAACGAGGTGCCGGGAATTTCCCGCGTGGTCTACGACATTTCGGGAAAGCCACCGGCGACGATTGAGTGGGAATAGAAACATAGGCGGGCGCAGCCACGTTGAATGGAGTCATCTGCGGAGATAATCTCCACCATCGTCCTTCGTGACTATCTAACGCATCATTTCAGCCGGTGGATGGTCTCGCCTTTGCGGTAATTAAGCGATGACGGTAGCACACAGATGAAAGCAATCAGGAAAGCCGCGCGCGATGCGGCTGGCGAGCCGCTGTCGGAACGGGTCGATGCGCTGCTGGGCGAGATTGGTGCGTGCCGCGCGTGTGAATCGTCTCTGCCGCTGGGGCCACGCCCGGTCGTTCGTATCTCCGCTTCGGCGCGCATCCTGATGGTCGGGCAGGCGCCAGGCTTGAAGGTTCATGAGAGCGGCGTCCCTTGGAACGATGCCAGCGGCAAACGATTGCGTGAATGGCTGGGAGTGGACGAGGCAGCGTTCTACGACGTAGGCAAGTTCGCCATTGTTCCGATGGGCATGTGCTACCCGGGACGGGGCGGCGGTGGCGACCTGCCGCCGAGACCCGAATGCGCTCCGCTGTGGCATGACAGAATCTTCTCGTTGATGCCCCACATCGAACTGACGATCCTGATCGGGCAATACGCGCATGCAAAGTTCCTCGGCGCGCGCCGCGGTCCCACGCTTACCGACACGGTCGAGAACTGGGAGAAATATGCGCCAGTGTTCTTCGCGTTGCCGCACCCTTCGCCGCGCAATCAAATCTGGTTGAAACGCAATCCCTGGTTCGAACAGGACGTCTTGCCTAGTCTCAAGGATCGTGTCGCCAGAGCCCTGGCGTGATCCCGTCGTCCACCGCCACAAGCATCAATGCAACCGGCCTTCGCGCTGTTGTTGCTCCCACTACCGCCGCCCTCGGCGCCGGAGCGCATGTCCACTTGCTTCGTGCACAAGCGTTTACGTTTTTGGAGATCCTTCCTCGGCACCGAAATACGATGCCGTTCGTTCCGGCGTCACATTGAGCACAGACATCTATACCAGGCTATCGGCACCCAGCAATTCATCATGTCTAGACAGTGAGGAGATGACGCTTACTGCTAACCCACGCAGCGGGTTGCGCCGGCCATAGCGCTTAAGGGATAGCGACCTTCGGCTCCATAAGCTGTTGTGCGAGCAAGCTCGCGTGCGGCGTGAGCGCAGAAAAATCACGCGCACAAAGATGAAGCTGCCTAAGCGCCCAGGGGTCTCGCAGCGGCACAATTGCCAAGCCGAGGTGCCCCAAATCTTTGGCGGAAGCCTCCGATAAAATCGCGATTCCAACACCGGACGCAACCAACATTGCGACGTGCTCAATCCGTCTGAGTTGAATGCGGTAGTAAATCTGGCGACCCAGGCGTGCTGCACGTTCTCCCAAATGAGCTTCCAGCGCAGCGTCGGACAGGCCGACGAACGGCTCACTCACGACGTCCGCAAAAGCTATCGATCGTTGATCGCTGATGCGATGCGTTTCGCTCACCACAACGACGAGCTGGTCTTGCGCAATAACTCGAGTCTGTAACGCTGCCAAATCAGCGATGTCGGCTACAACTCCTAAATCAGCACGACCTTCCGCGATGGCCACGGCAATCTCGGTGCTTGGCCATTCATTGAGATCAATAGAAAGGTCCGGATAAGTTACCAAGAATCGGTCGAGTCGATACGGTAGAAAAGCAGCCAGCCCAGCCGTGTTGGACAAGAGCCTGATGCGCCCTTTCAGGCCAGTGCCGTAGGTGCGCAGTTCTCCACGCATCTGCTCCACCTGGTCTAGGATCAAACGGGCGTGGCGGATCAGGGCATCACCGGCCGCAGTCGTAGTGACCCCTCGCCTATTTCGTTCCAAGAGCTGCGCGCCAAGCGAAGATTCCATTCCGGAAATGCGTTCGCTCACGGAAGCGAGAGCCAGGTGCATGCTCTCGGCGCCCTTGGTGAGGCTGCCTTGCTCCACTACGGTCAGGAACAACCGCATATCGGTCAAATCGAAGCGCAATTCTTTTCCTTCGGTCCTGCCGAACCAACCTATCGGAAATGACCAATTGTGACGTTTGGTCGGCGAGCGTACATTACCACATGAAACGCCATGTTCGCTTATTTGTTAGGAAAAACAAAGTATTGGATAGCTGGAGCCTTGAGCGGGCTAAGTTTGCCCGCCGACCTGTCACGCCATATGCGCGGGCTACCATCGGTTACTCCGAAGTCTTCAAATGCAACACCGCCCAATCCGAGTGCGTCAGAATGAATGATTACCTTTCGTCGCATGTTCTAGTTGTCGCGTTGACGTTTTTCCTCGCCGGGATCGTCAAGGGCGTGGCCGGGATGGGCCTGCCGACCGTCGCTATGGGTGTCCTCAGTGCGATCATGTCCCCAGTCAGCGCAGCTTCGCTGCTGGTCATTCCATCGTTTGTCACCAATATTTGGCAGCTATTCACGGGGCCGAATTTCCTGGCCCTGATGAAAAGGCTTTGGCTGATGATGCTCGGCATCGCGGTTGGCACACTCGCCGGCTCACGGCTTCTGACGAGCGCCAATACGGAATACGCAACTGTTGGATTGGGCTCCGCCTTGATTCTCTATGCGATGCACGGCCTGTGGGCGAAGCCATTGTCGGTTCCTGCGCGCCTTGAGCGTTTACTGTCGCCTGTTAGTGGGTTGACAACCGGGGTGATCAACGGAGGAACTGGGGTTTTCACACTTCCCGCAGTTCCCTATCTCCAGGCCCTCGGCCTTTCCAAAGACGATCTTATCCAGGCACTGGGACTGTCGTTCACGGTCTCAACTGTTGCTCTTGCGGCGGGCTTGGCTCGTGGCGGAGCTTTCCATCTTGGAAATATTTCCTTGTCCGCACTCGCGGTCATTCCCTCGTTGCTGGGCATGTGGGTCGGAACAACGGTCCGTAAGCGCATAAGCCCAACAACCTTTCGGCGCTGGTTCCTTATCTTCATCGCAATTCTTGGCCTTGAACTCGCCGTTCATCCTTTCTCCCTGTGAGGCTCGAAAGATGGGGGCGGATTGATATCCGCTGGAACCGTGTAACAACATTTCCACCAAAGCGACAGACGACCAAGGAGATTTCCCATGAAAGCAATAGTTGTAACGGACCACGCAGCAGGAACGGCTGGGATGAAGCTCACCGATCGACCCGAGCCGCAGGCAGCGATAAACGACGTTATCGTTCAGATTCATGCATCGGGATTCGTCCCGACCGAGCTGGAGTGGCCCTCGACCTGGACCGATCGCAGTGACCGCGACCGAACACCGTCGATCCTCGGCCACGAGCTGGCCGGAGTGGTCACCACCCTCGGCTACGGCACGACAGGACTGTCGGTAGGGCAGCGGGTGTTCGGTCTCGCGGACTGGTATCGCGACGGCACCCTGGCCGAGTATGTGGCGATCGAGGCACGCAACCTCGCGCCGCTGCCGGGCGACGTTGACTTCACAGTGGGCGCGAGCCTGCCAATCTCGGGCCTCACCGCGTGGCAGGGACTGTACGAGCACGGCCGCCTTCGGGCGGGCCAGAGCGTAATCGCGCACGGCGCGGCCGGCGCAGTCGGGTCGATGGTGACGCAACTCGCACGATTGGCCGGCGCCCACGTGATCGGCACTGGACGCGCCGCCGATCGTCAGAAGGCGCTCGACTTTGGCGCGCAGGAGTTTGTCGACCTTGACAGCGACACGCTAAAAGACGTCGGCAGCGTCGATCTGGTGTTCGATGTCATCGGCGGCGACATCGGGAAGCGGTCCGCGCGCCTGATTCGACCCGGGGGAACGTTGGTGTCCATCGTCGGGCCATCTGAGGCGCGGCCCGTGGACGGCCTTGCGATCGACTTCGTTGTCGAGTCCGATCGCGTCCAACTGAGTGAAATCGTCCAGCGGGTGCGGGACGGACGACTGCGGACGAATATCGGCACCGTCTCGACTCTCGACGATGCCATCGCCGACTTCAACTCGACCAAGCGGCGCGCGGGGAAGACGGTCATCCGCGTTCGTCCGTGAGGATTCGGCGAGGGCGAGCGGTGCTGCCTTCCACGTTTATTGTCGGTAGGGATCGTGCGCGAAACCGGCCGGCATTGAAGGCTTGTACCGTGCAAGACCTGTGAGCGTCGGCGCTGAGCCGCACCGCCGCCAAGTACTACGACCCTGCCGCCACCTTGAGCGACGACGAAATCCGCGAGCTGGTGCGGATCGGCACCACCGCACCGGCGTAACCTTTACCGTCGAAAGCTTCGCTAAGGTTAGCGACAAGACGCCGAACTACACGGCCAGCTGCAAGCGCGATTAGCAAATACGGCAAACTGGAGCGTACCTCTCGATCTCGAGTCATCAGTTCGAATTTAGGCCAGGCGTGACCGGCGACAATTGGACCTGCCGGACGGAAAAGGTAATTGACGCCGGCCACAGGCGTGCTGTGAGCAGATCCTCAATCGCGCATGTAGTATCAGTTTATGATACATTACGATAGTCGTGATAAGTGGAGGTTTAAAGTCATGCCCTCAAGCTACACAATCGGTGGCCACTTTGAGAACTTCATTAAGGAACAGGTGGAGGGCGGGAGTTACGCTTCTGCTAGCGAGGTTATTCGGGATGGACTGCGACTTCTGGAAGAAGATCAGAAGCGTCGCCAGGCGGTAATAGACGGTCTACGTGGAGAAATCGAAAAGGGTCGCCGCAGCGGCAAACCGAAACCCGCCGCCGAGGTTCTAGATCGTCTGGAGCGCAAGTACACCAAATTGACCAAAGACCGCGCGAAGTGAATGCGCGCGCACTTCGCACCACAAGCCGAAATTGACTTGGAGGAGGTCGGCGACTACATCGCGCTCGACAATCCTGCGCGCGCTGTCTCGTTCATTCGAGAGATACAGAGATACGGCAACACTGCGAGAAGATTGCGGGCGGACCGGATCACTACGCGGCGCGTCCAGACCTGGGCGACACGATACGGATCTGCGCACACGGAAATCACCTGATCGTCTTCGAGCCGTTCGACGACGGCGCACTCATACTGCGAGTGCTTCACGGTGCCCGAAACGTGCCCGGAGTTCTCGGCAGCTAAACGATCCATTGATCGCTTCGACCCTTTCGGCATCTATCGCCATCTGTCGCTAACTATCGTCACCTATCGAAAGCCGAAGTACGTCGCGATTTCGACTCGGGGTTGGTGTTGCTCGCGAGATCTTGCTGGCGAACGGGCACCCTCAGCCTTATGCAACGTGACAGTTGCAGTCGCTCCTTGGCATTAACGTTCTGAAAGTTAATATAATTAACGTTATGGACGTTAATAACCGTAACATACTGTTTTCAAAGGGTGAAATAGACCGCGATGATCTGTGGCCGAAGATCACGGAGTATCGCGATCAGCCATGCACTTTTCGTTTCACCTTCGGACTCGTCGAGTTGCCAACGGAAGCTGGAATCATCCTAATTCGGGGGCCACGCCAATTCGGAAAAAGTACATGGCTCGAGCTTGAAATCAAGCGAACCCTAGAGGTGCATGGCGCAGGCTCGGCATACTTCCTTAACGGTGATGATATTACTGATACGGATGAGCTGGAGACTCGGGTGCTGGAGGTGGTCTCGCTGTTCCGGCCCAAAGCCGCCGTGCAGCGGTTGTTTATCGATGAGATATC
>Ga0179592_10000181_pt1 | contig 26366 bp, 23 predicted proteins | sample CZODoug2_1_08_16_FD_148623 | JGI IMG/M metagenome (GOLD analysis project Ga0179592, IMG submission 148623) | Vadose zone soil fungal communities from Angelo Coast Range Reserve, California, USA - CZODoug2_1_08_16fungal (Illumina Assembly) | ecosystem: Environmental > Terrestrial > Soil > Vadose...
CTTTACAACCTGGTGTTTTTTGCGTTGCTGATGATAGCGGCATCTGTAGCCGTAGGACAGATTTCGATTGGGATCGAGCAGACGGTCATTGTGAGCCTTGGGTTGAGCGCCATTTCGTTGATCGGGTTGCTGATTTCTGTTTTTCTTGGTGTCGCGCTGGTGTCCAAGGAAATGGACAAGCGCACGCTCTACACCCTGCTGGCGAAGCCGGTGAGACGATGGGAATTCCTGCTCGGGAAATTCGGCGGGCTGGTACTGACACTGGCGGTGAACACGGCAGCGATGGCCCTGGGACTGCTGCTGGCGATGCTCTGTGTGAAGCATTCGCTGGAGAGAAGCGACACTGTGATGCTGGTGGCGGTGTATTTCATACTGCTGAAGCTGGCGCTGATCGTCGCCCTGGCGCTGCTGTTTTCCTGCTTCACGACGCCGCTGCTTGCAATATTGTTCACCGTGGGCCTGTACATCGCCGGCTTGTACGTCCAGGAGCTGAGGAATTTGCCGATCGAGGTGATGAGCCCGGGGATGTCGGCATTCACGAAATGGCTCTCCTACCTGCTTCCGAATTTTGAGAATTTTAACGTGATGGCCATGGCGGCACACGGGCGAGCGGTTCCCGGGGCGTTGATCCTGCAAAATACTTTGTACACGATGGTTTATTGCGCGATCGTTTTGACTGCGGCGGCCGCGGTGTTTTCGCGACGGAACTTGAAATGAAATCGGAGAGAACCATCCCGTGGCTGCTTTTGCTGGTTGTTCCGCTTGGATTTGAGGGCATCTGGCGGCTGCAGCACCGCATCGACGCGCAGCGCGCGTCAATAGGCGAGGAGCGCGACGAGGTGCTGCTGCGCTCGGGAAAGCTCGTCAAAGCGATGAGCCTGGAATACGCGCCGCTGCTGGCGGACATTTACTGGACGCGCGTGGTGCAGTACTACGGAAACAAACACTTGAGAGGCCAGGCGAATCTGGAGTTGCTCTGGCCGCTTCTGGATATCACCACGACGCTCGATCCGAATCTGGTAATCGCTTACAGGTTCGGTGCCATGTTCCTCAGCCCGGCGGCACCGGGCGGCGCGGGCAGGCCGGATCTGGCCGTGCAACTGATTCAGCGCGGGATCCAGGCGAATCCGGAGTACTGGCGTCTCTATGAAGACCTGGGATTCGTCTACTATTTTGATTTGAAGGACTATCAGAAGGCTTCGGCGGCTTTTCTGGAAGGAAGCAGGAAACCAAATGCCCTGGTGTGGATGAAAATCATGGCGGCCAAGGTGGCAGCGGAGGGAGAGTCGCTCGAGACGTCGCTCTTCCTATGGAAGGATATCTACGACTCCACTGCCGATCCCTCGGTCAAAAAAAATGCGCTGATGCATTTGCAGTTGCTTACGGTGAAAGAAGATTGCAAGCGGCTCGATGCGTTGGCCGACGAATTCGCCAAGAGGTTTGGCAAACCGCCGATACGCATGAATGACCTGGCGCAGGCGGGGTTGATCCGCGGCATCCCACGCGATCCTCTGGGTTTCCCTTATGTCTTCAGTGAGGGTGGAAAAGCGGAGCTCAATCTCGACAGCCCGCTCCTTGAGAAAGAGTTGATGTTCGATCGATTCAAGAAAACCTTGCCCTGAATTTCATCCTTTGGCCTAAATCCGGCCTGGCATTCGGCGAAAGAAACGGAAGAGAGAGCTACCCAAGGTCGCTGCATTTCAAGTTCAAGAGCTTGGTCACTCCGACGTGCAGAGCAGCGTCATCCGGGGATCGACCACAATTTTGTGCGGTGGAGCCGTAGCGACAAACTGAAACGTTGTTTTCGGGCCGGCCGCTACTACGGTACCGAGGAGCACGCCGTGTCCGGCGCCAGCGGCATATAGGGGAACGCTGGCGATAAATGAGCGCGGCACGCCGGTCTGAAAGAGCTCGCCGTGAATCAGATAGCCTTTTTCCGTGTGGCGCGCCGTGAATTCCACGCGATAGTGCGGAATCCCGGCTCCGCGCACCCACTCTTCGAAGAACCATTCCATCGAATGTCCGCCTTCGAGGTCCATGCCGGGGGTCATGACCGCCTCCACTTCGTGTTGCAGGTCATCGGTGGAAAGCGCGCGGTAAGCGTACCTGGTCACCAGCGTTTGCAGGAGGGCGCAAAAGCGCGAGTCAGGGTTCCTGCCGCCGGGCTCCCGCAGCATTTCTCGCAACATGTGAATGATCCAAGTGCCCTTGCTGTAGACCATCTCTTCGTAGCCGGAGGGTGACTTCGAGGAATTGAGGCGGAGGCCGAGAATGAGGGGGCCGATGTCGCCCGGTGGCTCGCTGGCGCCCGGCATTTTCTCTACGAGTTGCTGCCGGTAGCGCGCCAGCCAGACGTGCAGTTTGTGGTCCGGATTCTTCTTGGTATCTGCAAAGAGCACCGCGAGGTAATTCGCTATAGCCTCGTCAATCCACTGGTCGCGGTAGCTCGACCATGCCACGACGTTTCCCCACCATTGATGCGCCACTTCGTGATAAGGAACCAGCTCGGTGTAATGTTCCTGTCCGGCAGTGCTCAGTCCCGCGCGCTGTTGGGCTTCGGAAGGCAGAAAGGAGTATGTGGAAACATAGAGCAGACCGGGCCAGCCCTGCCCGAAAGTCCCGGGGATCTGCGAGACGCTGAGGTTATGGAAGGGAAACGGGCCACTAAATGTTTCGTAATAACGGATCGCGGAATCGATCTCCTTACCTAGCTGTTTGAGCGCATCGGCAGGGCTGGGAGAGGGAGGAGGCGGCGGCGCGACCGAGTGCCCCGTTGCTCCAACACCAAATCGCCTGGTAGGGCCATCCAGGGCTTCCACGTTTCGTGCCGAGAGGCGCCGCAGCAGATCTTCTTCGAGTTCACGATTGGCGAAGACCTCCACGGAGTGCGTCCCGGCTGCAACAGAGGCCGAAGCATATTCGCCGAGATTGAAGCCGGCAACGGAAATGGGCTTCTCCGCCTTCCAGCGACCGACACGGAAATCTCCTTCCTCATGTTCTTCGAGTTTGGAGGCCGTGGCGACCAGACGAAGCTTGTGCGGCCAGCGCAGAAGGAGGTCATAGTCAGAAAATTCCGCGCTATCCCCAAAGCGGGGGTACCAGCTTTCTCTCGCTCCGACGAACAACACGCCGTTTCCGGCGTTCTGGATGACGTTGCCGCGGTAATGGAAATGAAGAGTGAATTCCTGATTGGGCGGAAGAGCTTGCGGAAGAACGACATTTAAGTAGTCGTTGCCTCGTGCGCTGCGCTCCTGGAGATTCATCCCCTCATTCTGAAAAAAAGCAAGGGAGGCGCCCCGCTCTCCTGTGACGCCGTCAATGGTCAGGGCCCGGGAGAGCTGGAAAGCGAGAAGGCGCTCCGTCCCGATCATTGCGCGCAAACGCACGCTGGCGCTGGCATCCAGTGAGTTGTCGGGGGAAATTGTAGTCTCGATGGAGTAGCTCAATGCACGAAAGGCCGCTGGAAACGCAGGAATGTCTGGAACTCGATGCGAGGTCCAGACATCGTAAAAAGAATTGCCGCCTTTGCGAATTTGTCCGAGAAGGAATGGCTCGTCGCGCTGCGCGTCAAGCACGACATCGAACGGGCCAGTGGCTGCGCCTTCAAGACCAGCGTAGAAGCAGGGCCTGGGGTTGGTCGAAAGCCGTTCAGCGAGAATGCGAAGGGCGTAGCTAGGATTAAGCTGGGCCACAGCGGCATCCCATTGCGCCCCGACGGACGTATCCGTTTGAGGCGTGAGATTTGCGGCATGGAATTGCCTAAGAAGTTCGCCGGCGGTATCGTCCGTGAAACGCAGATAACCGTTGATGAATTCCTCGTCGAGAACCGGCGCACCGAGAAAACGCCCCATCTGCTGTTTTTCTACCGGATCGCGCGGGACCGCCAGCACGTGACCGCGCCCGGAAAACACGGCGCCCGTAATCTGTCCATCGAGCGGAGAGAAAAACGTGAACGCCCCCTCCTCAAACGAGAGGACCGCCTCGCCGCGGCGCAGCTGAATGTGGTTTGCGGGCGTGATGCGATAAACATTGGAGGGATCGACGCGCAGCGCCTTGATCGCATCGTATAATTCATGCGGCGATCTCTCCGTATTTGGAAATGCCTCTGGCGCCAGGAGACACCACAGCGCGAGAAAGACTCCCCCCACCTTCATAGAAGAAGTGTAGTCATATTCGGCATGCGGGAACAAGACAGGCGGCACAGACTCGGGACCTCGAATTAAAATGGGAAGATACCACCTCATGATTTCAGCTAACCGAATTCGCGGTGTTCTGCTCGGCGTCGCGCTCCTGTCCTTAGGCGTCCGTGCCGCGGCGGACACGATTGTCCTTAAAAATGGCCGCCGCATCATGGCCCTGAGCGCAGTGGAAGAAGGAGACAAGGTAAGGTATTTGACTTCCGCCGGCGAATTAAGCCTGCCGAAATCCATTGTCGATCACATTGAGAAGGGCAGTGCCGTGCCGATTGCCGGTTCACCAGGAGCCGGAGCTGCGAATCTGGAGATTGCTCCGCCGAGGATGGAAGCGAGTGGAGCGAGCGCCGAGGTCGAACGGGGTGCGGTCCACGATGGCGCAATCGACCGGGAATACATTGCAAGACTGGAGAGCGCGGCTCGTTCGGGCGAACGGCAGGCCAATCGTAGCGCGGCGCTGGGGCATCACTTGGCGGCAAATTTCGAATTTGCCCACGGCGATATGGGACATGCGCTCATCGATGCTCGAACAGCATTGACCTATGCGCCAGAAGAACCGGTTTTTCTCCTGAATGTGGGCTACCTTCTGCTCCGGCGGAGCGAGTTCAAAGAGTCTCTGGAATACCTGGAGCGCGCGCGTCGTTTTGCGCCGGACGACGCCGACGTGCCTAAGTTGGAGGGCTGGGCTTATTACGGCTTGAACAAATTGGACCAGGCGGTCGCAGAGTGGAGGCGCGCGCTGGCGCTGGGGCCGGACAAAGAAGTCCAGGTGGCGCTGGACAAAGCGCTGGCCGACAAGAAAGAGGAAGAAAGCTATAAAGAGAATGAGAGCAGCCACTTCAAGCTGCGTTACAGCGGCGCGGCTGCGCCCGCGCTGGCCCGCGATGTGCTCCGGACGCTCGAGAGGCACTATTCGGAAATTGAATCCGAGCTGAATTTTACGCCGCCGGAATCGATTGGCGTAATTCTTTACACCCAAGATGCCTTCAGCGACATTACCAAGGCCCCGGCGTGGGCGGGAGCGTTGAACGATGGACGCATCCGCGTACCGGTGCAGGGCCTGGCGAGCGTGGATTCGGAACTGTCGCGCATCCTAAAACATGAGTTGACGCACAGTTTCATCGCGCAGAAGACGCGCAGCGCCTGCATAGGACTGGAAGCAAGCTGCACGATTCGTGCGCCAACCTGGATTCAAGAAGGACTGGCACAATGGATGGAGGGCCAGCGCAGTCGAGAAGATGCCGCGATTCTGCTGCAGATTTACAGCGCTGGTCATGCCATCCCGCTCAGCCGGCTCGAAGGCTCGTGGCTGAACATGAGTGGAGATACCGCGCGGTATGCGTATGCCTGGGCGCTGGCAAACATCGAATACATCGAGCAGTCCGGCGGAGTGGTGGATATCGAAAGAATCCTCGATCGCATCGGTACCGGAACGGCTACGGAGACGGCGCTGCGCGAGGTGCTACACAGCGATTACAGCGATCTAATGCAATCCACGGCCGAATATCTAAAGAAGACTTACGGGCGCTGATCTATTTAGTGAATGTACTTACTCCCTCTCCCTTCACGTCAATGTTTGTTATCCGTAGTATCCCGATCCTAGACTGTCGCAAGAAGAGCGGCCAATAGTGCGGCGCGGGCAGGCATGGTGTTAAAGAGGACGTGCTCGCGCGAGGAGTGAGCGCCGTCGCCCACCGCACCAAGGCCGTCGAGCGTGGGAATCCCGAGAGCGGCCGTGAAATTTCCGTCGGAGCCGCCGCCAGCAGTGCATTCGCCAAGAGAGAGATTCATTTCCTTTACGAGTGATTGGGCGCGGGCGAAGAGAGCGCCGCTCATTTTGCGCTCGAGGGGAGGGCGGCCGAAGCCGCCGGTGATTTCAAGCCGTGCGCCACTTTGAAGCGCGCGCAATCCGTGCAGGCGAGCTTCGAGGCGGCGCATGTCGGAGACGCGAAGCGCGCGCAGGTCGAGAACGGCGCGTGCTCTCTCCGGAATTACGTTAGTGCGTGTGCCGCCTTCGATGATTCCGGCGTTGATGGTGACGCCGCGGCGCAGGTCGTTCCATTTTTCAATGCGCGTGAGTTGCCGCGCAAGTTCGTGGATGGCGTTGACACCTTCTTGCGGAGCAAGACCGGCATGCGAGGCGCGGCCATGCACGATCAATTCTGCTTCGCCGACTCCCTTGCGGGCCGTCTTCAGGAGCCCGCGCGGGCCAAAGGAAGGCTCCAGGACAAAAACAGCGTCGCTGCGGCGCGCTTCCGCTTCAAAATACTTGCGCGAAGACTCACTGCCGATCTCCTCATCGGAAGTCCAAAGGAAGACCAGGCGTTTGTGAAGTTGCACTCGCAAGTGCTGAAGGGCTTGCAACGCGAAGAGGGCCTGCACAATTCCGGCTTTCATGTCGAAGGTTCCCGGGCCGTAAGCTTTACCGCCTCTCACGCGAAACGGCATTTTGGCGAGTGTTCCGGTCGAGTAGACCGTGTCGTAGTGGCCCAGGACCAGGAGCTGGCCCGAAGGACGAGACTTGCCGGGCCCATGAGTGATGCGTAGAAGGTCTCCACGATGCTTCTGCGAGATTCGCTCCACGCGTGCAGCGTGCTTGCTCCATTCTTTGCCGATGAGGTCGCAGCAGCCATCGGCGGCGGATTTTTCCAGGCTGGGGGATTCCGTAGTCACAAACCGGCGCAGCGTCGCGAGCATGTCCGGCAAGCGCGCCTTCAAGAAACGCAGGAATTCTCTAGGTGAATGGCAATCTGGCATGGTGCGGAGATGCTATCAATGCGCAGCAGTCAGAGCAATCGCGCAAAATTAGACGCGCAGCGGGAAAGTTCTTGCAATTTGGACGTGCATTCGCGTTCAGGCCAGAGGCGTTGACTTTATCAGTAGAGCGCGTATCGCGGAGGGCGGAGCTTCGCATATAATTAGAAGTTTGCCGGGAAAGAGCCAAGCGCCGCCGAATGGGTGTGCGGCGAGACGGGGAAACACGAATGATACTGGACGCTGTCGGAATTCAAAAAATTCTGCCGCACCGCTATCCCTTTTTGATGGTGGATGCCATCCTGGAAATCGAGCGGCTGAAGCGCATCGTGGGCGTGAAAAACGTCACGATTAACGAATCTCACTTTCAAGGACATTTTCCCGGAGCGCCGGTCATGCCTGGCGTGCTGATTATCGAATCCATGGCGCAAACCGGGGGATTGTTATTGTTGCAGGAAGTTCCTGACCGGGAAAAGAAGCTACTTTATTTTGTGGCAGTAGATGGCGCGCGGTTTCGCCGTCCGGTGGTGCCCGGCGACCAGTTGAAGGTGGAGATGAATGTGCTCTCATGGCGCGGCGATTTTTGCAAACTGGAAGGCAAAGCAACGGTGAACGGGCAATTGGCTGCGGAAGCGACGCTGATGTGCAAGATGGTGGACCGCGAAGTTGTGGCCAACGCGGAAAAATCCGCGAAATGACGAAGCACGAAATTCATCCGCAAGCCATCGTGGCGCCGGGCGCGAAACTTGGCAAAGGCGTCAAAGTTGGCGCCTACGCGATGGTAGCTGAAGATGTTGAATTGGGCGAAGGTTGCGTTCTGCACTCACATGCTGTGGTGCAGGGGCCGTCGAAATTCGGAAAGAACAATGTCTTTCACCCCTTCTGCGTGATCGGCGGCGCCCCGCAGGATTACACCTTTCGCGGTGAACGCGCCGAACTGGTTGCGGGTGATGGCAACATTTTCCGCGAGTACGTGACGGTGAGCCGCGGAACGCAAAAGGGCGGAGGCCGGACCTCCCTGGGCAATGAGAATTTTTTTCTTTCTTATTCGCACGTCGGACACGATTGCCAGGTAGGCAACAACGCGCTTCTTGTGAACGGAGCAACCCTCGCGGGACATGTCACCGTAGAAGATTTCGTGACCATTGGCGCGTTTTGCCCGGTGCACCAGTTCTGCCGCATCGGCCGCTACGCTTATATCGGGGCATCGACAGTGATCACCCAGGACGTGCCGCCGTTTTCCAAAATCGTCACCGAACGCGAGACGAAAAGCTTTGGCATCAACGCAATCGGCCTGGAGCGCAAAGGATTTTCGCCCCAACGGTTACAGGCTTTGAAGCGCGCTTATCGTTTGCTGTTGCGCGCCAAGCTGAACACGACGCAGGCGCTTGCCGAAATGCGGAAATCGCTGGGCGATTCCGCGGACGTGCAGGAATTGATCAAATTCATCGAAAGCGCTGAGCGCGGCATCGTGAAGTAACGCCAGACTGCTGATTTCATGCCGGACGCGAACACCAACACGACAGGCTGGGGACTCATCGCGGGAAACGGGCGGTTTCCCTTCCTGGTGCTGGAAGGCGCACGCAGCCAGGGAATCGACATGGCGGTGATCGCGCTGAAGGAAGAGGCATCGGCGGATCTGGAAAAAATTGCCAACCGGCTGCACTGGGTAAGCCTCGGCGAATTAAGCAAAACCATCGACTTGATGCACCAGGAAGGCGTGAAGCAGGCGGTCATGGCCGGCCAAGTGAAACACAACAAAATTTTCAGTGCCATCCGGCCGGACTGGAAACTGGCGAAGCTGCTCTTTTCGCTGCAACGAAAGAACACCGATGCGCTCATCGGTGCAGTCGCTCGCGTGCTGGAGGACGAAGGGATCCGCTTGGTGGATTCGACGCTATTCCTGAAGCCCTTGGTGCCGGATCCCGGCGTGCTCACGCGGCGGGCCCCGAACGAGCATGAAGCGGAAGACATTGCGTACGGACTCGGCGTGGCCAGGCACATTGCCGGCATGGACATCGGACAAACCGTGGTCATCGCGGATCGCGCTTGCGTAGCGGTTGAAGCGATGGAGGGCACCGATGAAACCATCGCGCGTGCGGCTCGCATTGCGGGCGGCAAGCCCCTGGTTGTCGTTAAAGTCAGCAAGCCCGGCCAGGATATGCGTTTTGACGTACCCGTTGTTGGTTTGCCTACCATCGAACAGATGAGGGGTGCGCGTGCGACCGCTCTTGCTGTGGACGGTGGGCGGACGCTCCTTTTTGACCGGGCAAAACTGATCGAAATGGCGGATGGAGTCGGAATAGCGATTCAAGCTTTCCCTCCACTCGCCATGGCGGAACCCAATGCAGCTTTGAAGGGAACTATCAAAGAATGAGTCCGGCGGCGGGAGAATCGAAGAAGATCCGTGTCGCCGTTGTCGGCACAGGAGAATTTGGGCGCAATCATGCGCGCGTGTACCGCGAACTTGACGGCGCGGACCTCGTGGGAGTCTTCGACGAGAATCCAGAACGTGCTGCAGCCGTTGCGGTTGAATACCAGACACAAGTTCTGGAGAGTCTTGAGGAGTTGCCTAGGCGCGCGGATGCCGCGAGCGTGGCAGTTCCGACGGTCGCGCATTCAGAGGTGGGTTGCCGGCTTTTGGAAATGGGGCTCGACGTTCTCGTTGAGAAGCCCATGGCCGTGAATCTTGCGGAGGCCGATGCGCTGCTCCGTGCCGCGAAGAAAAACGCGCGGATTCTGCAGGTGGGCCACGTCGAGCGCTTCAATCCTGCCGTGATTGCCGTTGAGCCGATCCTGAACCGGCCGCTGTTTTTCGAAGTGCATCGATTGGGCGTGTTTACGCCGCGCAGCCTCGACGTGGACGTGATCTACGATTTGATGATTCACGATCTGGACATTTTGCTGGCGATGGTCAACGAACCCGTTGTGGAAGTCAAAGCCGTCGGGATTCCGGTTCTCACCGAAAAAGTGGACATCGCACATGCGCGCCTAGAATTTGCCGGAGGAGCGGTAGCCAATATCACTGCCAGCCGCGTTTCCACGGAGCGCGTTCGCAAGATGCGCTTCTTCCAGCAGCATGAGTACATTTCACTGGATTATGCCCGGCGCGACGCCCTGCGCATCGGCGTGAAGAAGCCTGGTCCGCAGCCTGAGTTTGGATTCGAGAAGCTGAATGCGCCGGCAATTGAGCCGTTGCACGCGGAGCTCGAAGCGTTCGTTAATGCCTCGCGCTCGCGCAAGGAGCCGCCCACAAACGGGGCAGCGGGGCGCGCGGCGCTCGAATTGGCAAGCCGTGTAATGGCAAGCATCCAAGAGCACGCCGCGCGCGTCCAAATAGGCTCATTCGCTACACCAGACAAAACAAGATGATTTCACGGATTCTGGTCCCGTTCGATGCTCGTCCACCCGCGACCGTGGATGCGCCAACGCAGCGCCGCCGGCCTACGACAATGGACGAGCGCACGCTGGTCCCGGCGATGCTGCCCATCGTGCACCTGAACGGAAACTCTACGATCCCCACCAATTTGCCACTCGAATCCATTGCCGCGCGGGTTGTTGTGCCCCGCGATGTAAATCGTCAAGCCTACGGCGTCAGGGAGGATTTCTCGACGCCGGTGCAGCCGACAGACCTGGACTCGCGTATCGCTGTGCCTGTGGGCTCCGCGCCGCCGGAAATGAGCGAACATCCGCTGCACGTTCCCGAAGACCTGGTCGACCCGGACATATTCAGCACCGGAGAAGTTCAACTAATCGTTCCGGAGCAGCGAGACGAAAAGCACAAGTGGCAACTCGCCACGCGTTTGATTTCGATCACGTTTCATACTCTCTTGTTCATCTTTCTGATTTTCCAATCCAGGCTCTTTCCGCCGCACCAGCCGACGCAAGCTGAAATAGAACTCGCGCAAAGGCAATTGACGCCGTTGCTCCCGCCATGGAGGCTGGAATCGCTAAAGCCATCGACTCGTCCGGCTCAACCTCCACCCAAAGTTCATGTCAACCCGCGCGTATTGCGCGAAGTTGCGCCGCCAAGCATTCCAGCGCCTCAGCCGGAACGTCCGCTGAAAGAGTTGCCAAGCGCGCCGGTGCCCAAGCCAAACGCTGCGCAAACTGCTCCGCAGACGCAAGATGACGCGCCAGTGGCAAAAGCCCCATTAAAGCTCGAAACGCCGGATGCTCCGCAGCCTCGTCCGAACCTGGTCTTGCCACGAGAAACTTCCCCAAGCCAAAGCATTCAAGACTCCTTGAAAGCCACTCGCCCTTCCGGTCCCCGGCCAATCGGAGGGGGCGGCCAACTTCCTGGCGGTGGTGCGCGCGGGGGCGGAGGCGGGGGTGGGACGGCCTACGGGGGTCTGGAGATGCTCACGCCTGATCAAGGCGTGGATTTCAACAGCTATCTCCAGCGCGTTTATGTTACGGTGAAACGCAATTGGTTTGCCGTCATGCCTGGGTCCGTCGAGCTTGGTGAGAGGGGCATAGTTGTGCTCACGTTCAGAATCATGCAGGACGGAAGCGTGCCATCCAGCGAGCCGGTGATCCAGCGCAACTCGGGGAAAGAACCCCTGGACCGCGCCGCGTTTTCTTCCGTGCGCGCGTCAAATCCCTTCGAGCCGCTGCCCGCTCAGTTCAAGGGGCCTTATATTGAGCTGCGCTACACCTATCTGTACAACATTCCCCTCGAGTCTTATTACCAGCAAAAGTGAAAGTCCTGCGCCAACAGGTTTTGGGTAGTCTTCTCCTCGCCTTATTCCTGCTCATCTTTCTTTTTGTTCGCGCTAGGCATCTCCTCTTTCGATGAGCGAAAGCAAAGCGCTCTTGCCTCTCGTGGGAATCGTCGGTCCGACGGCTTCGGGAAAGTCGGCGCTCGGCGTGAAGCTTGCGGAGCGGCTCGGCGGCGAAGTCGTGGCTTGCGACTCGACGCAGCTCTATCGCGGATTTGATATTGGCACCGCAAAACCCACCCTTGCCGAACGCCACGGCATACAGCATCACCTGATTGATGTTCTTGAGGCCGAGGACGATGCCACTGCGGGTCGCTACCGAGAGATGGTTTTGCAAATCCTGCAAGACTTAAGAAAGCGGGAACGCTTTCCGGTCTTCACGGTCGGCACAGGATTGTATTTGCGCGCGCTGCTTGAAGGACTTGCGGACGTTCCGCAGCGTTCAGAAGAATTACGCGAACGGCTCCGCGCGAGCGTTGATGGGCATCCCCCAGGCCATCTCCATCGAATCCTGAAGCGGCTCGACTCGGACGCGGCCAGAAGAATCGCGTCTGCCGACGAACAGAAGCTCATCCGCGCAATCGAAGTATGTATCCTCGCGCGCAAGCCGATATCGGCGGTGCACAGCACGGGCCGTACCCCGCTCGAAGGCTGGCGCGTTCTGAAAGCCGGATTAATGCCCCCGCGCGAGAAACTCAACGAACGCATAAATGCGAGAACGGAAGCCATGCTCGAGCAGGGCTGGGTGCGCGAGGTGCAGGCGCTGCTCAATAGCGGCCTGCATGAGAATGCGAAACCGTTCGACTTTATCGGCTACCGGGAATTGCGCGCGGCGCTACGCGGCGAGACGACTCTGCAGGAAGCCAGGGAGGCAATTCGCCAGGCCACGCGCCGCTACGCCAAGCGCCAGCTCACCTGGTTTCGCAAAGAGCCAGGCGTGCGCTGGTTTTCAGGATTTGGCGATGATGCTGCCTTGCAGACCAGCGTACTCGAATGGCTTCAATCAGAAGGACTGAAGCAGTAGCAGCCTTTCAGCTGAGCCGAATTCCCCAGTCCCTGTGACGACAAACTTGCCTATTTGTCGGGCTGTTTCGGCGCTACTTCTGCTTTCGGTTTTTCCTGGATGGCAAGCAGCTCCACTTCGAAGATAAGGGTTGCGCCAGGGCCGATGCCCGAACGTGGGTCCGCTCCGCGATCGCCATAAGCGAGCTCCGTCGGAACGAAAAGCTGCCACTTCGATCCCACGGGCATGAGTTGGAGAGCCTCCGTCCAGCCCTTGATCACGCCGGTCACAGGAAATGACGCCGGCTGGCCGCGCTTGTAGGAGCTGTCGAATTCCGTGCCGTCCAGAAGTGTGCCCCGGTAATTGCAAGAGACAGTATCTGTGGTTGTAGGCTTAGGCCCTGTACCTTCAGTCAAGATTTTGTATTGCAGTCCGCTCGGGAGCGTGACGACGCCTTCCTTAGCCTTGTTCGCCTCCAGAAATTCTGTGCCAGCCTTCTTATTCAGATCCGCCGCCTCTTTCATTTTTTCCATCTGTTTGTTGCGCAAGTCCGTCTGCAGTTGCGTAAGCGCGGCTCTGGCCTCATCATCTGTCAACAGCAACTTACCTCCCGTGAGGGCGTCTCTTAAGCCCCGCAACACGATGGTGGTGTCCACTTCCACGGACTGTTTGTGCAGGTTCATCCCCAGGTTAGCTCCTAGAGCGTAGCTGACTTTGTCTTTCTGCGTCTTGAGGGCAAGGACGGGCTGCGTTCTTGGCTTAGCGGCTTGTCCGGTCTTCGCTGCAGGCGTCTTTTGCGCGCCGGGAGCGGGCGTAGTCTTCGCCGCGGGACCTTGTTGCGTACTTGCCGCCGGTGTCTGCCGAGCTGGTGTGTTCTCGATCAGAATCGCTCCGGCCGCCAGAAATAATACAACGTTGAGAATTAGTTTCCGCATGAATCCATCTTCCCATGGGTCCACAGGCTTCGCAAACCGCCGTTTTTCCGCGCACGATTCACGCGGTGAGAGACGGGTCGCCGGGCAGGAAAGAGAGGCGTATAATATTTTCCGGGATGAGCCCGACAAGAAATGCGCCAGTCCGCACGATGACTCCCGACCGAACTCAGTGACGAAAGCACAGCATCAGGTTTCGAATGCAGAACGCGCCTTGCTGGTAGGCGTCGGGTGGAAGCGCACGCCTCGATTTCCCGGCATGCCTGCGGGCGAGCAAGGCCGCGAGTCACTTGCAGAACTCGTTGAACTGGCGCGTAGCGCCGGCGCGGAAATTGCCGGAACCGTCTTTCAGATGCGCGATGCCGCGGATCCCGCCACGCTTGTCGGTCGCGGCAAGCTGAATGAAATTCGCGCCGAAGCCACGGCACACCAGGCGCCGCTAATCATCTTCGACAGCAACCTTTCTCCCGTGCAGCAGCGCAACATCGAAGAAGCCACGGAACGCCGGGTGATCGACCGTACACAGTTGATTCTCGATATTTTCGCGAGGCATGCCCGGAGCCGCGAAGGCCAGCTGCAAGTCGAGCTGGCACAATTGAATTACATGCTTCCCCGCCTTACGGGAAAGGGCACCGCGATGTCGCGCCTTGGCGGCAAGAGCGGCGGAGGTGGCGCAGGCGGTGCGGGCGGCGGAGCAGGACGCATCGGCGTGCGTGGTCCCGGTGAAAAGAAACTTGAGACTGACCGCCGCCGGATTCGCGACCGCGTCCGCAAAATCGAGATCAGCATTGATGAAGTTCGCAAACAGCGGGCGTTGCGCCGGGAAGCCCGCAATGCCGTCCCTCTCGGGACCATTGCGCTGGTGGGCTACACCAACGCAGGCAAGTCAACCTTGTTCAACGCCCTGAGCCGCGCCGAAGTACTTGTTTCCTCGAGGATGTTCGCCACGCTCGATCCCACGATCCGCGCGCTGCGTCTTCCCTCGAACCGTCGCGTATTGGTTTCCGATACCGTTGGGTTTATCCGCGATCTGCCCAAAGGATTGCTGACGGCGTTTCGCGCCACCCTCGAAGAAGTGCAGGAAGCCGCTTTGATACTGCACGTGAGCGACGTCTCGAATCCGCACCACGATGAGCTTGACGAGGAAGTCGACAAGATTTTGCGCGAACTGGGCGTCGACGGCCGTCCCAGGCTGCGGGTACTCAATAAGATGGACCGGCTTTCACCCGAAGAGCAAAAAACGGTCACGAATGGCGCAGGGAGATGCGTTGGTGCCGGAGGCACGCCCGTGCTCGTGTCCGCTCTGACGGGCGAAGGGATCGAGGAATTGTTGCGGCGCATGGACGCCGAGATGCCCACCGATCCCGTTGTAACGCTTTCCATCCGCTTACCGCTTGCGGACGGCCGCACGCTGGCCATGATTCATGCGTTGGGGCGCGTCCTTCATTCGGAAATTGACGATTCGCACATGCGGCTCGACGCAGAAGTGCCCGCGTCCATCGCCACGCGGTTGCGGCTCAAGCAGTATGCCGTTGAGGAAACATTTCCGCGCGTTCTTTCGTAAGATACAATTGAGGCTGGCGGTTCTGCGGTCACGCTCAGGACTCACCGCTTAGCAGCTGCCACAAACGAGGTTGCCATGGCCGCTTTTTTCTTGTGGATCATTTTGTTCATTCTGTGCTGGCCCATTGCGTTGCTTGCACTCTTGCTGTATCCAATCGTATGGCTACTGACGTTGCCCTTCCGCATTGTGGGAATCGCTGTTCACGGCATTCTCGGGCTCTTCAGCGCCATGTTCATGCTGCCAATAAGACTTCTCCGTGGACCGCGCGCCATCTAAGTGCCTGCCTGACCTTTGACGTGCTAACTGTAGAGTAAAATTGCGCAAAACCCCTGTTTTTATTCACTTGCAGCCATTTGTGCGACATTCTTCCTATCAGGACGGGGAGGCTTCCCCCTGTGGAAAACATTGTGGAAACCGTGGTCTTACCAAAGGGGTTTGCGTTCGCCTTCTATAGGACTCGCCCGGCAAGCCAGGTACTCATTGGCCTGTATTTGATTGAAAACAAAATGCTTATGTATGGCCACACAACGTCGGTGCGAATTGTTTTGTCGGTAGTGTGCCAGAATTGCGTTTCCTACATTTGCACAGATTTGCAGCAGCCGCATTACGAATGAGTACAGCTTTCTGTGCCCTTGCAGTTGGGCCAGCGTTTATCCCGAAGTAACCGGATAAGGCCAAAAGGCCAACGGATAGCGGCGCTTTGCGGGATCGTGAAACCCCTCACGTGTGTTGACGCCTCCTTACGCCGAGTCTATAGTAAAACTGCTGGCTGAAGCCACGGGGCGGCACCCCCGCCGTCATGCGCCCATGAATCTTCCTAACTCACTGACGCTATTGCGGATCTTTTTCGTTCCTGTCCTCATCGTGATCCTCCTCACGCGCAGTCCCAACTTCGAGTTCTGGGGCTTTTCCGTGCACTTCGAGGTCTGGGGCGTTTTGATCCTTCTCTTGGCGGCAGCGACCGATTGGGCGGATGGATACCTGGCCCGCCGACGCCTCCAGATAACGACCCTGGGTATTCTTCTTGACCCCATTGCCGACAAGCTCTTGATCTCAGCGGCGTTCGTTTCGCTAGTAAGTATGCAGCTCGTTTCCGCGTGGATGGTGGTGATCATTATTGGCAGGGAATTCACGGTTCTTGGCTTGCGCAACATCGCTTCGGCCGAAGGCTTCACCATCGAGGCGTCCACTCTTGGAAAAACGAAAATGGTTTTGCAGGTTTGCGCCGTGGCGGTGCTTATTGCTGGAGCCGGAGTGGGACACCCCTGGCTCAAGCTGCTGGGGCAGATCCTGCTTTGGCTCGTGGTCATCAGCGCGCTCGTCTCCGCCGCCCAGTACTTCCGGCGCTTTTGGAGCCACGTCGACGACAGCATCAAGCAACGCCGCCGGCTCCGTATGCTCGAAGCCCGCAAGAAGCCTGAGGATGCCGTCCCTCTCTGAAGCGGACCAGCGCGCCGCCCTGCATCTTGCCCGAACGGCTGTGGTCGAAGCTGTCTCTCGCCGCAAGCTTCCGGATGTGTTTCCTCGCGAAGGAGTCTTCGCGGAGCGCCGCGGAGTCTTCGTAACACTTCATGTGCGCGATCGCTTGCAGGGCTGCATCGGTGTCATTGAAGCCAAAGAGCCGCTGGGGGAAGCCATTATTCGTTGTGCTGCCAGTGCAGCGCTGGAAGATCCGCGGTTCGCCCCGATGAGGGCGGGCCAGCTTGCCGAACTTACCATCGAAATCTCATTGTTATCAGCCATGGAACCGATCAAGCCCGAGGCTGTCAAGATTGGACATCACGGACTCTTTGTCCAACTCCACGCGCAACGTGGCCTACTGCTTCCCCAGGTCGCGATCGAGCATCGGCTGACGCGCGAAGAGTTCCTCGGGGAAATCTGCCGGAAGGCCGGGCTGCCTCGCGAAGCTTGGCGCGATCCCGAAATTCAGCTCTTTGGATTCAACTGTGAGGTCTTTTCCGATAGTCGCATCGCCAGGGGGCCTGAAGTATCCGGCTAGGCGCGAAAGATGGCAATCGAGAGAGAGGGCAAGAACAAGGGGCCCGCGCGATGAAACCGCAACGGGCCTGAACGGTTCAACCTTGAGCCGGACTTCTATTCGATTTCGACGTAGTCGCCAGCGTAGACTTCGGACGAGCTGAAAGTAATAAACATCGTCGACGAATTCCGGCTGACGTTGATGACTATTCCCTCGCCCAGAACTTCACGGGGCAGGTCATTCCATTCGTACCGCGCAGGGGCACTCCCGAAACCGTACGTCGCGTACTGATAGCCTCTTTCTTGTGGCACGGTCTCCGCCCTTGAGCCTTGATAGCGGAAGATTCGGAAGTAATCGCCGACCTTGACTCCCTGATTCATCCCAAGGTTTACATAAACCGCGTTGAGTCTGCCGTACACCTGTCCATAGTCTCTTCCGGCCACCACCATAGCCACTGGCTTGCCACTCACGGGCGCGAAGTGATCGAAGCCGGCAGCATCCTTATACGGCGGTGCTGGGCGATCCGAATAAGGCACGAGGATATCCCCGCGCTGCATGTAATCGCATGAGAAGATGACCTGAGCGACGGAAACTTTGGGCTGGACGTTGACCACCCTCACCTGTCCTGCGTCCAGATAAGGCGTGCCCATGGCACTCATCAGTTTCTTTTGCCACTTGAACCATGGCACGTCCGTGGGGTCCTTGTCCGGACGCACAACGGAGAACCGGTCGCCGACGCGTACACCTTTGTCCTGGCCCCGATTGATATGCACGTAGTCGCCGCGCGCAAAGATGATCTTGTAGTTCGATTGCTCCCCAGAGACGAGCCGGACTTCGTCCGGGACTCTCTGGTCGGTAACAAATCCTGAGCAATTCACCGCGCTGTAGTCGATTGGACGATTCTGCGGAGCAGCCTGAGGTGCGTCTTGCGCCGAACTTAATGCTGCACTCAGAAAGACCGATAGAGACAAAACAACAATTTTAGCGCGCATTCCAATAACTCCTTCGAAAACACGCCTGACGGGCCGTGCATGGACTTTTCTAAGCGAAAGTATCAGGGCCTGCCCCACGCGTCAACCAAATGGCCGAGGTTGCTTTACACTTTTGATACGGCATACTACTAGCTGCATTTCCAATAGCTTGGCGGCACAGGGCGGGGTATGAGCCTCTTCGGCACGGGCTTACGGCGGATTTGTGCGGTCGTGGCAGCCTCCGCGGCGGCTGAAATGGCAAAGCTGGTGCGCTCCGCTTTACAGCAAACCAGCACCGTCGAATTGCGTCTCGACTGGCTTAGCAGTGACGCGGAACGTGCTCAATTCCTCCGCTGGCTGCGCAAATGCCGGCCTCACAACGCCACTTTTCTTGCCACCTGCCGCCGTCGTGAAGGCGGAGGCAAGCTCGGGGGGGGCGTTGACCGCGAACTCTACTGGCTGATTCAGGCCCGCGAAGCCGGATGCCAATGGTGCGATCTTGAAGTGGAAACCTTGCACAAGCTTCCCGGCCAGTCCGTTCGGGAATACCCGGTGCCGCTGCGCGTCATGCTTTCCGTGCACGATTTTGAACGCACGCCGGACTTGCCGCGCAGCGTGAATCTGCCGGCTCATGGCGAGGTCGACGCCGTGAAGATCGCTGCCGAAGCACGCACCATCCAGGACAGCGTCCGGCTCTTGCGCCTGGCCCGTAAATCGAAAAATTTCGTTGCTGTTCCGATGGGAGAGGTCGGCCTGCCCGCGCGGATTCTCGCCCTGCGCGAGGGAAGTGCGCTGGCTTATGCGCCCGTCGGTGAGTCAACCGCCCCCGGCCAGGTTTGTCTGGACGAGATAAAGAATCTCTACCGCGCGCACGCTCTCACGTCCCGCACCCGCGTCTACGGAGTAATTGGCGATCCCGTCGGCCATTCTCTTTCTCCTCTGCTCCACAACACGGGATTCGTAGCGCGTCGCATCGATGCCGTCTACCTCCCATTCCTGGTGCATGATCTCCGCGATTTTCTGGCCGCCGTCCCCGAATTGGGAGTCTGCGGATTCAGTGTCACTCATCCACACAAGCAAGCCATTCTCAAATATTTGAAGGACTGCGATCCTCTCGCCGCGGAAATTGGCGCTGTTAACACTGTGGTCGTTCGCCGCAACGGGTCTCTCTACGGCGGCAACACCGACTCCCCCGGCTTGCTCCGTGCGCTTGAGAAGAAACTGCGCATCAAAGGCAGCCGTATCCTGGTCTTCGGCGCGGGCGGTGCGGCGCGAGCAGCCGTTTTTGCCTTAACTCGTTCCGGAGCAACCGTTGCTATTTGCGCTCGCCGTGAGAAAGCTGCAAGGGAATTCGCCCGCGCCTTCGGCGCAGAGTCTCTGCCCCGCGCTGCTCTGCGCACGGAGTCCTTCGACGCCATTTTGAACGCCACCCCGGTCGGCATGCATCCGCACGACGGCGTTTCGCCGCTCGCTCCGAGCGAGTTGAATTGCCGGCTGGTCATGGACATGATCAATCGTCCTCAGAGGACACCGCTCTTGAAGATTGCCGCTCAGAAGGGCATCGCCACTGTCCCAGGCATCGAAATGCTTATCGCTCAAGGTGTTGCCCAGTGGGAAGTCTGGTTCGGCAGGCGCGGGCCCGAAGCGCCTATGCGCCGTGCCGTCCTCGCAGCCCTCCGCGCCGAAGAAAACTCTCAGCAGCGGCGCTAATCCAGAAATGCAATAATAATCGCTCTTAACTTTTGACTCTAAACTCTCGACCGTGAACCTATTCCCATGATCCAGCCGGACTTCCGCGAATTTCAGCGCCTGGCCAAGCAGGGCAACCTCATTCCCGTCTACGAAGTTTTTTCCGCGGATTTGCTGACTCCTGTCAGCGCCTACCTGCGCATCGCCCAGGGCGCGCGGTACTCCTTCCTTCTGGAAAGCGTGGAGGGCGGTGAAAAAATCGCGCGCTACACGTTTGCGGGAGCGCACCCCGAGGAAATCTTCCGCTATGCCAACGGCGCGTGCGTTCTCGAGAGCCGCGACCGCGTCGTCTGGGAAGAGCGCGATCCCATCTCATTCCTGCGAGAGCGCATCGAACGTTTTCGACCCGTGCGTCTTCCCGGATTGCCGCCGCTGGTCGCCGGCGCCATCGGCTATTTCAGTTATGACATGGTGCGGCTGATCGAACGCATCCCCAAGCGCCTTCGCGATGAAATTGGCTTGTATGACGCGATGCTGATGTTCTATCACGGCCTCGTTGCTTTCGATCACGTCCAGCACCGCTTGTGGGTCGTCCGGAATGTATTCACAGAGGGTCACGGCAGCCTCCGCGCGAAATACGATGCCGCCGTCCGCGAAATCAAGGAAACTCGCCGGCTTCTCGATGAGCCGGTCGCCGCCGAACGCCCGAAGAAACAATCGAAGTCAAAGAGACGCGGGCCGCTGAAAGTGACTTCCAATTTTCGCCGTCCTGAATACCTCGCCGCCGTGCAAAAAGCAAAGCAGTACATTTGCGCCGGCGACATTTTTCAGGTCGTGCTCAGCCAACGCTTTTCGGCGAAAACGCAAGCCCAACCTTTCCAGATTTATCGTGAGCTGCGTGCGCTAAATCCTTCGCCCTATCTTTTCTACCTGCAGCTGAACGACGTCTCCGTTGTTGGCAGCTCGCCGGAAATGCTCGTCAAAGTTCAGGGACGCGATGTCTTTTACCGCCCTATCGCTGGCACGCGTTGGCGCGGCAAGGACGAAGCCGAAGATCAGGCCCTCGAACAGGAAATGCTTGCCAGCGAAAAAGAGCGCGCCGAACACATCATGCTCGTCGACCTAGGCCGCAACGATCTCGGGCGCGTCTGTGATTACGGCACCGTGAAGCCCGAAAAGCTGCTCACCGTCGAACGCTACTCGCATGTCATGCACCTGGTCTCCAGCTTGCGCGGACGCCTGCGCGAGGACGTGGATTGTTTCGATGCCCTGATGGCTTGTTTTCCGGCCGGCACCGTTTCCGGCGCGCCAAAAGTCCGCGCCATGGAAATCATCGAAGAGCTGGAGCGCACGCGCCGCGGGATTTATGCCGGTGGCATTCTCTACCTCGATTTCGCGGGTAATCTCGATTCCTGCATCGCGCTCCGCACCATGGTGGTGAAAAACGGCGTAGCCTACGTGCAAGCCGGCGGCGGCATAGTTGCGGATTCCACGCCGGAGGGGGAATATCAGGAGAGCGTGAATAAGTCTAAAGCGTTGCTCACAGCGCTGCAAAGAGTGCACCGCCAGTGGGACAGACTTTGGTCTGTCCGCGTGAGCCCACGCCAAATTGATCTGCCGAAGTAAGTCTTGACGGCCTTCAATTCGGATGAACGGTACTAAGATTAGGAGACAAGCACATCATCATGATTTTGCTGTTGGACAACTACGATTCCTTCACCTACAACCTCGCCCAGTATCTCGGCGAACTCGGTTGTCAGGTCGAAGTGCACCGCAACGACAAAATTACCGTGGAAGAAATCATGCGTCGCAAGCCGGAACGTATCGTGATTTCACCCGGCCCTTGCACGCCGCAGGAAGCGGGCATTTCCGTCGAGTTGGTCGAGCGTCTCGCTGGAAAATTTCCCATCCTCGGTGTTTGCCTCGGTCACCAGGCCATTGGCGCTGCGTTCGGCGGCAAAATCGTCCGCGCTCCGAAACTCTTTCATGGCAAAACCAGCCAGATCCATCACGACGGCAAGAATATTTTCCGCAAGCTGCCGGATCCCTTCATCGCCACTCGCTACCATTCCCTCATCGTCGAAAAAAAATCCTTGCCCCGCGAGTTGGCGATCACTGCTGAAACCGACGACGGGATCATCATGGGCTTCCGTCACCGCCGCCACAAAATCGAAGGCGTGCAGTTCCATCCCGAATCCGTCCTGACCGATTCCGGCAAGCAGCTCCTCAAGAATTTCCTCTCCCTGTAGGGGCGCCCGCCGGCGGGCTGCTCCCAATCTTGGCAAAGCACATGCACCGGTCGACAGACTCTTCACCAGCTCAAATCCGCCAAAATCGCCCCGTAAATCTCCATGCCGCGCCAGAAATGTCCCAGCCGTAAATTTTCATCCGAACTGTGCTGGTGATTGTCGTAATTCGCGATCGGCACGCCAATCCACGGCAGCCCGAGGTCTTCAAAAATATACATCGGCACGCTGCCCCCCAGCGTCGGCGCCACGACCGTTGTGCCTCCTGTTGCCGCCTGCACAGCTTGCACCAGCGCCTTCGACACCGGCAAGTCCATCGGCGTCCGCGAGGCGCGGTATCCTCCTTCATTGATCACTTTGGCGATCCGCGGGTACGTGCGCCTTTCTTCCATCGTGGGCTCGCGATCAATAACGTAGAAGCCTTGCTTTCGTATGAAGAGCGCGATCTGATCGAATTTCTGCTGCGGGTCTTCTCCTCGCACGAGGCGCGCATCGAGCGAAGCCTCCGCCCGGTCCGGCACTACATTCTGCGACTGCTCGCCCACATACGCGCTGCGCAATCCGCGGATATTCAGCGATGGCTCCATAATCAATTCCACCAGTTTTTTCCCGTTGCCTTCCGGTTTTGCAATGCCAAGTTCACGTTCCAGGTCGGCGTCGTTCGCAGGCATTTCCGCAAGCGCCTTTTTCTCCGCGTCGCCTAGAGGTGTGACGTCGTCGTAGTAGCCATCAATCAGCACCCGCCCATCCGCGTCCTTCATCGATGCCAGCAGCCGCGACAACTCCATCGCCGGATTCGGTGCCCAGTTTCCGTAATGGCCGCTGTGCAACGCGCGCACCGGCCCGAATACCGTGATGGCGATCCCGATGTCTCCGCGATTGCCAAAGAAAACCAGCTGTCGCCCGCTCTGGTGCACGGGCCCATCGGCGGTAATGAGCAGGTCCGCTCCCAGCAAATTCTTGTGCAGCTCCAGCGTTCGTTGTAGATTCGTCGACCCCGCTTCCTCTTCTCCTTCAAAAATGACCTTTAGATTCACGCCCAGCGGAATTCTCTTCGCTCGCAGCGCATCGATTGCCGCCAGCAGCGCAACAATTGGGCCTTTGTCGTCAGATGCCGACCGCGCATAGACTCGCCACTCATCCGGGTCCGCCACGGGCTTTTCACGGAGTCCTTTGATCGGTTCAACGTGCCCATCGCAGACGTCCTTGCCATTCGTCCAAATCTTGGGCTCAAATGGTTTTGTGCATTTCCATGCGCTCGCGTCGACCGGCTGCCCGTCGTAATGCGCGTAAAAAATCACCGTCCGCTTCGCTTCTGGCGAAATCAATTTTCCGTAGACCACCGGCCCGTGCCCGGTGATCGGCAGCAGGTGCGTTTCGATCCCCCTCGCCTCCAGCATCTCCACCAAGTGCGCGGCATTTTTCTGGATGTTCGGTGTGTCACTCGCGATATTCGGGATAGCAAGGAACTCGCTGAGTTCGCGCACGATGCGATCTTCGTTGCCCGTCCGGTACTCGCGCACCGCCTGCGCGACTTGTGCAGGCGTCGGAGGAGTTTGCTTCTGCGCGAGCGCCGCGGTTGGCAGGAGCGCAATCAACAGCGTGGCCGTGATATTTCTCAAAGTTCTCTCCTCTAACGTGTCTCGTCACCGGCGGTTCGTAATTCCGAACTCTTTTCTTGAAGTGCAATCCCGATTGCGAAGCTACTTCTCGCTGGTGAACGCGGCCAAAGCCGCCAGTTTCTCGTTGGCCGCCCCTGACGAAATCACAAAACTCGCGAGTCCCGCTCCCTCGCGAAAATCGCCAACGGTGCCTGCGGCAACCAGCGCAGCCGCGGCGTTCACTACAACGATGTCGCGCGCCGGCCCGCCCTCGCCCTCCAGGACGCGCCGTATGAGCGCCGCATTTTCAGCCGCGGTACCTCCGCGAATGGATTCGAGAGGCGCGCGCGCAACGCCAAATTCTTCCGGCGTCACCTTAAAGCGCCGGACGCCGCTTTCTCGCACCTCAGCGACTATCGTTTCCCCTGCGAGCGAAATCTCATCCAGGCCCCCGGCGCCGTGCACCACAAACGCGCGCTCGACACCAAGCTCAACCAGCGTGGCTGCCAGCAGGTCAATCACATCCTCCGAAAAAACGCCCAGCACTTGGGCCTGCGCCCCCGCCGGATTCGTCAGCGGTCCCAGCAAATTAAAAATGGTACGCACGCCAATCTGTTTTCGCGCCGGAGCCGCATGCCGGGTCGCCGTGTGCGCGGCTTGCGCGAACAGAAACCCAATGCCAATCACGCGGATCGCTCGCCCATATCGTTCGAACGGCAGATCGATCCGCACTCCCAGCTCCTCCAGAACGTCTGCCGAACCGCTCTGTGAACTGGCCGCGCGATTCCCATGCTTGGCCACACGCGCGCCTGCCGCTGCCGCAACAATCGCCGCCGCCGTCGAAATATTGAACGTGTTCGCACCGTCTCCGCCCGTTCCACACGTGTCCACCATATTCGTGGGCCGCGCTTCGTCGTCTGCAAAAACGCGTGTCGCGTGCCTTCGCATGACCCGTGCAAATCCCGCAAGTTCTTGCGTCTCGATCGGCCTCCGGTTCAGCGCCTCCAGCAATCGCACAATTTCCGGCGTCTTTACCTGTCCCGAAAGAAGCTCCTCCATTGCCGCTTCTGCTTCCGCTCGCTTCAGGACGTACCCGGCCTCGACTCTTTCAATCAACGATTTCGTCATCGCAATCCCCGCGCAAGATGGCAACGCGACCCGCCATAACGCGCATTTTCATGCACCAATTCTCGTGCCATTTCGCGCGTCCTTGCTCCGTTTCTGCCTTCCGGGTAAACTTCTATGTTTCCATTGCCGTCAAAATTCTAACACTAGCAGACTGCTTCAAACTCAAACGGAAACGGAACCGCGATGAAGATTCACGAGTATCAGGCGAAGGCGATTCTCTCTCGTTACGGTGTTACCACTCCCCGCGGCGAGGTCGCCTTCACCAAGGAAGAAGCGCGCGAAGCGGCCCATCGTCTGAGATCGCACGTTAATGTCATCGTCGTTAAAGCGCAGATTCATGCCGGTGGCCGCGGCAAAGCAGGTGGCGTAAAGCTTGCCCGCTCCTCCGACGAAGCCGCCGATATCGCCAGCCACATTCTCGGTATGAAGCTCGTCACTCCGCAGACTGGTCCCGCCGGCCGCATCGTCAAGCGTCTGCTCATCGAAGAGGGTCTGGACATCAAGCGCGAACTTTATCTTGGCCTGCTCGTCGATCGGGCCACCGGCCGCGTTGTCTTCATGGCCAGCGCTTCCGGCGGCATGGAAATCGAGGAAGTCGCCAAGGAGAATCCCGGTGCCATTTTGCGCGAATCGATTCATCCGGCCGTGGGCTTGCAGCCTTACCAGGCTCGCAAAATCGCCTTTGGCCTCGGCCTGCCGAGCGAAGTCGCGAATTCCGCAATCCCGTTTCTCCAGTCGCTTTATCGCGCGTTTGTTGACACCGACGCCTCCATGCTCGAAATCAATCCTTGCGTCCTCACCGGTGACGCCAAACTCGTGGCTCTCGACGCCAAGATGACCTTTGACGACAACGCGCTCTTCCGGCACAAGGATCTTCGCGAACTCCGAGACCTCGATGAAGAAGATCCTCTGGAAGTTGAAGCCTCCAAGTACGGCCTCAACTACATCAAGCTCGATGGCAGCGTCGCCTGCATGGTCAACGGCGCCGGTCTCGCCATGGCCACCATGGACATCATCAAGTACGCCGGCGGCTCTCCTGCGAATTTTCTTGACGTGGGCGGCGGCGCCTCTGCTGAACAAGTCAAGAATGCTTTCCGCATTCTCATGAGCGATCCGGAAGTCAAAGCCGTGTTCATTAATATTTTTGGCGGCATCCTGCGCTGCGACGTTCTCGCTACCGGCGTCGTCTCCGCCGCGAAAGAATTGCATTTGCAAGTTCCTGTCGTCATTCGAATGGAAGGCACCAACGTCGAAGCCGGGCAGCAGATTCTCCGCGACAGCGGCTTGAACTTCACCATTGCCGACGGCATGAAGGACGGCGCCCAAAAAGTCGTCGCTCTCGCCGGTGGTGCGCGATGAGCGTCTTGGTGAACGAAAAAACGCGCCTCATCGTCCAGGGCTTCACCGGCCGCGAAGGTACTTTTCACGCGCAACAAATGATCGAATATGGCACCAACGTCGTTGGCGGTGTGACGCCGGGCAAAGGTGGGACGAAACATCTCGAACGCTCGGTATTTAACACCGTCGCTGACGCGGCCAAAGCTACCGGCGCAAATGCCTCCGTGATTTTCGTTCCCCCGCCCTAC
>Ga0179592_10000183_pt1 | contig 26244 bp, 23 predicted proteins | sample CZODoug2_1_08_16_FD_148623 | JGI IMG/M metagenome (GOLD analysis project Ga0179592, IMG submission 148623) | Vadose zone soil fungal communities from Angelo Coast Range Reserve, California, USA - CZODoug2_1_08_16fungal (Illumina Assembly) | ecosystem: Environmental > Terrestrial > Soil > Vadose...
ACCGTGCTGCACCTCGCGGCGCCGCAGGGGTTGGCGTGTTTGACGATGACGCACCCCGCCGTGTCGAATTGGCGCACACATTCGAGCGCCGTGTCGGCGTCGGCGATGTTGTTGAACGACAGCTCTCTACCTTGAATCTGCCTGGCCTGGGTCACGGACGCACCGATGGCGCGGGGGTCCGTGTAGAACGCCGCTTGCTGGTGCGGATTTTCGCCGTACCGCAGGTCGAGGTGCTTGCGAAATGAAAGATTCAAGTCGTCGGGGAAGGTGGGCGCCGCACTGCCGCCGATGGCGCCGGTGAAATACGCGGATACCATCGCGTCGTACTGCGCGGTGTGTGCGAACGCTTTGGCACTCAACTTGCGGCGCATATTCAAGTTGATGCTGCCCTGGTTCGCGGCCAGCTCATCCAGCAATTCGCGATAGTCGTTGGGGTCCACGACCACTGTGACGGAGGCGTGATTCTTGGCCGCGGCGCGCACCATCGCGGGACCGCCGATATCGATATTGTCGACCGCCTCCTCATAGGTGCAGTCGGGCCGGCTGACGGTGGTGGCAAAGGGATACAAATTGACCGCCAGCAGGTCGATGGGTTCGATGTTGTGCTCGCGCATCACCGCCTCATCGAGCCCGCGCCTGCCCAGCAGGCCGCCGTGAATCTTCGGATGCAGCGTTTTCACGCGGCCGCCCATGATTTCCGGGAAACCGGTGTGCTCGGCGACTTCTTTGACCGGGATGCCGTGGCTCGTCAACAGTTTGGCGGTGCCGCCGGTCGACAAGAGCTCGATGCCGCGTTCTTTCAGTTCGCGCGCGAATTCAACGATGCCGGTCTTATCGGAAACACTGAGTAGCGCGCGACGTACGGGCGTGAGCACTAGGAGTTCCCAAGCTACTCGTTGATGCCGAACTCTTTGAGTTTCTTGCGCAATGTGCCGCGATTGATGCCGAGGATCGTGGCTGCCCGGCTCTGGTTGCCCTGAACGTGGCCCATCACCACTTTGAACAAGGGCTCCTCGACTTCGCGCATCACGAGGTCGTACAAATGCGCGGGCTTATGGCCGTTCAGCGTTTCAAAATAGCACTGCAGGGCCTCTTCAGCCTGCGAACGCAACGGCACTCCCTTGCCATTGACCTTCAGGTCGCGACCGTTGAATGCGGGCGCGATCTCCCGTCGTGATTTCGATTTCTTTTTAGCAACCATGGCCTTAAGTTCAATCCCCGTTGATCTTTTGTTGTTTTCCAGTGCCTACGCGGCGCGATCCACACTCGTATCATAATGCTGCAGCAGCGTGGACAGTTGTTCGGCCGGCGTCTCGATTTGCACGAGGCGATTCCGCAAGTCCTCTTGTCCCGGCTGCTGCCGGAAATACCAACTCAAGTGTTTACGTGCCACCCGAACACCGGTTTGATCGCCATAAAAAGCATACAGGTCTTCGAGGTGGGCGCGCATAATATCACGGACTTTTTCCAGCGCTAGCACTGCGCGATTTTCTCCCGTCGAGAGAAAAAAATTGACTTCGTCGAAGATCCATGGCCGGCCCTGGGCCGCTCTGCCGATCAGGATGCCGTCACACCCGGTCTGCTGAAGAACCGTTCGCGCGTGCTGCGGAGAAGCGATGTCGCCATTTGCAAAGACGGGAATCTTCACATTGGCCTTGATGGCCGCCACAGTTTCGTGTTCGGCATCGCCCTGATACATATCGGTGCGCGTGCGTCCGTGAATGGCCAGCGCGGCGATCCCGCTGTCCTCGGCAATTCTTGCTATCGTCAAGCCGTTCTTGTGCTCAAGGTCCCATCCGGTGCGCGTTTTCAACGTCACCGGCGCCGCCACTGCCTGCACCACCCTGCGCAAAATCCGCGCAACGAGGTCTTCGTCCTGCAGCAGCGCGGAGCCCGCCAATCGATTGCACACTTTCTTTGCGGGACAGCCCATGTTGATGTCGATGATTTCCGCGCCGGCATCGACATTGCGCCGCGCAGCATCTGCCATCATGTCGGGATCAAACCCGGCTATCTGCACCACGCGCGGGCTGGGTTCGCCTAAAAAGTCCATGCGGCGGCGCGATTTCGGCGTATCCCATAAGCGCACGTCGGCGCTGAGCATTTCCGAGGCGGCCAACCCCGCGCCAAAACGGCGGCATAGAATGCGAAACGGCCGGTCCGTCACGCCGGCCATGGGCGCAAGCAGGACGTTGGAGGGCAACGTGTACGAGCCTATCTTGACAGTCATCGCTTAGCTTGCGCCGGCGGCGCGTCGTTGGCACACGAAATTTTTTTATCGGCGCCGCGTAGGCACACATCGATTTCAAATCCCTCGGCGTTCTTGCCCGGATCCAAGATATCCATTGTCGCGTCCACCCGCTCGCCGGGTGCGAGAAGCTTGGCGATGGGCTTGCCCAGGTATTCGAAAGGTTCAAAATCGCGCGTGCCGATGCTGCCGCCAAAGCGATTGGCGAGGGTGACGCGCAACAGCGGGTACGGCTCGAGTTGTGCGGCGATGTTCAAGATGCTGGCGCGCACGCGCAAGGTGCCTTCGCCGGCGGGATCGCCGGTCACTCCCCACTGCCTGAGCTGGTAAGCGGTCAGGTTGGCCGGCACTGATACCGGTGCGCCCATCGTTGAGTACAGGGCACGCAACGTTCCGCCCAACGGCGTGTGAGCCGCAAGCCATTCGCGATTTTGGTGCATCAGCTGGACGATCAACAGCAGCGCCAATGCGATCGTCGCGACCAGCCAAGGGATGAACGCTCGCTCTTTGGGAGGCACCGCGAGAGTCGGCTCGAGTGTTGCCTCAATCGCGGGTTCAGGCGCCGCCTGAGGCGCCTCTTCGGGCGCCGCTTCACGAACCGCTGCGCTGAAAATCTCGATATCCTCGGGGTGCGGCGCCAGGGGTGCCAGCGGCGGCAGCGCGCGCTTCTTGGATTCGACGAAAATCCGATCCAACTCTCCCGGCGGCAGAGTGAATTCCAGCGATGTCTCACCCACTTGCTCGGGAGGCGCATCCTCGATCTCGATCTCGATCGGGACATCGGAAGATGCGTTTTCGTTCCAGTCCAGAATTCGCAGCCGAGCTATCTCCATGCCCGGCGGCGCAATGTCTTCGGTACTTGCCTGCGCGCCGGGCGGCGGTGTCATCGGTGCTGGGGATTCCAGAATGCTGTCGGCGCGAAATTCCAGTTCGATTTCGGTCTCGCCGACCGAAAAGGCACTCGTATCCTCGGCGAGGTGTGCCAATGCATTGAAGACTTCTCCACATCGTCCGCAACGCACCTGACCGCCCGCCGCCCGCAGCACTTCGGCGGATAGCCTGAAAACGGTCTCGCATTTCGAACATTGGGTAAACAAGCTAGCTCACTCTCCGCGCGTAGATGCAGCACCACTCGTCCCGCTCAACGACCTGCACCTTATCAAAACCCGACGCGTATGCCGCTTTTACCGCGTAGGCCTGCGTTTTCAACAGGCCTGACAGAAGCAAGTGGCCCTTGGGTCGGCAGGCCGCGGTCAACTTCGGCGCCAACTCGATCAGCGGTCCGGCAAGAATGTTGGCCATCACGCAATCAGCGGCTTGCAAATCGTCTTCGATGCCCTGCACGGTCATTTGCCGGGAGACGCCGTTGCGGATGGCATTGTCGCGCGTCGCCAGAAGGGCTTGATGGTCCAGATCGACCGCGGTCACCGACGCGGCCCCCAGTTTCAGCGCCGCCAACCCCAAGATCCCGGAGCCGCAGCCATAATCGATGACGGTTCGGCCCGCCACGGGCAGTGAATCCAAAATCTGCAGGCACAACGCCGTGGTGGGATGCGTGCCGGTGCCGAACGCCAGACCCGGGTCCAGCCGCACGACGATGGCTTCGGCGTCATCCGGTGCCTCGGCTGCGCGCGGAACGACCCACAGGCGGCGTCCGAAGCGCATCGATTTCCAGCCGCTGAGCCAAGCGCGTTCCCAAACCTGATCTTCCACCGCGCGCACGCGAGCAGTCTTTGTGACGTGGGTGCCCAACGTGGTCGCGAGGCGATCGAGATTCAACGCGGCGTCGCTCGATTCTTGAAACAAGGCGCGCACCAGCGTGTCGCTCCACAATCTCATTTCGCCCGGCCTGGGCTCGAGCACGGGTTCGTCGCCACGATCGACGAAGGTAATGGAGCTTGCGCCCACTTCGAGCAGCGCCGCTTCGACCGCGTCGCAGCTCAAAGTAGCGAGTGGAAATTCGATCTCATAGAAATTCATCGATGCAACACCCTACGAAGATGTTACTTGAGTCCCAACCGCCGCTCTAAATAATGGATGTCGGTACCGCCCTGCTTGAACGCTGAATGATTGAATATTTCCTGGTGCAGCGGGATGTTGGTCTTGATGCCCTCGACCACCATTTCCGCAAGGGCATTGCGCATGCGGGCGATGGCGGTGTCGCGCGTGTCGCCGTATGCAATGACCTTGCCGATCATGGAGTCGTAAAACGGCGGCACGTTGTAGCCGGTGTAGACGTGGCTGTCGACCCGGATTCCCGGGCCGCCGGGCGAGTGCCACAGCCGGATTGGACCCGGCGACGGGGTGAAGGTCTTGGGATCTTCGGCGTTGATGCGGCATTCCACGGCGTGGCCGCGGATCTGGATGTCATTCTGGCCGTAAGGCAGCGGCTCGCCGGCGGCGATCAGCAGCTGTGCCTTGACGATATCGATCCCCGTGACCAGTTCAGTCACGGGATGTTCGACCTGAACGCGCGTGTTCATCTCGATGAAGTAAAATTCGTTGTCCTGATACAAGAACTCGAGCGTGCCGGCATTGCGGTAGCCGACTTCGCGGCAGGCCGTGGCGCAGCGTTCCCCCATGGTCTTGCGTTGCTTGGCGCTCAAGCCCGGCGCGGGCGCCTCTTCGATCACTTTCTGGTGGCGGCGCTGCATGGAGCAATCGCGCTCGCCCAGGTGCACGACGTTGCCGTAGTTGTCGGCCAGTATCTGAAACTCGATGTGCCGCGGCTTTTCGAGAAATTTCTCCATGTAGACCTGATCATTGCTGAACGCAGCGAGCGCCTCGGCCTGTGTCACGCCGATGGCATTGAGCAGCGACGCATCGGTGTGCACCACGCGCATGCCGCGGCCGCCGCCGCCGCCGGAGGCCTTGATGATCACGGGGTAGCCGATGTCCTTGGCGATGCGGAAATTCTCATCCGCGTCCTTGCCCAAGGGTCCGTCGGAACCCGGCACGCAGGGGACGCCGGCCGCCTTCATGACCTTGATGGCGGACACCTTGTCGCCCATGAGTCGGATGGTTTCCGCCCGGGGTCCGACGAAGATGAAGCCGCTCTTCTCGACGCGCTCCGCGAAATCGGCGTTTTCCGACAAGAACCCGTAGCCCGGATGAATCGCCACGGAATCCGTCACTTCCGCCGCGCTGATGATCGCCGGCATGTTCAAGTACGACAGAGCCGATTGCGGCGGTCCGATGCACACCGTCTCGTCCGCGAGCAGCACATGCTTGGTGTTGAAATCGGCGGTGGAATGCACGGCCACGGTCTTGATGCCGAGTTCGCGGCAGGCGCGCAATATGCGAAGTGCGATCTCGCCGCGGTTCGCGATGACGACTTTTTCGATCATCTTGAGCTATTCGATGATGAACAGCGGTTGACCGAACTCGACGGGCTCGCCGTTCTTCGCGAGCATCGCCGTCACCCGGCCCGCCTTGTCGGATTCGATTTGGTTCATCATCTTCATGGCTTCAATGATGCAAAGTATCTGGCCGACTTCGATTTCACTGCCGATCTCGACGAAGGGCTTCGCGCCCGGGGAAGCGGAGGCGTAATAGGTGCCGACCATGGGGGAGGTGACGGTGTGCTCGTCGTTGCGGGGCGCGCGCTCGCCGGCTGACGTGGCCGGCATCGGCACCGCTGTGCCGGCCGGCACGGCATGCGAAACCTGGGCAGGTTGGGTGGCGGCGACCTGCACGCCCATCCTCGGGTGACGGCTGATGCGCACCGATTCCTCGCCCTCCGATATTTCAAGTTCCGAGATGCCCGATTCCTCCAGCAACTCGATCAGCTTCTTTACCTTGCGAATATCCATCCGCGAACCCCTTGAGAATCGATCGTTTTAAGATTTGGCCAGGCGCGCGATGGCGGCTTGGAGCGCGAGCTCGTAGCCGATCGGGCCCAGTCCGTAAATGCAGCCGACCGCGATGTCGGACAAATATGAGTGATGCCGAAAGGCCTCGCGCGCAAACACATTGCTCAGGTGAATTTCGATGAACGGAACGCCTACGGACAGGAAAGCGTCGCGCAGCGCGATGCTCGTGTGCGTAAAGGCACCCGGATTGATGATGACGAAGCCCACGCCATCGCGCTTCGTCGCCTGAATTTTGCCGATCAACTCGTGCTCGGCATTGCTCTGCGAGGCGATCAGTTCATGGCCCCGGGCAACGCTCAAGTCCTTGAGCTTCGTCTCGATGTCCTGCAGAGTGGCCGTGCCGTAAACGGCCGGCTCGCGAGTGCCGAGCAGATTCAAATTTGGGCCATTCAGCAATAAAATTCGCGCCATCTCGGCATCCGTTTCCGCGCAGTCGCGTTACAAAGGTCCGCGATAATAACCAGAATTTGAGGTGAAAAGGCAAGCTTCGGCGGCGAACGTCGCCGGAAGGCGCTTATCCGGCTTGTTTCTCAGCCAGTGCCCGCAAGCCTTCGGCTATGGCACGCCGAGCCTCGGGGAGCCGGACGCGGTCTTGGTTGAGATCTTGGACCTTCGAAAGGATGAAATCGGCCTGCGACCGGTGCAGTTCGCCGATGAACAAGGCCACCACCTCACCGCGCCGATCCGTAAAGACGGTAAAGGGGAAGGCGGGCGACGCCATGCCGAACTGCGCCGCAACGTCCAAGGCATCCTGATCGCCGATGAGCACTGGGTAGTCAATTTTGAACTGACCGGCAAAATCCCGGACCTTGTCGCGATAGTCCACAGCAATGCCGACTACCGTGAGATCCCGTCCGGCCCATTCCGCCGCCAGCGTCTTGAGCAACGGTATTTCCCGCCGGCAGGGCGCGCACCAGGTGGCCCAAAAGTTGATCACCAGGGATTTGCCGCTCCATGCCGAGATCGGGATGGATTTGCCGGTGAGATCCTGCAGCGAAAAATCAGGCAGACGGTCCGGAACGACAGGATGCGGCATGGCCGCTTCGGGCGCCGAACTGTCCGACGGGTTGGGCGCGCTGGCCATGCCGGCAGGCACCGCAACGCCCTGGGTCTCGTGAGCGCTGCGAACCGAGTGAGTCTTCATTCCCACCCAAATCCCGAGCAGCACAATTAACGCGGCGCCCAAAAAGCGCAGCCCCGGCGTCTTCATGCAGGAACGTCGAGCTTGCGTCCCTTGCGCAGCACCAGTCCTGCCAGCAGAAACGCGAATGCACCCGCGATGATCGCGATGCTTTCCCACGGGTAGGGCGGAACGTTTGGCGCGACCGCAGCGGGGCCGGCGTTCGGGAACACCACTTTGGTGATGGGTGGGTAGCACAGGCCTGCTTCCGCGCAGCCCTGGTAGGTCACTTTGATCTGGATGGGGTGGGCGCCGGCATCAATCCGGGTGTAGGGAACCGCCGCTTCGACCTGCTGCGTATAGATCTCTTGGGTACCGAGGTATGGGTCGGTTTTCACGGCCCCGACAGGCAGCTGCGGGGCGGAGACGGCCAGGTCTGGACTTTCCGCTTTGACTTCGATCTTCTGTTTGTAGAGATAGTAGCCGTCGGCGATGACCCAGCGCACTTTCAGGACATTGCCCTCGACGTGCGAGGCAACCCGAAAGGCGACATCGGGCGGCAGAAAGTCGGTTTCGTTGGATTCAATACCCCGCATCCACCAAGGCTTGGCTTGGGCTGTTCCGCCCGCGCCGAGTACGAACACGACCAAGAACAGCAGCACGGTAGTTTGGGTGAGTTTCATGGCGGGCACTTTAGTAGGCATGCCGCGAGCACGCCAGTTCTGAATTATTGCTGCGGTACAGCAAAAATTAAGGTGCTCAGGGCTTGAATCATAATATTTCGCCGCTATGATTAGCAGCCTCGATGGGAGAGTGCTAACAACACCCAACCTTTGTTAACCCAAACTCAAGCATTAGGAGTCTTGTCTTATGAAGATTCGTCCCCTTCATGACCGCGTGATCGTGAAAAGAGAAGAGGAGGAGCGTAAGTCTCCAGGTGGCATCGTGATCCCGGATACCGCGACTGAAAAGCCGATCTTCGGGAAAGTGATTGCCGTCGGTAAGGGCAAGATATTGGAGAACGGCGAAATTCGCCCGCTCGACGTCAAAGTCGGCGACAAGATTCTTTTCGGTAAGTACAGCGGTACCGAAGTGAAGATGGATGGTGACGAGCTGGTCGTCATGCGTGAGGAAGACATTATGGCCATCGTGGAAGGCAAGTAAGCCTCCGAGCGAAAACCACGCACTTCGTAGTCCCGCAAATCAAATTTAATTAGAGGTATCAGCAAATGGCAGCTAAAGACGTACGCTTCAGCGACGACGCTCGGGCACGCATGTTCAAGGGTGTGAATATTTTGGCGAATGCCGTCAAGGTCACACTGGGTCCGAAGGGCCGCAACGCGGTGCTCGACAAGAGCTTCGGCGCTCCCACCGTCACCAAGGACGGTGTGTCCGTGGCGAAGGAAATCGAACTCAAGGATAAATTCGAAAACATGGGCGCGCAGATGGTGAAGGAAGTCGCTTCCAACACGTCTGACGAAGCCGGCGACGGCACCACCACCGCGACCGTGTTGGCGCAAGCCATCATTCGCGAGGGCTTGAAGTCGGTTGCGGCAGGCGCAAATCCGATGGACCTGAAGCGCGGCATCGACACCGCGGTCATTGCGGCCACCGAAGAGCTCAAGAAGCTCTCCAAGCCCTGCAAGGATCCGAAGGCGATTGCGCAAGTCGGCACGATCTCCGCGAACTCCGACGAGAGCATTGGCAAGACCATTGCCGACGCGATGGCGAAGGTCGGCAAAGAGGGCGTGATCACGGTTGAAGAGGGTTCGGGTCTCGAGAACGAGCTCGAAGTGGTCGAAGGCATGCAGTTCGACCGCGGCTACCTCTCGCCCTACTTCATCAACAACCAGCAGAGCCAGAGCGCCGAGCTCGACAAGCCGCTGGTGCTGTTGGTCGACAAGAAGATCTCCAACATTCGCGAATTGCTGCCCCTGCTCGAAGCCATTGCGAAGGGCGGCCGACAGCTGCTGATCGTTGCCGAAGATGTGGAAGGCGAAGCGCTTGCCACGTTGGTCGTCAACACGATCCGCGGCATCGTCAAGGTCGCCGCCGTCAAGGCACCGGGATTCGGCGATCGCCGTAAGGCCATGTTGCAGGACATTGCTGTTCTTACGGGCGGCACGGTCATCTCGGACGAAGTCGGCTTGTCGCTCGAAAAGGCGACGCTGAACGACTTGGGCGAAGCGAAGAAGATCCTGGTGGAGAAAGAGAACACCACCATTATCGACGGCGCCGGCAAGGCCTCTGACATCAAGGGCCGTGTCGAGAGCATCCGTCAGCAAATCGAGGAAGCGACCTCTGACTATGACAAGGAAAAACTCCAGGAGCGCGTTGCCAAGCTCTCCGGCGGTGTTGCCGTGATCAAGGTCGGTGCGTCGACCGAAATCGAAATGAAGGAAAAGAAGGCCCGCGTCGAAGACGCACTGCACGCGACGCGTGCGGCCGTCGAAGAGGGCGTGGTCCCGGGCGGCGGTGTCGCTCTGGTACGCGCGTTGAAGGCCATCGAGAAGCTTGTCGGTAAGAACGAAGATCAGACCACGGGCATCAAGATTCTGGCTCGCGCAATTGAGGAGCCACTGCGTCAAATCGTCGCCAATGCGGGTGAGGATGCCGCGGTTGTCCTGAACCGGGTCCGCGACGGCAAGGGCACGTTCGGTTACAACGCCCAGACGGGTGAGTACGGGGATATGATCGAACTGGGCATCCTGGATCCGACCAAGGTGACGCGTCTGGCTCTGCAGAACGCCGCCTCGGTGGCGGGACTGCTGCTCACGACGGAAGTCATGATCGCCGAGTCGCCGAAAGAAGAAGAGCATGCACATGGCGCCCCGGGCGGCGGCATGGGTGGCATGGGCGGTATGGACATGTAATACCGGCAATCTGCTGGTTACGGTCAAAAGAGAGCGGACTTCGGTCCGCTCTTTTTTTGGCGCGCCCTGCGTCAGCACGAGACGGAGAGCGCACAGCGCATCACGACACGTGACGGCATCCAAGATGCCCCTCGAGGCAAGATCACATCGTTGTCTAGTCGCTCAGGCCTTCGGTCCAAGCGGGCCTGTTACTTCCGGATTCAAGATCTCCATCCCACACGGATATGAGTCGTCCGCTCGTGGCGTCATGCAGCTCGCAATGCGATTTCAACTCACCGTGGAGAGGCCCAACGTGATAAGCCACCTGTTTACCCTGGCTATAGAATGTCCAACTATAGAAGGATTGTTCTGTTGGGAACCGCTGTATTGTCCTTCCCGCTCGCCAGATAATCAGCGTTCCGGCAACAGGATAGCTCACGCCCTCGACTTTGTATTCGGCGAGCCAGCCCACGCTTCCGTTCGGTGCTTTCTTAGGCTCGCGGACGCCGACTTGGCCAGGTTCTTTCTGAATCGTTAATTTTTCTCCATTGGCGAGCGTAATCTGTGCAGCGCCGTCTCGTTCCGAAGAGACAGCCGCGGCCTCTTCCTGAGACATCCCGGTGTCCGCAAGTAAAACGCTGAACAGGAACGGAATCAGAAGCCACCGTGATCGAATCATCGCAGTTGATCCTTCCTCAAAGTCCCATTAGGTCTGCCCTGCCTGAGCGGCGGACTCGCGGCTTATCTCGCCAAGACTACGACGACCACTGTCAATAGAGCCATCGCTGTCAGAAGCAAATTGTGGCCCCAGCGGGCAACCAGTCCAAGCATGTCAATTTCCTGTAAGGCTGAAGTTGTGCGGTCTGAGGTGAATGACCGTGAATTCATTGCGCGCATTATGCACACGAGGCGTTACGGTTATATGTTGGCGCGTCGGAAAATAGGATGCAGAATGCGATATGGCTCACAATTAGAGAAATTGCGCAGACACTTGATTCCCTCGAAGGAGATATGAATTGGCAAAAATACCGCACGGCGTTGGGCCGCAGTTCCCCCAAGTCGTGGTCCTGGTGGGCGCGACCGGCGATCTTGCTCGGCGCAAGCTGTTGCCGGGGCTGTTCCATCTGTCGAGTTCGGGGTTCATCCCGGACTGCCGGATCATCGGCGTCTCGCTCGAGAATCTCGACGCTGAGGCCTTTCGGCAGTTGGCGCGGGACGCGCTCACCGAGTTCTCCACGCGCAAAGTTGCGCAGAGCGACTGGGATGCGTTCTCGAACAGCCTTCAATATGTACCGTTGAGTGCCGGTGCCGGCGTGCTGAAGGCGGCTGTGCTGGAGGCGGAACGCAGTTTGAATGTCGAGTGCCGCCGGCTGCACTATCTGAGCGTGCCGCCAAACGCTGCATTGTCCGCGGTGCGCCTGTTGGGGGAGGCCGATCTGGTCGACCGCTCCCGGGTCATCATGGAGAAGCCGTTTGGCACGGACCTCGCGAGCGCGGTTTTGTTGAACAACAAACTGCACGAGGTATTCGACGAGGATCGGATTTTCCGCATCGATCACTTCCTCGGCAAGGAGGCGGCGCAGAACATTCTCGCCTTCCGCTTTGCGAATGGCTTGTTTGAACCGATCTGGAACCGCAACTTCATCAACCACGTGCAGATCGATGTACCCGAGAAGATCGGCCTCGGCAAGCGCTCCGCTTTTTACGAGCAGACCGGCGCCTACAAGGACATGGTGGTCACACACCTGTTTCAGATTCTTGGATTCATGGCGATGGAGGCCCCGACGTCGCTGGAGCCGAAACCCATCAGCGAGGAAAAAAACAAAGTCTTCCGCAGCATGTTGCCGGTCAAGCCCGCCGATGTCGTCCGCGGACAATACACCGGATACCGATCGGAAGAAGGCGTCTCCCCCGACTCGGATACGGAGACCTTCATAGCGTTGAGATGCCACATCGACAATTGGCGCTGGGCCGGCGTGCCTTTCTATCTGCGCACCGGCAAGCGCCTTGCGGAAGGTCAACGCATCATTTCGATCGCCTTTCGGGAGCCGCCCAAGAGCATGTTTCCGACCGGGTCGGGAATCGGCGAGCAAGGCCCGGACCATTTGACTTTCGACCTGGCGGACGCCGCAAAAATGTCGCTGTCATTCTATGGCAAGCGCCCCGGTCCCGGCATGCGTTTGGACAAGCTCAGTATGCAGTTCGCCATGCACGACACAGGGCACATTGGCGATGTGCTCGAAGCGTATGAGCGCTTGATTCTGGATGCGATGCGCGGCGACCACACGCTGTTCACGACCGCCGACGGCATCGAGCGCCTCTGGGAGGTTTCCACCAACTTGCTGGAGGCGCCGCTGCCGATTCGTTTTTATGAGCCCGGATCGTGGGGACCGAACGCCATCCACCAGCTCATCGCCCCCAGCGCCTGGCGGCTGCCCTTCGAGCGAGCTTGGCGACAGCCGGACAGCGCCGCCGGCTGACCTCGCCATCGCGCGTCTGATCCATAGGGACTCAGCTCCGAAAGGACTCAGCTCCGAGAGCGCATGACGCGCCAGTGCCCTGTCGCCGCCGCCTCGGAACATGGCCAGGTAGCCACCAACCGTTCGATCCCCGCCGGCTTGACGGGACCGCTGAAAAATCGGCCTTGAGCGGTATCGAAACCGGCGCTGCGTACGAATCCGAGCACCTCGCGGCTCTCAACGCCTCCCGCGCACGCCACGAGTTCCAGAGTGTGCGCGAGATTGGCGATCGCTTGCACGATCAGCATGGCCTCGCGCACACGGACCACGTCGGCAACGAGCGCGTGATCGACTTTGATCTCAGAGAACGGCAATCGGTAGAGTTCCGTGAGCGATGACACCCCGGTGCCAAAATTATCGAGCGTCAGCCCGACGCCAAGAATGCGCAGGCGCGTGAACACATCGAGCATCAGATCCCGGGCTTCGATGCTCGGCGCTTCGGTCACATCGAACACCAGCTGCTGCGCCGGAAGGTCGTTTTCACGCAGCAGGACGGCGACTCGCTCAGGGAACTCACGATCCGTGATGAGCTTCGGACTCAGATTGACCACCATTTCGAGCGGCAAGCCCTGCGAGCGCCATTGGCTGGCTTGGCGCACGGCCTCGGTCATGACGAAATCCGTGAGCCGGACCATCAAGTCGTGGTCTTCCATGGGGCCGAGAAAATGGCTCGGATACAGCAAGCCCCGACGCGGATGCTGCCACCGGACCAGGGCTTCAACGCCTTGCATTTTCAACTCAGCGGTACGGATGTCGATCTTCGGTAGAAATTCGAGTATCAGTTCGTGCTCGGTGAGCGCGGTCTCGAGTTCGCCGAGCGCAATCGGAGGCGCACTCTTCAGATGGGGCATCAGGAGCAGTTCGACGGCACCGGCATCGAGCGGTCGAGCGGCGACTCCGATCACCCGGAGCCCTTGTGTTTCCGCCGTCCTCCTGGCGCCGGCAAGAACCCGCGCGTGCACGGTCCCAATGAGCAGCATCGCCGGCGGGGCGACCCCTTGCGCGAGAATTCCCAGCACGGCCAGACCGTCAACATCGAGGCTATCGACCGCCAAAATCGCGATCGTGGGGCGGGAGGTCTTGAGAGTCTCCTTGAGTGTATCGGCCGAATCGGCCTCTACCCGGTCGCAACCCAGGTTATCTGCAATCTTTCTCAGAGCCTGCAGAGACCGCGGGTCTCTGTCCAGGATCAGCAATAAGTCGTTGGCGCTAATCGATGAATTCATGGCGGTATCATATTGCTTGGCGCGGTACATCGCGAGTTCGGCGTTCATGAACAATGTCTCGGCATTTGCGCCCGGTGGCGAGAGCGGCGCTGCTGTGGTCATGGACGGCTCTTGGGTGAGAGAATGGGCGTTTTGTCGAGGTGCCTGCGAATCTTCTCGCAGAAATGTTGCAGTTACGTATAGCCTCGGGGTCATGTTGCTGCCATCCAAGCCGCTTTACCGCCTTCATGAAGCAGCGATCCGCGCGCTCTACGAGGAAGTCAAAGCGCGTGCCAACGCCACCGGTGAACTGCTCCCCGGCACTCCCGGCACCCTGGTCAAACGCGCCGGCACGGGCCATGAATACTGGTACCGCTCGTACTCCCCGGCACCGAGAAAGCGCTCGGAACAATTTGTGGGTACGGCCGGCAATTCGGCGGCCTACGAAGCGATGCAGAGCCGAATTGCCGATTCTGAATGGACGGCCAAGCAGGTAGCGGCGCTCTCCAAGCTCGGCTATCAAGTGGCGGACAGAAGTATCGCCAGCGTGCTGGTTGAACTGCGAAACCGAGGAATCTTCGGCGCCGGCATGGCGCTGGTCGGTACCTTGGCCTATCTGAGCTGGCTCAATGAGTACGGCGCCCTGGCAACTTCGGTAGGAGCGCAAGACGTGGAGCTGGCGCGACGGCAGACATTGAAACTGGCGACCACGGTATCGTTTCTATCGGCGATGCACGCGACGCAGCTGCCCTTCGCCCCGATCCCGGGCATGCCGAGCAAGAATCCGCCGACGTCGGTAAAGCTGCCGGGCACCGAAGGCCGACGCGTGGACCTCCTCGCCCCCGGTCCCCTGTTGGGCGAAATCGTCGCGGTTCCGGAACTCGACTGGCACGCGCAGACGATTCCGTTTTACGACTATTTGCTCGAAGGCAGCCGCGCCGCCGCGGCGCTCGCCGGCGGCCACTGTATCCCGATCATGCTGCCGCAGGCCGCTCGCATGATTTGGCACAAGCTCTACTCGAGCACGGGCCGCAGGAATGATCCTGCCCAGGCGGAGCAGGATCTCGTGCAGGCGGCGACGCTGGCGGCCATCCTGATCGAACAACAAGGCGCGTTGCTTCGCGAGTCCTACCGCGAGGCGCCGCGAGAACTGCGCAATGCCGCTCATTCCCGGCTGCCGCGGCTCGAGAAACTGCTCGCCGAACATCCACAGGCACGCGATGAATTTCGCAAGTTAAGATAGCAACCCGCATCGGCAACATTGGTATTATTTCTTTATAATACAGTAGCTTAGATTCCATCGCGGTGTGCCTTGAAAAAGCCCGAATTGCCGCACGCGACTGCCATAATTGGCGCCGACTCTATCGAGAACGATCAAGAAACAAGGGAGAAATTCATGGAGGATTCGAGACGGGAATTCACGGAAGATTCGCGGCGTTCCTCGCCCGATAGGACAGCGTTGCCGCTCATATTGCTCGCGGCCGTCATCCAAGGATGGGTTCTCTATTGGCTTCACCATTCCATTAAATTTCATCATTGGCCTGCGACCGATCAGGCATGGCTGGTCCCGCTGTATGCGCTGGCGCTTTTTATCCCGGTGACGACGCAGTTGTTGTCACGGTATGCGCAGGCCGCGATCCTCTGGCGCTTCATGCTGGCCCTGGCCGCCGCGTTCTTTTATTTCGGATGGCATTTCGGCGCGCATGTATCGAGCGGGTTGTACCGCTACCCCGGGGACCCGGAATGGCCGCTGTCGCTGGCTTTTTTGTTCGGTGTTCTATGGCTGCTGGTGCTTCCATTCGCACAGAGCCGGTTGACGACGGGTCACTGGGCTAGAGACTACCGCGCGCTGTTTACCCACGCCTGGCACAACAAGCTCACGCTCGCCGAGGCGGCGCTCTTCACGGGATTGTTTTGGCTGCTGTTGTTCTTGTGGCAGATGCTTTTCCATCTGTTGAAAATCGACTATTTCCGCGAGCTGTTCGAAGAACCGATTTTCATCTACCCGGTAACCGCGCTGACATTCGGCTGCGCGATGCACTTGATCGGCTCCATCGCGCAATTGACCTCGGTGGTTCTCGAGCAACTTCTCAATGTGCTCAAGTGGCTGGCGACGATTGCGGCCGCCATTCTCACGCTCTTTACGGTCGCGCTGGTGCTGAATCTTCCAGGCTTGCTGTTTACCGGGCAGAAGGCGATCGACGCGACCTGGCTGTTATGGCTGGTGGCGGTGATGGTGCTGCTGTTGAATGCCGCCTATCGAGACGGTACGGTGGTTCAGCCCTATCCGAAGTGGGTCGCGAGAGGCTTGAGAGCCGCCGTACCGTTGATGGTGATCATCGCATTGACAGCGCTGTATGCGCTGATCGTGCGCAGCCGCCACTACGGGCTCACCGTCGAGCGGGTTTGGGCTTTTGTGGTGGCGAGCGCCGCGTTGCTCTACTCGGTGGGATACTCAATTGCTGTATTTCGCAAGGGTGCATGGCTGGGCGCGATTGCGCGCGTGAATGTGATCGTCGCGGTGGCGCTGATCGTCATCATCTCGGCGGCATTGACGCCGCTGCTGTCTCCCTATCGATTGGCTGCCGACAGCCAGTTTCAACTCGTTCAAGAAAAAGGGCTCAAGGCCATTGAGTCGCCCGATGCTTCGCGCATGCGCGTTGCGTCATATGGGCAGAATTCACCGTTGCGATATCTGCGCTTCGACGCCGGTAAGTACGGCCGCGCGAGGCTCAAAGAACTGGCCGACTCGTACGCCGGCGCCGATGCGGAGGCTGTGCGCCGGTCCGCGACCGCGATGCTCGCACAAACGACCCGGTACGGTTCTGTTGAGCGGGCAGATGTCGCCGATGTGCTCAAACAGCTGCGTATTTACCCCGCGGGCCGCACTCTTGACGAGGGTTTGATCGACACGCTCAAGACGGATTTGAGCCGGCCGGGCGGCGAATTGGGTTTTCTAAATCTTACCGGCAGCGAAAGCACCGCAGGTATATTCATTGACCTGAATGCCGACAAGATCGACGAATTCGTGCTCCTCACACCCTATCGTGGGCGCGTGTATGAAGTTCGACTGGGCAAATGGGTCAACGTCGGTGATGTCTTCTCGGACTCTCGCGGTGCAACGCGCGACCTCATCGACGATCTGGCGAAAGGGAATGTGTCGGCGCGTCCCTCAAAGTGGAGCGATTTGTCGATCGGCAAGCACACGTACCGGATCAATGCTCCCGATTAAGCTCTATCATAGGAGGAATTGTGCCGCCCGTTCTTTGCATGAGGTTCGTGATGCGAGTGTCGCCATTGCTTGCGTTGGTGAGTAGGTCCGATCAGCGTATTGCCCTCGAGAGCACGGTGATCACTTGGTTGACGGGATTGAATTGAGTTGGTCCGCTAAACAGTACATCGCCTTCGAGGACGAACGCACGCGCCCGGTGCGCGATCTGCTCGCGGCACTGCCGCCCATCGATGCGCGTTCGGTGATCGATCTTGGCTGCGGGCCCGGCAATTCGACCGAAGTCCTGGCTGCACGCTATCCCGAGGCTCGAGTCGCGGGCATTGACAGCTCGCCCGACATGATCGCCGCGGCGCGACGCCGGCTGCCGCAGGTCATTTTTTCCGTGGAAGATGTTCAAGACTGCAAGCTCGGCGGGCCGTTCGATCTGATCCTGGCGAACGCCGTGCTGCAGTGGGTTCCTCGTCATGAAACGCTGTTGCCGCAACTCATCGGGAAACTCGCGCCTGCGGGCGGGCTGGCGGTGCAAATGCCGGATAATCTGCATGGCCCCGCGCATCGCCTCATGCGACAGATTGCCGCAGAGGGTCCATGGGCGGCCAAGCTCGCCGGCGCCGCGGCCGCGCGCACGCCGCTGGCCGGCATCGATTGGTACCACGAGTTGTTGCGGCCGCTCTGCGCGAAGCTGGATTTTTGGCGAACCACTTACTATCACTCGCTATCCGGAGGCGCCGCGGCAATCGTGGAGTGGTTCAAGGGCAGCGGTCTTAGGCCGTTCATCGAACCGCTAAGCGATGCCGAGCGTAGCGCCTACCTCGAACGCTATACCGCCGCGATCGCCGATGCCTATCCTTGCGGCGCGGATGGCGGCGTTTTGCTGCCCTTTCCGCGGGTGTTCATGGTGGCGATTCGATAGCAGCGACTCGAGCAGCCGCATGCCATGAGCATCCCCATTCAATGCATTGGTTCCGTTCCGGAGGAATTGCGCGATTCCGTCGCGCGCTGGTGGGAACGGGCGCGCGCGCAGCAAGGCTTTCTGGAGGCTTACCAAGCGCTGGCTGAAGCTCACCGCGCACAGCTTCCGCGCGTGGTGGCGGCCAGCGAGTTTGTCGCGTCCGCGTTGATCCAGGATCCGCAATCTCTCGCGTGGTTTTCCCGGCACGACTCAGGTACGTCGAGCCTCGCGAATGCGGACTACGAACGCCAAGCGGCAACCGCGGCCACGGTTGAGCAGGCTCAATTCACGCTGCGTGAGTGGCGCAGGCGCGCCATGTTGCGCATTGCCTGGCGCGACATCGCCGGAATCGCGCCGGTGATCGACACATTGCAGGACGTGTCCGACCTGGCCGACGCAGCCATCCGCGCCGCGGCCGCTGCCGCTCGACTGCAGCTGCTGCCGATTTTTGGCCCGCCTCACAGCTCGAACGAATCGTCATCCCCCTTCATCATTTTAGGAATGGGGAAACTGGGCGGCCGCGAGCTCAACTTCTCATCGGATATCGACCTGATTTTCTTGTTTTCCGAGGCTGGAGAGACCGGCGGGCCGCGCATCGTCGACAATGAGGAATACTTCAATCGGCTTGGCCGCGAAATCATTCGTTTGTTGGACGCGCGGACCGCCGACGGTTTCGTGTTTCGCGTCGACATGCGTCTGCGCCCCTTCGGCGAGAGCGGGCCCTTGGTCGTCAGCCTTGCCTCTCTCGAGGACTACTTGCAGCAACACGGCCGCGACTGGGAGCGCTATGCGTGGATCAAGGCGCGCGCCATTGTCGGCGCCGACGGCTACGCCTCCGCTTACGATGAGTTCGTGCGGCCATTTGTCTACCGCCGATATTTGGACTTCGGCGTGTTCGAATCCTTGCGCAGCATGAAGGCGCTGATCGAGCGCGAAGTATCGCGTCGCGATCTCGAGCATCACCTGAAGCTCGGCAAAGGGGGTATTCGCGAGATCGAGTTCATCGTGCAGTCCATGCAATTGGTGCGGGGAGGCAGCGACCGCCGCCTGCAAAATCCCGCGCTGCTGGATGTGTTGCCGCTGCTGGACGGCTCGAAACTGATGTCGGCCGAAGACATTGCGGAACTGGCCGCTGCGTATCTGGAGTTGCGCAAGGCGGAAAACGCCCTGCAGATGATGCGCGATGAGCAAACCCACGCCCTGCCGGAAGATCCGCTCGATCGCGCGCGGCTGGCATTGAGCATGGGTATGAAGGATTGGCCCGGCACGGCGCGGCGGCTCGCCGCGACACTCGATAAAGTGGCGGCGCAATTCGACGCCTTGCTGTTCGGCACGCCGGACGCGCAGCGCCGCTACGACATCGGTGTCGCATGGCTGGACTCGGCCGACGCGAAAATCGAGGAGGAACTCGCCAACAGCGGCTTTCCGAGCGGTGAGATCGCGGCGGTTGCGGCAATTCTCGAAGCCTATCGTCACGCGGCGCCGTACCGCCGTCTCGATGAAGCAGGGCATCGGCGCCTGTATGCCATTCTCGCCCGCTTGCTGAAATCGGCGGCGCAACATGCGGCTCCGGCCATCGTCGTGCAACGAGTGCTTCGCGTCCTGGAATCGATCGGCACGCGCGCATCGTATCTGGCGCTGCTCAACGAACAGCCATCGGCGCTGGACCGGCTGATCGATGTGTGCGCCATCAGCGGTTTTCTATCGCGGCAGATCGCCGATTTTCCCTTGCTGCTCGATGAGCTCATCGATGCCAAGGCATTCGATGAGCTGCCGTCCCGCCAAGGATTCACATTGGAGTTGGCGGCGCGTACCGAGCGGTTATCGCCGGATGATCCGGAAAGGCAGGTGGAGGCGTTGCGGCAATTTCAAAAGGTGGCTGTTTTTGCCGTGGCGCTCGCCGATCTGACCGGCCGCTTGCCGTTGATGCGCGTCAGCGATCGGCTCACCGATATTGCGGAACTGATCATCCAATGCTGCATGGAACTCGCCTGGCAACAGATGACGCAGATGTACGGCACGCCCTGTTGCGGCGAAGAGCTTGGCTATTTGCGCCCCGTCGTGGTCGCGGTCGCAGGATACGGCAAGCTCGGCGGCTTGGAACTGGGGTATGCATCCGATCTTGACCTGGTGTTCCTGCATGACTCAAGCGGCAATATTCAACTCACCGATGGCGAGCGTCCGCTGGACAACGGCATATTCTTTTTGCGCCTGGGACAACGCATCGTGCATCTGCTCACCATGCATTCGGCCGCCGGGCGCCTTTATGAAGTTGATATGCGTCTGCGGCCGAACGGCAAGGGCGGTTTCCTGATGACCGGCATCGATGCCTTCGAACGCTACCAACAGACAGACGCGTGGACCTGGGAGCATCAGGCGTTGCTGCGCGCCCGGGCCGTGGCGGGAAACGCCAAGCTTTGTGAGGCCTTCGAGGCGGTGCGCCGCCGCACCTTGTCGGCGGCCGTGCGGCGGGACACCCTGCGGGCCGACGTGTTGGAAATGCGGCTGCGCATGCGCCGGGAGTTGTCGCGTTCAGGCGCCGGGCAGTTTGACATCAAGCAGGATGCCGGCGGCATCGCGGACATCGAGTTTTTGGTCCAATACTGGGTCCTGGCGGCGGCGCAGGCACACCCGGAACTATTGACCTACACCGACAATATTCGACAGCTCGAGGGATTGGCGGCCGTCGGCGTGCTGGATGACGCAACGGCGGCGTGGCTCAAGGAAGCGTACATCAGCTACCGCATGGTGCTGCATCACTTGTCGCTCGAGGGTGATGGCGAGCGCGTCGTCGCAGCAGCGCCATATACGCCGACACGCGATCGGCTGCGCGAGATCTGGCGCGCGACCTTTGAATCCGCGACATAACCTGCCTGCTTGGCAAACGCGTTGCGCTTCAGGCCGCCGGCGAGCAAAATCGCGGGTCGCCGGACGCCGGCCAAACGAGCCGATCGAAACTCAAGACCAATGCTGAGGAAATCCAAACCCTCTTCTGCGCCGCCCCCGGCGAATCCGCTGCTCGCGCCGTGGGTCGGTCCCGCCGGCGGCGTGCCGCCCTTCGATAAGGTCCGGGTCGCGGATTTCAAACCCGCGCTCGAAGCCGCCATGGCCGAAAATTTGACCGAAATCGACAAAATCGCCGGAAATGCCGCCGCGCCGACTTTCGACAACACCATCGCGGCGTTGGAGCGCAGCGGCCGCACCTTGCAGCGGGTGAGCACGATCTACAGCGTCTGGTCCTCGACCATGAGCACGGATGACTTTCAGGCCGTGGAACGCGAAATGCAGCCGAAGCTTGCCGCACTCTCGGACAAGATCTACCAGAACGCGCCGCTGTTCGCGCGCATTCAAGCCGTCTACGGTTCCATGGGAGCCCTCACGCCCATCCAGCAGCGGCTGTGTTGGTACTACTTTACGCGCTTCGTGCGCGCCGGCGCCAAGCTTGATGGGCCGGCAAAGGTGCGCGTTGCGCAGATCAACGAGCGACTCGCCTCGCTGTTCGCGAATTTCAGCCAGAACCTGTTGGCCGACGAAGCGGACTATGCACTGTACTTGAAGAGCGAGCAGGATCTGGCGGGCTTGCCCGAACCGCTGTGCGCCGCCGCGCGGTCCGCCGCGGTTGCTCGCGGCCACAACACGGAATGGGCAATTCTCAATAGCCGCTCCTCGATGGATCCATTCCTGACTTACGCCGACCGGCGCGACCTGCGGGAAAAAGTCTGGCGGACCTATTACAGCCGCGGCGACAACGGCGATGTGCATGACAACAACAAAATCATCACCGAGATATTGAGGCTGCGCGCGGAGCGCGCAAAACTCCTGGGTTTCGCAACGCATGCGCATTGGCGCATGGCCGACAGCATGGCCAAGACTCCGGAAGCCGCCATGAATCTGATGATGCAGGTGTGGCCGGCCGCAGTGTCGCGCGAACACGAGGAAGTGGCCGACATGCAGGCCATCGCGGACCGCGAGCACGCCGGCATCAAGATCGCCGGCTGGGACTACCGATATTACGCGGAGAAGGTGCGCAAGGCGAAATACGATCTCGACATGAACGAGGTCAAGCCCTACCTGCAGCTCGAGAAGCTGCGCGAGGGCATGTTCTGGGCGGCGGAACAGCTCTACGGCTTCACCTTCACCCAGGTGTCCGGGCTGCCGATCGCCAATCCCGATGTACGCGTTTGGGAGGTAAGGAATGCCGCCAACGCCCACGTGGGCTTCTGGTACTTCGATCCGTACGCCCGCCCGGGCAAGAATTCCGGTGCGTGGATGAGCGAGTATCGCGGCCAAGAGGACCTGGACATCGAAGTCGCGCCCATCGTGTCCAACAATACCAATTTCGTGAAAGATGAAAGCGGCGGGCCGCTATTGATCAGCTGGGACGACGCCGTGACGTTGTTCCATGAGTTCGGCCACGCGTTGCACGGCCTGAATTCCGACGTCAAATACCCCTCGCTCGCCGGCACCAACGTGGTTCGTGATTTCGTCGAATTTCCATCGCAGCTCAATGAAAATTGGCTCTCCACGCCGGAGGTGCTGTCGCGATTCGCGCTGCATTACCGGACCGCCAAGCCGATTCCGCCGGAGTTGGCCGCCAAGATCAAGAAGGCCAGCACCTTCAATCAGGGGTTTGCGACCGTCGAATATCTGGCGTCCGCGCTCATCGATATGAAGCTGCACCTGGCCGGCGATCGGCCCATCGATCCGGGTGAGTTCGAGCGCACGACCCTGGCGTCGCTCGGCATGCCCGCGGAAATGGTCATGCGCCACCGCACGCCGCAGTTCTCGCACATTTTCTCGAGCGATGCGTATTCGGCGGGCTATTACAGCTATCTGTGGGCCGAAGTGCTGGATCACGATGCCTTCGAGGCTTTTACGGAAGCCGGAGGTCCGTACGACAAGGCCGTTGCAAAGCGCCTGCACGATGACATCATGAGGGTTGGCAACGGCGTCGATCCCGGCCAGGCGTATCGGAATTTTCGCGGCGCCGATCCGAAGATCGACGGCTTGCTGCGGGCGCGCGGATTCGCTCCTCAACCGAAACAAGTTCAAGCAAACCAAGTTCAAGCGGAGTGATGGCTATGCCGGCGATGGTCCAAGACGATTCCAAACATCAGTTGATCGTGCCGAACGCGCTGCATCACTACACGGTCAACATGGCCGATTTGCCGCTTTCCTGTCCGATGCCGGGCATGTTGCTTTGGAATTCGCATCCCAAGGTTTACCTCGCGATCGAGTCGACCGGCTGGGCCAAATGCTCTTACTGCGGCGCCGAGTACACGCTCAATCGAAGCGCGGCCGGCGCCGCCGACATCAAGTCGGAGACCGGCACTTGAGCTTTGCAGCGGGGCTTAGGCTTTGTATTCGGCGTAGGACTTTTCTTCGACGATGCTGGAGCCGAGCTTTGAGTTGATGCGCCGCTTGATGGCCGCGCGCTCGTCGTTCTCGAAGTAGACGGCTCTCGCGAGCCGGATGAATTCGGCGTCGAAGGCCTTCGCCCGTTCCTTGTCGCGGATGTCGTCTTCGATCACCCACAGACGCTCGTTGACCTCGAGCAGAGCGTTCACGTCGGCTTCGATGCCGGTCTTCGCGTATGCCGAGCCTCGCCAGGTTTCCTCCAGCGCCTGCAACTCCATGCGTACGTTGGCGATTTTTTTCGGATCGCTCATGCGCGTCGATTTGATCCGCAGGATCGTGATTTTATCCAGCAATTCGCCGGGCGATATGGGAACTCTGATCTCGCTCATGGCGGCATTTTAGCGAATATCTTGCGCAAGGATGAGGGCATCGAGTTTCTCCATGGCATCGTTCACGGCAATCAGGTCCATGACGCCCGGACGTTCGATCTTGGTGGTCCACGGGATTTGCGCGGCCGGCTTGTTCAGGAATTTGCGCGCCGCCTCATCGTATTTGTCGACGCACCACTGACGGCTGTAGTAGGGCCCGGCCCGTTGCGGATTGGTGGCGGCATACAGGCCGATCACCGGCAGCCCGACCATGCTCGCCATATGCGCGGGCCCGGAGTCGGGCGACAACAGCACGGTGCTTTGCGACATGAGGCCCAATAGTTGCGGCAGGGTGTCTTTGCCGATTTGATTGACCGGCGCCGTTTGCGCTGCCGCGGCGATTGCCGCGCCCATCTTGGCCTCGGCGGAACTGCGGCCGCCCACCAGCACGACGCGCATGTGATGAGCTTGGGCGGCATGATCGGCCACGGCGGCGTAGCGTTCGGCCGACCAATTGCGCAGTGCATGGCTGGAGCAGGGACTGATCAACAGTGTGGGGCGTTGGTCGCTGATGACCCGGCGCGCGTAATCGAGTGCGCCCGGCGGCAGGGACACATCCCAGTGAGGAGCCTCGGGCGCAATGCCGCAGGCTCGCGCAAAGCCCATGAACGAGTCGAGCACATGCTCCGATGCAACGGGCTCAATTTGCGCATTCGTAAACAACCACTGCAGTTCGCGCGCCCGCCGGCGGTCGAAGCCGAGTTTGATGGGTGCATCGACCAGACGGCTGAGCATGCTGGCGCGAAAGGACAACTGCATGTCGAGCAGCAAATCGAAGCGCCGCTCGCGCAAGACTGCGCGCAGCCGCCACCATTCGCGCAGAGTTGCGGTCTTATCGAAGGTGATAAACTCGATTTCCGGAAGGAGCTCCGTCATCAGCTTGGCTTCGAGTTTACCGATGATCCAGGTAAAGCGGGTTTCCGGCCATGCCGCTTGGAAGGCTCGCAGCGCCGCCAGCGCATGGCAGGTATCGCCGATTGCCGAGAGACGCAGCAGGCACACACGCTGCAGCGGCGGTTTGAAGCTTAAGGTGGTCATAAGAATGATAAAGGGCGGCCAACGCATTGCCACTGCAACGGGCGTCATGCTGGCTGATCCCAATGGCCTTGGCAATCCGCAGCAGAGCGCCGCAGAGTCACTGTTCGATCCGAACCAGTGGTCTGCGCGCGGTGAACTTAGGCCGGTATCGGGCGGCCGCGGCTCGGCATGGTTCGTGGGACCTGAAGCCCATTCCTGGGTGCTGCGTCACTATCGCCGCGGCGGTTTCATCGCCCGGCTATCCCAGGATCGCTACTGGTGGTCAGGCGAGGATCGGGTGCGTGCCTTCGCCGAGTGGCGATTGCTCGACTACCTGTGGCAGCGAGGTCTGCGAGTTCCCAAGCCCGTCGCCGCTTTCTATCGGCGCACCGGCATGACCTATCGCTGCGACCTCATTACACAGCGCATCGTGAGTGCGCGATCGTTGAGCACGGCGCTGGCGCAAAGTGCCGTTTCGGACAGTACCTGGCGCGCCATTGGGACTGCGATAGCACGCCTCCACAGTCACGGTGTCGATCATGCGGACTTGAATGCGCACAACATCTTGCTCGATGACAACCGGGATATCAGCGTGATCGACTTCGATCGCGGACGGCTGCGCGCGCCGGGTCAATGGACGTTGGGGAACTTGCGGCGACTGAAGCGCTCATTGGCGAAGATATCGCTGGGCTTGCCGCCCGACCGAATCACGCCCGCAGCCTGGACGCAGTTGTTGGCCGGATATCAGGCGGAGTAGCGGTTGCGCTTCATCTATTCCTGGCTGATTAGAATTGCCGCGCCCATCGCCTTCGCGGTGGTCTTGTGGCGCGGTTTGCGCGATCGCAGCTACTGGCAGGGATTGGCGGAACGCTTCGGTTTGGGAAAGACGCTGCCCGCGCCGAGCATTTGGCTGCATGCGGTTTCCTTGGGCGAAATGTCGGCCGCCGCACCGCTGCTGCGCGCGCTGCATTCGCGATACCCGCAGCTTGCCCTGGCGGTGACAGCGGCAACGCCGGCGGGCAGGGCGCGCGCCCGAGACTTGCTCGCCGATGTCGCGAGCATTCGTTTTTTGCCCTACGACACGCCGGGTTCGGTCAGGCGCTTCCTGGAGCGGACTCGGCCGCGCGTCGCCGTCATCATGGAAACCGAACTGTGGCCGAACTTGTTGCGCGAGTGTGAGCGCCGCCGCGTACCCGTGTTTCTCGCCAGCGCCCGTCTGTCGGCGAAATCGGTGTCGCGCTATCGGCGTCTGGGCGGTTTATTCTCGGGCGTATTCACGCCCAACGTGGCGGTCGCCGCGCAATCCGTGGAGGACGCCGAGCGATTCAGATCGATCGGTGCCTCCGCCAATCAGACCCACGTGATAGGCAACGTAAAATACGACTTGGCCGTGAGCGCCGCCACGATCGAGACGGGAAGAGCCCTGCGTGCCGCGTACGGC
>Ga0179592_10000185_pt1 | contig 26122 bp, 26 predicted proteins | sample CZODoug2_1_08_16_FD_148623 | JGI IMG/M metagenome (GOLD analysis project Ga0179592, IMG submission 148623) | Vadose zone soil fungal communities from Angelo Coast Range Reserve, California, USA - CZODoug2_1_08_16fungal (Illumina Assembly) | ecosystem: Environmental > Terrestrial > Soil > Vadose...
CCCGGGCACTCGCGGCGGAGCCCGAACTGATCGTCTGCGACGAGGCGGTCTCGGCTCTCGACGTCTCGGTCAAGGCGCAGATCGTCAACCTGCTGCAGGACCTGCAGCAGGAGTTCGGCCTCGCGCTGCTCTTCATCAGCCACGATCTGGCGATTGTCGAGCACATGACGCACCGTGTCGCAGTGATGTATCTCGGCAAGATCGTCGAGATGGCGCCGAGGCAGCAAATCTTCGCCGCGCCGAAGCATCCCTACACCAAGGCGCTGCTCTCGGCCGTGCCGGTGCCGGAGCCCGGCGCCGTCCGCAACCCGATGATCCTGAAGGGCGACGTGCCGAGCCCGATCAACCCACCCAGCGGATGCCGCTTCCACACCAGGTGTCCATTCGTGTTCGATCGCTGCCGGAGCGAGGAGCCGGAGCTTCGGACCACCGGGGACGGTCAGTGGTTCGCGTGTCATCTCGATGTGCTGCCGGAAGCGCCGGGACCCGCCCGGTGATGCGGATAACACTTTCTCGGCAGGGCCCGAAGCTGTTGAGGGAAAGCGGTCATTGCTAGTACCTGGAATCACAAATCGGTATTGCGGCCCATCCTTCGAGACGGCCACGGAGCCTGTCATCGGGCGCGCATTCGCGCGACCCGTTGGTGACCTCCTCAGGATGAGGTCTAACTCGTTGAAACACAACAACCTCATGCTGAGGAGCGAGCGACGCGAGCGTCTCGAAGCATGGGCAGCAAGCGACTCACAGATCTAACATAGTCAGTACTAGTCTGGTGATGACGATGCCGACGTTGCCGAAACAGCATTGGATTTGGCATAGGCAACGAATTCCTTGAGATTATTTGCGGGAAAGTCTTTGCGGACCACCAGCAGTTCAGGATATTCGGCGCTCAGTCCGATCGGCTCGAAATCCTCTGCGGGTCGTAGCCCAGATCGGGGTAAAACGCCGGAGCCAGCGCATTGGTGCCGAGGTGACCGGACAGGATCGTATATCCGTCGGCTGCCGCACGAGCGGCGCGAAGCGTTCCAACGGTGCCACCGGCGCCTCCCGCATTCTCCACCACAAACGTCTGGCCGAGATGGTGATTGAAAATGTCGGCGACGATCCTGCCGGTGATATCGGCCGGCCCGCCGGCTGCGAACGGAACGATGATCGTGACCGTTCGCGCCGGATAATCTTCGGCCTGCGCGCCAGCGATTCCGGCTGCCATCAAGAGAACCGCTGCTGCCATCAAATGCCTTGCCATTTATCGCCTCGCCGACATCATGATGATCGTTACCATAGGCCGGTTCCGCCGACAGCCAAGTCGAGCTGGCCTGGCGCGTTTGTTCACGGGGTTTCTGGCGGATAACTGGTGACATAAGAGACCGCCGCGAACCGCCAACAGGCCGCGACCAGACGGGCCCGCGTTTCGTCGTTCAAGCCGCTATCGGGGTAAAAGCGGACTCGGCAAGGACATGCTATTTCGGTAGCGAATGTGAAGGGTTTCGGATGACGGCCCATCGCGACGCATCGGCTTGCACGGGGCCGTCGTCCGAAAGCCTCCAGTGAAGGAACGCGCGATTGGGGGAACGTGCGGCGGTGCCGCGGGCTTTGACCCCGAACGGACGTTGGGTCGCAGCGTTTGGGGTCGATTGGCTACCCTTTCTCACCCTCCGCCCCGTCGCAAAGTGTTAGGCTTGAGGCGTCGAAGAGGTTTTCCCTCAGGGGGACGCAATGCGACGGCGGGACTTCATGGCGGGTTCAGCGGCCACAGCAGCCGTGGGCGTTGCTGGGTGGCCTGTATGTGCTGAGATTAATGCTGGGTCGCCGGTCCCCAAACGCATTGCGCTGGTCCACCCGAACCTGCCACCGGAGCAATTGACTAGCAGCAGTGGGCGAAGGGGATTCAAGGCATACTTTCAGGAGTTGGACCGGCTCGGCTATATCGAAGGCAAGAACCTCATCGTCGAGCGGTATTCGGTCCTTGGTCGGCACGACCGCACCGAAGAGATCGCTCGCGGGATTGTTGGCAGCCGTCCCGATCTGATCCTCGCCATGAGTGGTGCGCTTACGCGTGCGCTTAAGCCTCTAACCGCAACCATTCCTATTCTAGCCATAACCGCTGATCCGGTTGCTGGTGGAATTGTAACAAACATGGCCAAACCGGGCGGAAACATCACGGGTGTGAGTAGTGACGCAGGGTTGGAAGTATACAGCAAGCGCTTCCAATTCCTTGTCGAGACGGCGCGAAGGCTGGCAAATGTGCGGTTCCTCGTGACTACAAGTTCGCGCTGGCTGTGGGAAACGACGGCTGGCGACGCGCTACGTGACGCCGCCGGCCGGGCAGGCATCTCAATCGACGCTGCATTGGTCAGCACACCTGTCGATCAAGCTGCATATGAGCAGGTTTTCGAGGCGATGGAGAGAGACCGCGTTGACGGTCTAATCGTCAATGATGCAGGAGATCACGCAGCGCATCGTCAACTCATCGCTGATCTCGCGGCCAGATACCGTCTGCCCGCGATCTATCCCTATCGTGAGTTCGTCGATGCAGGTGGTCTCCTCAGCTACGGCACTGATCTAGTAGACCTGTTTCACCGCCTTGCCGTGATGACGAATGAGGTACTTAGAGGCGCAAAACCGAGTGACATTCCATATCACCAGATGACGAAATTCGACTTGGTGTTTAATCGAGCGACTGCCAGATCGCTCGGGCTCGACTTCCCCCCGGCATTGTTGGCAACCGCCAACGACGTAATTGAATGAGACGGCAGGCGTTCATCGCGCGCCAATCTGAGTTGCCGACTATAACGATGCTGTTTGCTGCGGTGCATGAGTCCGGTTGTGTTGACCCCTTTCAGACATTCGGCCTGACGAATTGTTGCTGCGCAAATGGACATCGTGAACCCCATTTCGCCTGTCGCAAATTCCTGCTGTAATAACCTCATTGCAGTCATTGTCGGGACTGGCCTTTAAGCCTCGGGGAGAGGCCAATGCGACGACGCGATTTCATCACATTTCTCGGCGGTGCGGCCGTGGCAAGGTCCGTCGGCGCACGGGCGCAGCAGGCGGGAATGCCGGTGATAGGATTTCTCAACAGCGCATCGCCGGATCCCTATGTCCCCCGGGTGAAAGCATTCCATCAGGGCTTGAAGGAAACTGGCTACGTCGAGGGTCAGAATGTGGCGATTGAATATCGCTGGGCAGAAAATCAGATCGCGCGATTGCCGACATTGGCTGCGGAATTGGCTCACCGCCCGGTTTCGGTCATCGCTGCCGGTGGCAGCCCCGCTTCGGCATTGGCCGCGAAGTCGGCGACGACAACAATTCCAATTGTCTTCATGAATGCTGCCGATCCCGTAGCGATCGGCTTGGTTGCAAGCTTCCATCGACCAGGCGGAAATGTAACAGGCATTACCTTGCTCAGTGCCGAACTAGTGGCAAAGCGGCTGGGAATACTTCGTGACTTGCTGCCTTCCGTCAAAAAAATTGCGATGCTCGTAAATCCGACCCGTCCAGGAGTCGATATACAGAAGGCACAGGTGCAAGAGGCCGCTCGGGCACTCAGGTTATCTCTCCACATCTTAGACGCTACCAGCGAACGAGACTTTGACGCAGTTTTCCAGGCAGTAGTCCGACAGGAGGATGGCGCGCTTGTTGTCGCTCCCGACGCATTGTTTCTCGACCGGTGCGTTCAAATCGCCGATTTGGCCATACGCTATATGATTCCGACCATGTTTGAGCTTCGTGAGTTCGTCGAGGCCGGCGGTCTGGTTAGCTATGGCGCTAGTGCAGTGGATCTATACCGGCAAGGCGGGAATCTGACGGGCCAGATTCTAATGGGTAAAAAACCCGCCGATCTGCCGGTGCTGCAACCGACCAAATTTGAGCTGGCCATCAACATGAAGACCGCCAGGGCGCTCGGCCTAACAATCTCATCTGATTTGCTCAGCATCGCTGACGAACTGATCGAATAGGCCACGTTTTGCTGCGAGGCACTTTGTCCGGAAGTGACGGAAAAGCGGACATCGAACGTTCGTCGCTTGGGGTCAGCTTTCACCCAAAGCAGAAATTGGCAGACGGTTGTGCCGTGGCGCGGAGGGCGCGCCTTCGCCCCGCGGGGCTTCTCTGGGTTTCGCCTTTGCGAAAACAGATCATTTCATCGTTTGCAGCAACTTCCGAGCTTCACCCAGCAAGGCCTGAATCTGCTTGCGCTCGGCGATCGCGTCCCCCGTGAACAGGCCGTGCCGGCGCGCGTTCTGGTTTGCCCTTGGTGCGCCGGATCCCGGCGCACCGCCGTGCATGCGGCAGCGCCTTTTGCCGCGCACCGCCGGCGAGCGGCACGATCCGCCGCAGCGGATTTTTGCGCCGCAACGCGGGCTCGCCAGCATCGGACTGATATTGCGGGCGCGATCTCTCATGCCTGTGCTCCCCGCTTGGCGTCCAGGGAATTGTGCAAGCAATCCTGCTCCTGTGCGCCACGATCAGGCGTCGAGACCATCCGGGCATCCGTCACCGCGGGCGCCGGGTGATTGTCCGAGACGATCACGCTCGCATGCTGCGTGACATTGCCGACGATGGCCTTGCCGCCATCCCCGACCGACACGTTCTGCACGGTGATGGCAGGCTCGCCATTGTTGCGATAGCGGTTGAGCGCCTCGATCTGGATCGGAAACGTGCGGGCCAGCCTGCCCAGCGCGCGCCCGGCACTGTCTTGCCGGGCGATGTCTTCCGCGTTTGCCAGGTGATAGGCGCATCGCATCGCCATCACGTGAACGGACACCATTTGCGCCACCAGCATGGCCTCGACGGAATCCCTGGGCTTGATGCTTTTGACCATTGAAATCATGAAGGCGAGGTTGACCTCGTCAGGCCTCTGCCCGTTCACGCTGGCCTTCACCAATTGTCGGAGGATGCCATGCATCGCATCGCGATCGGCGACCCCCAATGCGTCTGCCATGAGCTGTTCGCCCAACTCCGAATCCGGATGGTCGATGGAGAATCCGTGTGGCAACAGTTTTACCCGCACGCCAGCGGCAGCCTTGGTTCGTCCGGTTGCGGCCATTGCCGTTGCCTTGTTGAGGTCTGGAACTGTGTTCACGTCGATATCTCCTCAAGGCAGCGCATCGGAAGCGCGCGCGGTTCGGCAACGCGAGAGGCGATCGTTCGCCGTAGCGAGCCGCTGCAACTTCAATTGTGGGTAAGGATTTCGCCTGCAATCGCGCCGAAGAGGCCGTTGTCGGGAAGGGCCATGGGCGTTTTACAAATTGCGCGATGGTGGAATAGTGCCCCTGATTTGCCCGACGTGTCAAAATGTTTTCGCAGGGATAGCTCAAAGCATCCATGCCAGCGACACCACGCTACTTTGCATGGGGTTGTTTTCGATATTTTGGTCGGGAGTGAGAACCACGTCGGCTCCGCCGTGCCGGTGCCGCAGCCCGGGGCCGCCCGCACCCCGATAATCCTGATCTCATCCTTTTGTTTGAGCATGATCTTATCGGAAAACCGGTTTCCACTTTTCCGGATCATGCTCTACTGACTGCGCGCTGTTTAGATCGTGACCCGCACAACCTCTCCACGAACGGTCTCTGCGAAAGCAGGGACCATCATCCCTGTCGTCAAAAATCAAGATGAGAAGCGTGAGCGCGAGCATCGCCAAGCGCTGTGACCGAAATACCGCACTCGCCGGAATTGAATTGAAGTGGCCTGCAGTTTCAACCGTCCGGTTGAAGCGAATTCTCGACGCCTCCGTTACGCAAATCAGCGCGAATTGGAATCGCGGTCATTTTTGCAACTTGAGGAGTTGGACGATCATGAAGTTTTCTCAGAAGGTACCGGCGGGGCTTGCAACTCTCGCAGTTGCGCTCTGCCTGGGAACCGCGCCCGTCAAGGCGCAGTTCGTGTGCGCCGGCAACAACGAAACCACCGCTAACGGCGACGGCGCGATCGCGCTGGTTTCGCCCGGTAACTTCGCCTGCGGGACCAACGCCAACGCCGTCGGCGGCGGCGGCGCCACCAATACCGCAATCGGGAATAACAGCGTCGCCCATGGTTTCGCCAGCGCCAACACCGCGAGCGGGTTCGCGGCCGATGCCAGCGGCCAACTTAGCTTCAACACCGCGACCGGGGCGGGCGCTGACGCCCACGGTGACAGCAGCGCCAACACCGCGACCGGGGAGCACGCTGACGCCCACGGTGACAACAGCCGCAACACCGCGAACGGGCAGAAGGCCAATGCCAGCGGTGCCGACAGCGGCAACACCGCGACCGGGTTCTTCGCCGACGCCCACGGTGACGCCAGCGCCAACACCGCGTCCGGGTTCGCGGCCAATGCCAGCGGCGCCGGCAGCCAAAATATTGCCATGGGCTTCAATGCCGATGCCCACGGCGACGGCACCAACAATGTCGCCATCGGCACCTTCGCCACCGCCACCGGCGCCAACTCGTCCGCGCTCGGCAACGGCGCGCAGGCGACCTTCGACAATTCCACGGCCATCGGCAACGGCGCCACGGCAACGCGCGCCAACCAGCAGATGTTCGGCACCGCCAGCAACACCTACACCATGGCGGGCATCGCCACGGCGGCGAGCCGCGCCGCGCAGGCCGGCCCGACTTCGATCGTCACCTCCGACAACGCCGGCAATCTCGCCACCAGGAGCCTCGCCGACCTCGGGCTTGCATCGCAATCCGACATCAGCGCGCTCAATGGCCGCATCAACGACGTCAACCGCGAGGCGCGCGGCGGCATTGCGCTGGCGCTCGCCGCTTCGGGACTGCAGTTCGACACCCGGCCCGGCAAGGTTTCGCTGTCGGGCGGCTACGGCAACTTCAAGGGCCAATCCGGCTTTGCTGTCGGCCTCGGCTATGCCGTTTCGGAATCGATGCGCTTCAACGCCGCTTTCACGGCCGCCCAGCAGGGCGACATCGGCGCCCGCGTAGGGGCGTCGTGGACGTTGAACTGATGGGTGAGGGCGCTGGCCGATGCGGCGGGTTCGCATCTCATCGGCCAGCCGAGGCTTTCTCGAGCGTGGAGCATGTTCGGGAGAAGCGAACAGCGGTTTTCCTGAAACCGCGACAGACACAAGAAGCCGATGCATATTCAGTTTCCGGTGAAACTGAATATGCACCCGCCTTGAGTTCAAGATTTCGGCGCGCCACGGCGGCGGTGATGATGCTGTTCGTCGCGCTGGCGCTGGCTGGCGATACCCGCGCCGAGCCCGGGGTCTCCGATCCTGCTTCTTCGACCGCGCCCGCGAAAGCGAAGTCGAAACCGAAGGCGGTGCCGGCTGTGCCGGCCGCGCCCCAGCCAGCGCAGCAGCCCGCGTTGCCAGGCGTCGACGCGGTTCTCTATCTGATCCGCTCGACCTTGCTCACCCTCAACGACGCCAACCGTACCGGAAATTATACCGTGCTGCGCGATCTCGCAGCACCCGATTTCCAGGCGAGGAACACGGCAGCCGATCTCGCGGCCACCTTCACCGACCTGCGCCGGCGCAATTTCGATCTGTTCGCGGTCGCAGTCACCGCGCCGCAACTCACCGCGTCGCCCGCGCTCGATGCCAACAGGTTGCTGCGGCTCACCGGATTGTTTCCGACCCGGCCGTTGCAGATCAACTTCGATCTCGTCTTCGAGGTAGTCAATGGCCGATGGTGTCTCGACGGCATCTCTGTCGCGACCCCGGAGGCGCCGCCGCAGGCCGAGGCGGCCCAACAGCCCGCGAATCCGCCGGCACCCGTGACCAAAAAGCCGGCGCCAAAGCCGCAGTGACGATTGCGCATCTCCGTCGCCGGCGTTACGCCGGTACGCCGGCGATTGCCTGCACCTCGACAACGCCGATTTCCTCAAGGTCAAAACGATAGCTTGCGTCTTCCACCGGAAATACGGTTTTCATCACACTCCCGGTCATGACGACTTGACCCGCTTTCAGGCTCACGCCCCGCGAAGCCAGTTGCGTGGCAAGCCATGCGACTGAATTGAAGGGATGCCCGAGGATGTCGCGGCCGTACCCATCACCGATCGCAACATCGTCTTTCGTTGCGCGACCGAGGACGCTCTCCAGATCAGGCCATTTCGTCGCAAATTCTGACAGGACAATGCCGCCGTTCCACGAATTGTCCGCAACAAGCGAGCGAACATCGAGGTTGGCATAATCCGCGTTTCGATCGTCGACGAGTTCGATGGCCGCGCAAACGCCGGCGATATGAGGCTCGATCATTTCGGCGGTACAGGGCGCGCCTGTGACCGGGACGTCCGATTTGATGCGGACGGCGATTTCGAATTCGAGTCCCAGCCGACCGAAATCCGAGCGCTGCACGGTCGCACCCGATCGATGGACGCGCCTGGCAAGCACGACACCCGCGATCGGATGATCGATCCTGCAAAAGGCCTGCATCGGAGCCGACGTAAGCCCGACCTTGTAGCCCACGGCGTCGCCGTGTTCGTTGCGGAGAAGCGCTACGTATCTCTCCTGGATATCGTAGGCGTCTGGGATCGTCGTGGGCCCGTCTGGCGGACCAAGCGACCTGAACCGTACATTGGCCTTGTGTTCGGCGAGCAGGGCTTCGGCTGCGCGCCGGGCCGCGATATCCTCCATCGATCCTCTCCCTTTTTGTCAATTCTAACGCGCCACGGGCTGCCGTCAAACGACGGCGGTGCTGTCTTGCGGCGTGGGGTCTTGGTCCGCTGCCCGTCCATCATTCCTGTGCTGCTTAGCATCGCCGCGGACGAACTCAGGTGAACGGCGTTGCTCGATCCTGCTGGTGTCGATGGGGTGCGCGGCGTCGTTCGCGATCTCGGCTTGAAAGTGCTGACGTTGCAGACCATCGCAGGCCACGATGCGCCGGCAATCCAGAAACCGATTCACACAGAACAGCTTTGGCTGATTTACTAAACAAACTGAATTTCATGTTTCGCGCACGCGCCAACAGGCGCCGATGTATTAAAGGTTGCACTGCAGCAATAACTTGGTTCGACAAAAATTCGATGGCGTCCATTGACTTCAGTAATGTTTAGTGAAAATCTTTAACTTAACAATAATACTAAACTCGTCTCGCAACGTTGATGGCGGGATTCAAAGTCCGCTTATGACCCGTCCAACGGTGAGCATTGGCAAGGGCAAGCAGGCAATAGCCTGCGACAACAGGGAGGTTGTGATGATCCAAATGGTGCGTGCATTGGGGGTGACCGCGGTTGTCGTCGCCTCATGTCTTGGCAGTCAGGCCGTTGCCCAGACAAAACAATTGACGTTGTGCTGGGCGGCGTGGGACCCGGCCAACGCCTTGGTGGAACTCTCGAAAGACTTCACCACCAAGTCCGGCGTTCAGATGAAATACGAGTTCGTCCCATGGACGAGCTACGCCGACCGTTTCCTCAACGAACTCAATTCAAAGGGGAAACTCTGCGACCTCATTATCGGTGACAGCCAATGGATCGGCGGGGCCGCCGAGAATGGTCACTACGTCAAGCTCAACGATTTCTTCGCCAAAGAAAAAATCTCGATGGACGATTTCATGCCGGCGACGGTGGTCGGCTATTCGCAATGGCCCAAGAACACTCCGAACTATTGGGCCCTGCCGGCGATGGGCGATGCGATCGGCTGGACCTATCGCAAGGACTGGTTCGCCCGGCCGGAAATTCAGGCCGACTTCAAGAAGAAGTATGAGCGCGACCTCAGCCCTCCGCAAACCTGGGATGAACTCAAACAGATCGCCGAGTTCTTTCAGGGCAGGGAGATCGACGGCAAGAAGGTCTACGGAGCCTACATTTACACCGAGCGCGGCTCCGAAGGCATCACGATGGGCGTGACCAACGCGCTCTACGATTGGGGCTTCCAGTACGACGATCCGAAGAAACCCTATCAGATGGAGGGCTTCGTCAACTCGCCCGACGCGGTCAAGGGATTGGAATTCTATAAGTCACTTTACAAGTGCTGCACCGCGCCTGGCATGAGCAACGCCTATATGTCCGAGGGGCTCGACGCCTTCAAATCCGGACAGGTCGCGATGCAGATGAATTTCTTCGCGTTCTTTCCCGGCCTCTACAAGGATCCCAACGTCGGCGGTGACAAGATCGGCTTCTTCGTCAACCCAAAGCAGAAGTTTCACTTCACCCAGCTAGGCGGGCAGGGGATCTCGGTCGTCTCCTACTCCGAGCATAAGGACGACGCGCTCGCTTACATCAAATGGTTCGCGCAGCCCGAGGTTCAGAAGAAGTGGTGGGCGCTGGGCGGCTATTCCTGCCACAAGGCCGTGCTCAATGACCCCGGCTTCCCCAAGAGCGCGCCGTTTGCCGCCGACTTCCTGAAGTCGATGGATATCGTCAAGGACTTCTGGGCGGAGCCCGCCTATGCGTCGCTGCTGCTCGACATGCAGAAGCGCGTCCATGACTACGTGGTGGCCGACAAGGGCACCGCAAAGGAGGCACTCGATCTCCTGGTCAAGGATTGGCAGAAGGTGTTCAAGGACGAAGGTAAAATCTAGCTTGATGCGTGCAGGTCTCCCGGCCTTCGGTCGGGAGACCGCCCCTTTATCGTGTTCCGATCCGTGAACGACAGGTCTCAGATGAGCACTCTTGCCGAGCGGGCCGTTGCCCGGACCCCGCGCCGACTTGCGTTGCGGTTCGGCGCCATGTCCGACAGAGCCATTGCCTGGTTGTTCATAACGCCGTCGGTATTGCTGCTGCTGGCGATCAACATCTTCCCGCTGCTGTGGACGATCCAACTCTCGTTTACGAACTATCGGGCCAATCGCCCGAATGCGGTGCTCAGATATGTCGGTCTCGATAACTACCGCGACATACTGACCGACCCCGAGGTGTGGCACGCCATGCAGACGACCGCGCATTTCGTGCTGTGGTCGATCGCGCTGGAATTGGTGCTTGGCTTTGGACTGGCGCTCCTGATCAACCGTCGCTTCCGCGGCCACAGTTTCTGGACCACCATCATCCTGTTGCCGATGATGCTCTCACCGGCGGTCGTCGGCAACTTCTGGACCTTTTTGCTTCAGCCGCAGATCGGGTTGTTCAACAGCGGGATCGCGCTGGTAACGGGGGTAGATCCGAGTTCGTTCCAGATGATCGGCAACGTACGGCTGGCACCCTGGGCCATCATCATGGTCGATACCTGGATGTGGACGCCCTATGTCATGCTGATCTGCCTTGCCGGTCTACGATCGATACCGGATTACATCTATGAAGCGGCCGAGGTCGATCGCGCATCCCCCTTGCGGCAATTCTGGTCGATCACGCTGCCGATGGTGATGCCATTCCTGATGCTCGCCATTCTTTTTCGGGCGATTGAGAATTTCAAGATGTTCGACATGGTGAACCTGCTGACTTCGGGCGGGCCGGGCTCGACGACGGAGGTCGCCTCGATCACCCTGAAGCGCGAGGCATTCGAGAAATGGCGCACCGGCTATTCATCGGCCTTGGCCATCATTCTCTTCGTCACCGTGTTTGGCGCCGCCAATATCTATGTAAAGGCCCTCAACCGGGTGAAACAGCGATGAACATGCCCGTCACCGCGCATTCAGTGGCCGAGCCGTCGTCACGATCAAAGCTGATCGCCTCGGTCTTGGTCGTCACTTATGCGGTGATAACCATTCTTCCGTTGTTGTGGATATTCCTCACGGGATTCAAGACGCCACCGGATTCGATCGCCTATCCGCCCAGGATCCTGTTCGAGCCTTCGGTCGAAGGTTACGTCAACCTGTTTACAACGCGCTCGCGGCAAACGCCGGAATTCCTGGCCAGCCTGCCGCCGCCGCAGACCTGGTATGAGCGCCTGGTGCGCTCCCGCAACATGGTGATCGGCGGACCGTCAAAGGTGGTGCCGCGCTTTCTGAATTCGATGATCATCGGCTTCGGCTCGACTTTCCTTGCCGTGTGCTTCGGCACCATCGCCGCCTATGCGTTCTCGCGCTTCCGCGTACCGCTTGCGGACGACTTGCTGTTCTTCATTTTGTCGACGCGGATGATGCCGCCGATCGCGGTCGCGATCCCCATTTATCTGATGTTCCGGCAACTCGGACTAAGCGATACCAAGCTCGGGATGATCCTGCTGTATACCGCCGTCAATGTCTCGCTCGCGGTATGGCTCTTGAAGGGATTCATGGATGAAATCCCTCGCGAGTACGAAGAGGCCGCGATGGTCGACGGCTACACGCGCCTTCAGGCATTCTTCAAGGTGGTTCTGCCGCAGGCGACGACCGGGATCGCAGCAACCGCGATCTTCTGCCTGATCTTCGCCTGGAACGAATACGCCTTCGCCGTTCTGCTTACCAGCGGTGACGCGCAAACGATGCCCCCGTTCATCCCGTTTATCATTGGTGAAGGTGGCCAGGACTGGCCTGCGGTCGCCGCCGCGACGACAATATTCTTCATCCCGATCCTGTGCTTCACCATCCTGCTGCGTCGCCATTTGTTGCGTGGCATCACCTTTGGAGCCGTGCGCAAATGACCGAAAGGATCGCACGACACCCATCAAGATGGCCGCTCTGGCTCCGTCGTGGCCGTTGCGAAGCCACCGCGATGGCGCTGATCGGTCTTGGCGTTCTGATGCTGATGCAGCCGCTCTCGTTGAACCTGTATAGCTATTCCTTCGTGACGATCCTGGCCGGGACGCTGGGGTTTGTGATCGTCAGTCATTTTCCGGATTAGCCGCCATGGCAGAGATCAAGCTCGAAACCGTAGCCAAGACATTCGGAACGTTTACTGCCGTCAAGGGCGTGGACTTCACGGTCGATCACGGCTCGTTCTTCGTCATTCTCGGCCCGTCGGGATGCGGCAAGACAACGACCTTGCGCATGATGGCAGGCCTTGAACTGCCGACCTCCGGCCGCATCCTGCTCGATGGTGAGGACGTCACCGCGCTGCCCGCGTCGGCACGGGACATCGCCTTTGTGTTCCAGCTATTTGCGCTCTATCCGCACATGAACGTGCGCCAGAATATTGCCTTTCCGCTGCGGTGCCAGAATTACCCGCGCGCCGAGATCAGGCGAAGCGTCGAGGAAACGGCAAGGCTGCTGAGGATAGATCATCTCCTGGACCGTCGGGTCGGCGGGCTCTCCGGCGGCGACCGGCAGCGCGTCGCCTTGGGGCGCGCCATCGTGCGTCGACCCAAGGCGTTTCTCATGGATGAACCCTTGGGCGCGCTCGATTCCGAGTTCCGCCGGTTGATGTGCGGCGAGTTGCGCGAGCTGCATGACCGCATCGACGCGACCACCGTTTACATCACTCACGACCAACTCGAGGCGATGGCGATGGCGGACCGTATCACCATCATGAATCAGGGTCGTGTCGAACAGATCGGTACGCCCCAGGAGATCTACGATCGTCCTGCTTCGATGTTCGTGGCCGACTTCATCGGCTCCCCGCCGATGAGTTTTCTCAGCGTCCAGGCCACACTGCAGCGCGGCGATCGCAGTATCAAGGTCGATGGCGCGCGGGTCGAAATGCCACAGCTGTTCGAAGATCGTGCCGAGGGCTCCTTTGCACTCGGCGTGAGACCCGAGAACGTGTCCTTCGCGGATGCCTCGAGCTTGCGAGGCCGTGTGATTGGCGCTGAATACCTCGGTACGACGCAAATCGTCACGGTGACGACTGCCAACGGTCAAATAAAGGCCCGGCTGCCATCAGGCAACACGGTCCGGGTCGGCGAAACCGTTGGGCTCGCGTTGCGGCCGGACAAACTATCCCTGTTCGACGCCATCAGCGGCCTGGCGCTGCCCTCGGCGCTTTATGCGGGAGATCGCGATGGCTGAGGTTGCGCTGCTCGATGTCAGCAAGAGCTTCGGTGCCGTGGACGCGGTTCGTGGCCTTTCGCTCTCCGTCGCCCACGGTGAATTTGTCGTGCTGCTTGGCCCCACCGGTGCCGGGAAGACGACGACGCTGCGTTTGATCGCCGGCCTGGAGCGGCCGGATCAAGGCGATGTGGTGATCCAAGGTCGCGTCGTAACGAAGGAAATCCCGGCCGAACGCGACGTTGCGTTCGTGTTTCAGCAATATTCGCTTTATCCGCATCTGACGGTATACGACAACCTGGCCTTCCCCTTACGCTCTCCGGCCCGGCGCACGGATGAGAAAACGATACGCCGTCGGGTCCAGCAGATATCGGAGCTGCTTCACATCGAGAGCAAGCTTGGCAATCGGGCTACCGCGCTGTCTGGCGGCGAAATGCAGCGGGTTGCCATCGGCCGGGCGCTGGTCCGGGAGCCTGCTGTCTATTTGATGGACGAGCCGCTCTCCTCGCTGGACGCCAAGCTTCGCGCCGAATTGCGCCTCGAGCTCAAGCGCATCCAGCGCGAGTTGGGAACCACGATCCTCTATGTGACGCATGACCAGATCGAAGCGATGACGATGGCGGACCGGATCGGCGTGATGAGCGAGGGGGCGCTCATTCAGCTCGGCACCCCGCGCGAGATCTATGAGCGGCCCAACAGCGCTTATGTGGCCGGCCGGCTTGGCACGCCGGTCATCAACCTCATTCCTGCTGAGCTTCTGGGCAATACATTGCCGCCGCGGGTACGGACGGTGGGGTTGCGGACCGAGCATATCCGCATCTCACCCGCGGATGGTCCGGGACCACGCGCCCAGGTGCACTGGGTCGAGCATCTCGGCGATCAGAACCACGTTCATCTCAAGCTTTCGACCCACTCGCTCGTGACGCTTGCGGACCCTGGCCAGCCGCTCAGGGCGGGGGATCAGGTCTCGCTGGAATTCGAGTCCCCGCTCTATTTCGATCAGGCCGGTAACCGCCTCGGTACCGATGAATTGCGGGGGCATGCATGATGATCGATCGTCAGGCGCGCAAACTCCTGTTTGAAACAGTGGCGCGGCGTGTCATTGCGAGCACCGATGAATTGACCGATCTCGATCGCGCGATCGGCGACGGCGACCACGGGGCCAACATGCGCCGCGGATTTGAAGCCGTGCTGGCTGCAGCTGATGAGCTCGCCGCCAAAAATCTTGGCGAATCGCTGAAGGGCGTTGGGACCACGCTGGTCATGAAAGTCGGCGGCGCATCTGGCCCGCTTTACGGCACCCTGTTCATGTCGCTCGGCAAGACGCTGGAAGATGAGGTGACCTGTGAGCGGGTTGCCGACGCGTTTGCCACCGCGATCGAAGCTGTCAAGGCGCGGGGGAAATCCGATGTCGGGCAAAAGACGATGCTCGACGTGCTTTTTCCGGTGCTCGCGGTGCTGCGTGAAGGTGGGACGGAGCTGCCGGTACGCTTGAAGGCTGCGGCCAAGGCTGCGGCCGAGGAGACGATTCCAATGCGAGCGATACGCGGGCGGGCATCGTTTCTGGGCGAGCGTAGCGTGGGTCACATGGACCCGGGGGCACGTTCCTCCGCGTTGATTGTCGACGCGGTCGCAGACGTCATGGAAGGATTGGCATGAGCGAAAATGTTGGAATCGTCATTGTGTCGCACTCGGCGGACGTGGCACGAGGCACTGCGCTCATGGTCGAGCAAATGGTCGGCCACGAAGTGCCGCTCGGCTGGTGCGGTGGCGATCCGGGCGGAGGGCTGGGTACCAGCGTCGAAGCGATTATGGCCGCGATCGACCAGGCCTGGTCAGAAAGAGGTGTCGCCATTCTGGTCGACCTCGGTGGCGCGGAAACCAATAGCGAGATGGCGATTGAAATGCTGCCCGAAGCGCGACGCGCCCGCGTCGTGGTTTGCAACGCGCCGGTTGTCGAGGGCGCGGTGATGGCAGCGACTGAAGCGGCTTCGGGAGCTTCGCTGGAGGCGGTGCGTCGCACCGCCGAAGAACTGACGCCGGTCTGATGCGGGGCAAGGGTTATGAATAAACTTAGGGCATCAGTGCTCATGCGACACGAGGTAGGGCTGCATGCGCGCCCGTCGGTCAAATTGACCAAGCTCGCAAAAGGCTTTCAATCGCGTATCGACCTTGGCCTGTCGCCGGATGGTCCTTGGATTGACGCCAAGAGCATTGTCAAGGTCATGGCTACCAAGGCGCCGAAAGATTCGACGATCTATTTTCGTGCAGAGGGGGCTGATGCGAAGGCCGCGCTGGAAGCGCTCGTGACGCTCGTCGATGGAGATTTTCAGGATGGACGATAGAATGCACCGCGCTGCTCATCGCATCCAGGGGAGATCCGCCGCACCTGGAATCGCGTTGGGACCGCTCGTGCGTTTGGCGCCGGTCGAGCATGGCGTCCGTCAATATCGGTCTGCGGCAGAGGGGCGCCAGGCTCTTCTCGATGCGCTCGCAGCGTCGCAGGAAGATCTTAGCGCGCTCGCGCACCAGGCGGGCGATGATGAAGCGGAAGCCATTCTCGCTTTCCAGATTGCGCTGCTCGAAGACGACAGCCTCATCGCACCGGCGTTGGCGCGGATCGACGTCGGCGATGGCGCCAACCAGGCGTGGAGCGCGGCGATCGATCCGGAAATCGCGTCGTATGATGCGGCCGAGGATCCCTATTTCCGCGCGCGCGCATCGGATTTTCGCGATCTGCGGGATCGCGTGCTGCGACATCTGGCCGGTGAAACCGATCAGATCGTGCCGCCAGGCGTTATCCTCGCGGCCGACGATATGCCGCCTTCGACCTTCTTGGCGACCGATTGGCAGGATGGCGGGTTGGTATTGCGCCGGGGAAGCCCGAGCAGCCATGTTGCCATTCTTGCCCGGTCGCGCGGCGTACCCATGATTGTGGGCGTAGACGTCGATCATCTCGAAGATGGCGCCGACGCGCTGCTCGACGCGGATGCGGGGCTTCTGATTGTCGATCCCGACGCCAATATGCGAGCCAGCTTTGATCAGCGTCGCGCCGAGCAGTCGAAAGCTCGCCAGGCCGCGGCTTCATTCAGCGGCCCGGCGCTTACAACCACTGGTGAACTGGTTCGGGTCATGATCAATGTCACCGGCCTTGCCGAGCTCGAAGGCCTCGATCCTGCCCACGTCGACGGCATCGGCCTGATGCGGACCGAGTTTCTGTTTCAGGGTCGCGAAAAACTTCCAACCGAGGAAGAGCAATATCAGATCTACAAGCGCATGCTTGAATGGGCCGCCGGCAGGCCCGTGACGATCCGCACCCTCGACGCTGGCGGCGACAAGCCGATCGCGGGTTTGACGCAACCCGGCGAAATGAATCCATTTCTTGGCGTGCGCGGCGTGCGGCTGTCATTGCGGCGTCTGGATGTGTTTCGCGAGCAGTTGCGGGCGCTGGCTCGCGCTGCAGTGGCAGGAAACCTCAAGGTGATGATTCCAATGGTCACGGTGCCGGAGGAACTCGATCGCTGCCGCACGCTTCTCGAGCAAGCCCTCGAGGAACTGCGTCGCGAGGGCCTGGAAGCGCAACTGCCGCCGCTCGGCATGATGGTCGAGGTGCCGGCGGCAGCGCTTACCATCGAGGACTTCAATGCCGACTTTTTTTCCATCGGCAGCAACGATCTTATCCAGTATGTGGCGGCGACGAGCCGGGACGAACCGCAACTCGCTGACCTGGCTCGTCCTTCACGCGCGGTGTTCAATCTGGTTAGGCATGTCGTGAATTATGCGGATAGCTGCGGCCGCGAAGCCAGCTTGTGCGGTGACCTTGCGGGCGATCCCGCGCAAGTCGCGACGCTTCTCGATCAGGGCTTGCGCATTTTTTCGGTAACACCCGGGGCGGTGGGGCCTGTAAAGGCCGCGATCGCGCGCTATTCCGGTTCTGCCGCATGAGCACGCAAGCAACGCCAGCGGGCTCGCAGGATCTTATCGCGGCCTACAAGGCGATCCTTCGGGATGTGCTCGATCGACGGCCGTCCGGCATGCGCCAGCGTTTGGCCGAAGCCCTCGGCAAGAATCGCAGTTTCATTACGCAAATTGCCAACCCGGCCTATCAGACGCCGATCCCTGCGCAACACGTGCAGCCCATCATCCAGATCTGCCATTTCTCGGCGCAGGAGAGGGACCGGTTCCTTGAAGCCTATCACCGGGCGCACCCGCGCCGGCTGCTTCTCCTGAAAGAGCGCGAACGCAGCCGGCGTCTCACGCTGATGCTGCCGGATCTGGGGTCGGAACAGAAGAACCACAAGCTTGACTCGCTACTGAGCGAGTTCGCGGAGAAAGTCGCTCGGCTGGTCGAGGATACCTGACGCCGAAGCGATCGCAAACGGGGAGGGTAGGATGAAGAAGTTGATCAACGCCGCCGAGAACGTGGTGAGTGAAAGCCTGGCCGGATTCTGCGCGGCGCATTCCGACATCGTGCGCCTCGGCGAGCACGCGCCGTTTGTACAGCGCCGGCATCTCAAGCCCGGCAAGGTGGCGCTGGTGTCGGGTGGGGGCTCGGGACACGAACCGCTGCACACCGGCTTTGTCGGGTACGGGATGCTGGATGCCGCGTGCCCCGGTCAGGTCTTTACCTCGCCCACGCCCGATCTCATTCTCGCCGCCGCCGAGGCCGCGGACACCGGTGCAGGCGTATTGTTCATCGTCAAGAACTATGAGGGCGACGCCATGAACTTCGACATGGCGCGCGAGATGTCGGGAAAATCGATTGCAACAGTGATTACCGATGACGATGTCGCGGTAGAGACCTCGACCTTTTCGACCGGACGGCGCGGCGTCGCCGGCACGCTCATTGTAGAGAAAATCGTGGGAGCGGCTGCGGAAGAGGGACGCGACCTTGCTGCATTGAAGCTCCTGGGCGATCGCGTCAACGCGGCCACGCGTTCGATCGGGATCGCGTTGACGAGTTGCACGGTTCCGGCGGCCGGCAGGCCAACCTTCGACATTGCCGAGGACGAGATGGAGGTCGGTGTAGGCATTCATGGCGAGCCGGGGCGTCGCCGCGTAAAGCTTAGGCCGGCTGCCGAGATCGCGGCCGAGATGGTCCGCGCAATTACGACCGATCTGGGCGAGCGCGTGCGTGGCGAGGCAATTCTGCTCATCAACGGCTTTGGAGCAACGCCGCTCTCGGAGCTCTATCTGATGTACGATGCTGTCCGCAGATTGCTCGAGCCCGCCGGCACCATCGTTACGCGATCGCTGGTCGGTAACTTCGTCACGTCGCTCGACATGGCCGGTTGCTCGGTCACGGTGTCGATGCTTGATGATGAGATGAAGCGACTCTGGGATGCGCCCGTCCACACGCCGGCTCTGCGCTGGGGTATCTAGCAGATCAGAAATGCGCAATTTATGTGCATGATCGGGGTTATTGCCCAATCTCTGAGTATATGCTCTGATTGAGATTGGGAAACTTGCGATGATGAAGCCCGATCTCATCATTTTTGATTGCGACGGCGTGTTGATCGATAGCGAGGTACTGAGCTGCCGCTGTCTTTCGGAAGTGCTGGCGCGGTATGGCATCAGCCTCGGTCTGGATCAGGCGCTTGATCTGTTCCTCGGACGAAGCGCGACGGCGGTCCTCGATCACTACCAGGCGCTGGGACGCTCCATTCCGGAGCAATTTTACATGGAGCTGAGAACCGCGGTTCGCGCAGCATTTCTTGCCGCGCTTTGCCCGATCGAAGGCGTGCGTTCCGTGCTGGAGGGATTGCAGGTCCCGTATTGCGTCGCCTCGTCCAGCGATCTCGACCGGGTGTCCTTCTCCCTATCCCTGACAGGTCTCGCGCCGCATTTCGGCAGCCGGCTCTACAGCGCGCAAATGGTGGAACGCGGCAAGCCCGCACCCGATCTCTTCCTTTACGCGGCCGAGAGGATGCAGGCCCAGCCGTGCAATACCCTTGTGATCGAGGATAGCGTCAGCGGTGTAACGGCAGCCAAGGCGGCCGGCATGACAGTCTGGGGATTTGTCGGAGGCAGCCACTATCAATCGCGTGACGGCAAGGCCATCCTCCTGGGCGCGGGAGCCGACCGCGTTTTTGAACGAATGGCGGATTTTTGGCCGAATGAATCGGAAGAATTTTATGGTCGCGCCTGATAGCGAAAAATCGCGTCTCGACGAAGCGGCTCGCGCCGGCTGGCTGTATTTCATCGCCGGTCATACCCAGGACGAGATCGCCAAGATGCTCCAGGTCTCGCGCGCCTCGGCGCAGCGCCTCGTCTCATTGTGCCTTGCCGAACGCCTGATCACCTTCCGTCTGGAGCATCCGATCGCCGCATGCATGGAGTTAGCGGCGCGTCTCAAGGACTTGTTTGACCTCGTCTATTGCGAAGTGGTGCCGAATGATCCCGCCGCGCAACTTTCGGCCACCGGAATTGCCGAACGGGCTGCAAACATGCTGGAATCGACGTTGCGCACCGAGAAACCTGCTATTGTGGCCCTGGGGACCGGGAGATCCGTGCGCGCCGCGGTGGAGCGGGTCTCGCCGACCGATTGTCCCAACCACCAGATCGTGTCGCTGGTCGGAAACATCTCGGCCGACGGCTCGGCGAGCTTTTTCGACACCGTGGGGCGTCTCGCGGACCGGACCAAGGCGCGGCATTATCCCATGCCGCTGCCGTTCCTGATGTCGTCCGAGCACGAGCGCGACCAGATGCTCCGGCTTGACCCGATCGCCAGGGTTCGCGCCGTCGCAGCGAAGGCTGACTTGCGGCTTGTCGGGATCGGGCAGATGGATCAGCGCGCGCAAGTGTTCGTCGATGGCTTCGTCTCGCGCGAAGAACTGCTGGAGATGATGCGGCTGGGCGCGGTTGGCGAACTGACCGGCTGGGCGTTCGACGATCAGGGCCACATCATCGATGGCGGGACAAACCGCCGTCTGACCAGCATTCCACCACGTGTCCCTGCCGAGGCCCTGACCATCGGCGCGGCGGTCGGCCGCGCCAAGGTTTCGGCGATCAGGGCCGCGCTAAAGGGGCGGCTGCTCAACGGGTTGATCACCGACGAAGCGACCGCAGGCGCCATCCTCAAGCCGTAGCGAATGACTGGCCTTGCAAGCCGCGTTGGGCAGGCGAACGGCCAGAAGCCGATCCAGGCGCGTGCGACCCGTTCGAACCATCTTCATACCTAAATTTCGGTGCAGAAGCCGGATTCCGATCCTTGACAAGGCCGGCACTCGGTGTGAACATAATTGCAAGACGTGGGCATATGCTCAACGTCAAAATAGGGAGGTTACCGTGAAGCACGTCCTCGGCGCCCTGCTGGGCGCGGTTACCCTGTTGGGCTCGGCCCCCTCGATTGCACAGACAACGCTGACGATCGCCACCGTGAACAACAGTGACATGATCCGCATGCAGGCGTTGACGAACGAGTTCACCGCCAAAAATCCCGACGTGACCGTGAAATGGGTGACGCTCGAAGAAAACGTCCTCCGCCAGCGCGTTACAACCGATATCGCGACCAAGGGCGGTCAGTTCGACGTGCTCACGATCGGCACCTACGAGGTCCCAATCTGGGCCAAGAAGAACTGGCTCATTCCGCTCGACAATCTCGGAGCCGACTACGACGCCGCGGATCTGCTTCCGAAGATCAGTGATGCCGTATCGGTGTCGGGCAAGCTGTATGCCGCGCCGTTCTATGGCGAGAGTTCGATGGTCATGTATCGCACTGATCTTTTCCAGAAGGCCGGATTGACGATGCCGGAAAAGCCGACTTGGGACTTTGTCGTGGATGCAGCGAAGAAGGTCACCGACAAGTCGGCCGGCGTCTACGGCATCTGCCTGAGGGGCAAGGCCGGCTGGGGCGAAAACATGGCGTTTCTGACGGCGATGTCCAATTCGTTCGGCGCACGCTGGTTCGACGAGAAATGGCAGCCGCAGTTCGACAAACCGGAATGGAAGACGACGCTGTCGACCTACGTCGATCTGATGAAGGCTGCCGGTCCTCCCGGCGCAAGCTCGAACGGCTTCAACGAAAACCTGGCGCTGTTCAATTCCGGCAAGTGCGGGATGTGGATCGATGCCACGGTGGCGGCCTCTATGGTGACCAATCCCAAGGATTCCAGGGTTGCCGACAGGGTCGGCTTTGCGCTCGCGCCGAATGCGGGGCTCGGCAAGAACGCCAACTGGCTGTGGGCGTGGAATCTCGCCATTCCCGCCGGCTCGAAGAAGGTCGCGGCCGCGGAGAAGTTCATCGCGTGGGCAACGAACAAGGACTACACCAAGCTCGTCGCTGCGAAAGAAGGTTGGGCCAATGTGCCGCCCGGCACGCGAACTTCGCTGTATCAGAATCCTGAATATCTGAAGGTTGCTCCGTTCGCGAAGCTGACGCTGGCTTCGATCGACGCCGCCGATCCGAACAAGCCGACCGTGCAGCCGGTGCCTTACGTCGGGGTGCAATACGCCGCGATTCCGGAATTCCAGGGCATTGCCACCACTGTCGGCCAGCAGTTTTCGGCTGCACTATCCGGTTCATCAACGGTCGAAGCGGCGCTCGCGGCGGCGCAATCGTCCACCGAACGCGAAATGAAGCGCGCCGGCTATATCAAGTAGAGCGCGTCGAACCCAGCGGCGATCTCCTCCCGAAGCGTCGCAAACTGGCTGCCGTCCAAACCTGATACCGGCCGGACGGCAGCCCTCATCGATTTTCTCTTGGATATCAGGAGGCGGCGGTGGCAACTCAGCAAACACAGGTTCTCGGGCGGGCCCTGCTGACTCCGGGCGTCGCATTGCTGTTCATCTGGATGATCGTCCCGCTGGCGATGACGATCTATTTTTCGACGCTTCACTACAACCTGCTGGACCCGGAAACCGAGGGCTTCGTCGGGCTGGATAACTATCGATATTTTCTGACCGATCCCGCCTTTCTGACGTCGCTGCGCAATACCCTGGTGCTGGTCGGTTCGGTCCTGGCTATCACCATCCTGCTCGGCACGCCGCTCGCGCTGCTTCTGGATCAGGCCGTGGTCGGGCGCAGCATCGTTCGGTTGATGGTGATCGCGCCGTTTTTCGTGATGCCGACCGTCAGCGCGCTGGTCTGGAAGAACCTGCTGATGCATCCGGTCTCCGGATTGTTTGCCTGGATATCGACGCTGTTAGGCGTGACGCCGATTGATTGGTTCACGGATGCGCCCTTGCTCGCGGTGATTCTGATCGTCGCCTGGCAATGGCTGCCCTTTGCGACCCTCATCCTGCTCACCGCGCTGCAATCTCAGGACGAGGAGCAGAAGGAAGCGGCCGAGATGGACGGCGCGAGCCCGCTGTCGACATTCGTCTACCTCACGCTGCCGCACCTCGCGCGACCCATTACGGTCGTCATCCTGATCGAAACGATCTTCCTGCTGACCGTGTTCGCCGAAATCTTCGTCACGACCGGCGGCGGCCCGGGTCTGCAGACCACCAATATCGCGTTCCTGATCTACTCGCAGGCGCTGATCCAGTTCGACGTCGGCAACGCCTCCGCCGGCGGACTGGTTGCGGTCGTGATCGCCAATATCGTGGCCTTCTTCCTGGTGCGGATCATCGGACGGAATCTGGAGGCGTAAGCGATGGCACGCAAAGTGACCTCAAGACGCGTGTGGGTGTCCACAGTCGCCGCGTGGTTCTTCGGATTTTTGATTTTCCTGCCGATCCTGTGGATGGTCCTGACCAGCTTCAAGACCGAGCTCGAGGCGTTCTCGATGCCGCCCACGTTTCTGTTTTTCCATTGGACCACGGAGAACTATGCGACGGTGCAGGAGCGCAGCGACTACCTTCATCACGCGCTCAACTCGATCATCGTTGCCGGCGGGTCGACGCTGATCGCCATGCTGATCGCTGTTCCGGCCGCCTGGTCGATGGCATTTGCGCCGACGAAGCGGACCAAGGATGTCCTTCTCTGGATGCTCTCGACCAAGATGATGCCGCCCGTCGGCGTTCTGGTTCCGATCTATCTGATCTACCGCGATTTCGGACTGCTCGATACGCGCGCGGGCCTGGTCTTCATCCTGTGTCTTGGCAATCTGCCGATCGTCATCTGGATGCTCTTCACCTATTTCAAGGAGATTCCCAAGGATATCCTCGAAGCGGCCCGGATGGACGGAGCGACGATTGGACGCGAACTGGTTTATGTGCTGACGCCGATGGCCATTCCCGGCCTGGCCTCGACGCTTCTCCTCAATTTCATTCTCGCGTGGAACGAGGCGTTTTGGACGTTAAACCTCTCGACGCTGGACGCTGCGCCGCTCACGGTATTCATCGCATCCTATTCAAGTCCCGAGGGCCTGTTCTGGGCAAAGCTGTCGGCCGCGTCGACGCTCGCCATTGCCCCGATCATCGTACTCGGATGGTTCAGCCAGCGTCAGCTCGTCCGCGGACTGACGTTCGGCGCCGTCAAATAGCAAAGGGACCAGAGATCATGGGCCAGATAACGCTCCAGGGAGTCCGCAAGTCGTTCGGGCCGGTTAACATCATCAAGGATGCAAATCTGGATATTGAGGACGGCGCCTTTGTGGTTTTCGTCGGGCCGTCCGGCTGCGGGAAGACGACGCTGCTGCGCCTGATCGCCGGACTTGAGGACGTCACCGGCGGGCAAATCCTGATCGACGGCCGCAATGTGGTCGACGTGCCGCCGGCGAAGCGCGGTCTGTCGATGGTGTTCCAGTCCTATGCGCTCTACCCGCATATGAGCGTCCGCGGCAATATCGCGTTCGGCCTGAAAATGGCCGGCCTGCCGCGCCCGGAGATCGACCGCAAGGTGGAGGCCGCGGCCGCCACGCTCAACCTGACGCCCTATCTTGACCGCAAGCCGCGCGACCTTTCCGGCGGACAGCGCCAGCGCGTCGCGATCGGACGTGCCATCGTGCGCGAGCCGAAGGCGTTCTTGTTCGACGAGCCCTTGTCCAATCTCGACGCCGCGCTCCGCGTCCAGATGCGCCTGGAGGTCACCAAGCTGCAGAAGCAGCTTGGGACCACCGCCGTCTACGTCACCCATGACCAGGTCGAGGCCATGACGATGGCCGACAAGATCGTCGTGCTCAACGCCGGCCGCATCGAACAATACGGCTCGCCGCTGGAACTGTATGAACGCCCGGCGAATCTTTTCGTCGCCGGCTTCATCGGTTCGCCCAAGATGAATTTTGTGCCCGGAGGGGCGGCCGGCGAGCCCGGCGTCGCCACCCTGGGCATCAGGCCCGAGCATCTGAAAGTCGCCAAGGAGGGAGACGGCTGGCCGGGAACCGTATCGGTCGCCGAGCATCTGGGCAGCGACACTTTCCTCTATGTCGATGCCGGGAAACTGGGAATGCTGACGGTGCGCGCGATCGGAGAATTCAGCCTGAAAGCCGGCGACCAGGTGTGGCTTTCGCCCGATCCAGCGCGCCTGCACCGCTTCGACAAGGATGGTGAGGTCATCAGGAAATGAGCGGATGGCGCGCCGCGCCGACCGTCCCTGGAAGGTTTTGCCCGGTCAGACGGAAACGTCGCACATCAGCGCGGCGTCTCCAATCGCCGACCAGCAAACAGGAAGACCAAGAAGATGTATCTGGAAAAATTCAAGCTGGACCGAAAAACCGCCATTGTAACCGGCGCCGGCCAGGGAATAGGACTGGCCTGCGCGGAAGCGCTGGCAGAGGCGGGAGCGAGGGTCGTGATTGCCGATCGCGACCCCAAGGCTGCCGAGACCGGTTGTGCGAGCCTGAAAGCGAAAGGCTTGAACGCCGAGATCGTTATTATGGACGTAACGGACCCGGGCCGTGTTTCCGAGGTCGCGGATCAATTGGTGTCCCGTTACGGCGGAATCGATATCCTCGTCAATAATGCCGGCATTGCACGAAGCGAGACACCTGCGGAGAAGGTAACCGATGAACATTGGTTGAATGTCGTCGACGTCAATCTCAACGGTACGTTCTGGTGCTGCCGTGCCTTCGGCAGACACATGCTGGACGCAAAGTCAGGTTCCATTGTCAACATCGGTTCGATGTCCGGTTTCATCGTCAACAAACCGCAGGAGCAGTGCTACTACAACGCCTCGAAGGCCGCAGTGCACCATCTCACGAAGTCGCTCGCGGCCGAGTGGGGCGCGCGCGGCGTGCGCGTCAATGCCGTGGCGCCAACTTATGTCACAACTCCGCTCAACGCATTCGTAAAAAGCAACCCGCAGATGTACGATGCCTGGATCGGCGGCACGCCGATGGCCCGGATGGGGGAGGTCGATGAAATTGCCTCCGTCGTCCTGTTTCTGGCGTCTGACGCCGCAAGCCTGATGACCGGGAGCGTCGTTCTGGTTGACGGCGGCTATACGTGCTGGTGAACTTGCGCTGATCTGAAGCGGGGTTGCAATGAGGCACGCCTTCATCGGCATCGACGTCGGAACATC
>Ga0179592_10000187_pt1 | contig 25757 bp, 21 predicted proteins | sample CZODoug2_1_08_16_FD_148623 | JGI IMG/M metagenome (GOLD analysis project Ga0179592, IMG submission 148623) | Vadose zone soil fungal communities from Angelo Coast Range Reserve, California, USA - CZODoug2_1_08_16fungal (Illumina Assembly) | ecosystem: Environmental > Terrestrial > Soil > Vadose...
TACGGCAGAAAGTTTACATGCGACGGCGCCTTCGGACGCAAACCGAGCGGCTCCAGCAAGTCGGCCTCAGAGGCCCCAAGCAGTCGCGCGATCCAGGCGAGACTCGATGCCGCCGAGAGAATCGCACCGGCCTGAATCCACATTGCGGGAATGGCGTGACAGAACGTATGCACGGCCCGCTGCGGGTTGGCGGCAATTGCATTGGTCGGTGCCAGCAGTGCTCCGGAGGTTCCGAGCGAAACAAATGCGGCGCCGCGCCGTATCGCACCAATGCCGATGGCGCCCGCCGGATTGTCGCCGGCGCCTCCGGCGATGACAGGTCGTTTGGTCATTCCCCAGCGAAGCGCCATCTCGCTACGCAGCCGCGCCGCAGGCGCGCAGCCCTCGATAAGACGCGGCATCTGGCTGCGCGACAAGCCGGTTGCTGACAATCCTTCATCCGACCAGTCCCGGCGCGCGACATCGAGCCACAACGATCCCGATGCGTCCGAGACATCCTCGATCGCTTCACCGCTCAGAATCAGGCGTAGATATGCTTTCGGGAGCAAAACGAGTTTGGTGGCCGCGAAGATCTCCGGCTCGTGCCTGGCAACCCACACCAGTTTGGGAGCGGTGAATCCAGGCATGGCCTTGTTGCCTGTCGTCGCACGCAATGCGGGCCAGCGCTGTTCCAGCATACGGCATTCCGCAGCGGACCGTCCGTCATTCCAAAGAATGCAGGGCCGCAACGGCTTGAAGTTCGCATCGAGCAGAGTTGCGCCGTGCATCTGGCCCGACAGGCCGATGCCGTCAACCGCCGCCAATTCGCGAGGGTGATCCGCCTTCAAGGCGTCCAGCGTTGCAAACGTGGCATCAATCCACTGCCCTGGGTCTTGTTCGGAATAGCCGGGATGTGGAGAAGCCACCGTCAGCGACTGGCTTCGGCTTGCCACCACACGCTGCTCATGATCAACGAGAATGGTTTTGACGGCTGATGTGCCGAGATCGATACCGAGATACATGCTGCCTCTCGCCTCATTTCACTCGTGCGGCCGCACCAACATTCTTCGCACCGGAAATAGCGCGACGCGGTACCGCTGCGCGACATATCCCCAAATGCCCTTCGGAGCGAACAACATGATGACAATCGCAACTGCACCGAGCAAAATCAGGTACCAGGTGCCGAAGTCCGCAAGGTAGTGCTGCATTGCGTAGAACACGATCACGCCGACGATTGGACCTTCGATCGTGCCGACCCCGCCGATGATGACGATGAAAATCACGTAAGCGCTCCAATCCAGCACCGAAAACGCAGCATCCGGCGAGATGCGGGCCTTCTGCAAATAGATGAGCGCACCGATCATCCCGGTCGCGGCCGCGACCAGCACATAAACCCCAAGCTTGGCGCGGAAGCTATCGACGCCTGCGCTTTCGGCGGTCGCTTCCGAATCGCGGATGGCGAAAAGCGCAAGGCCGTAGCGCGATCGCAACACGAGATAGACCAGCAACGGTGCTCCGGCCGCCAGCGCCAGCGCGATCCAGTAGGTAATGATGTCGCGCGCGGCCGGTGAGCGCACCTCGAACATTTCCTTTACCCATTCGATGCCGAAAATCTCGTTGGTAGCCGACGGTGGCAGCGACGTGCCGGTGCCACCGCCGAGCTGTTTGAATTGGGCGAACACAAGCCGATACACCTCCGCAACGACCCAACTTCCAATCGCAAAATAAGGGCCGCGAAGCCGGAATAGCACAAGCGCCGTCGGCACTGCGAATACCGCGGCGATCAGTCCCGACAGCACCACCGCTGCAATCGGATCGATGCCGGCGCCGATCGTCAGCGCAAACAGCAGATAGCCGCCGAGGCCGACAAACGCCTGCTGCCCGACCGAGACGAGACCGGCATAGCCCGCAAGCAGGTTCCAGCACTGCGCCAGCGCAAGCATATAGAAAACGAAAATCAAATCCTGAATCAGCCCACGACCTGCAAAGACCGGAAGAACCGCAAAGATCAAGACAAGGGCAACACCCGCAAGCGCCAGGATCGCCGACGCACGGGTTTTCGTTTCGATCCGATATTGTGCCAGCTCTATCAATTGGTTCTCGTCGCCATTAGGCACCGTTGTTCAATCCACTGCACGCGGAAACAGGCCGCGTGGCCGCAACACCACCACAACCAGAAAGGCGATGTGACCCGCAAGTATCTGCCATTCGGGATTCAGCTTGGCGCCGAAGGTCTGCGCGAGGCCGATAATGACGCCACCCGCAAGCGTACCCCACAGGCTCCCGAGGCCGCCGATGATCACCGCCTCGAACGCGTAGATCAACCGCGCCGGACCGATGGTCGGATCGAAATTGGCGCGGATGCCAAGGTAGAGCGCGGCGATGGTTGCCACCACCATCGCGATCCCCATGGCGATCGAGTAGATCCGGTGATGGTCGATGCCCATCAACTGCGCGATTTCGAGATCGTCGGACGTCGCGCGAAACGCCCGGCCCAACGCGGTGCGGTAAAACAACAGATTGAGCAGCAGCACCACCGCGATGGCAGAGCCAAGCGTGAGCAGCGGCATGACTCCGATCGCTAGGTTGCCGCCGAGCTCAATTGAAGCAGTCTCGATCGCGCCGAGCCGCAGCCGTCGGCTGTCGGCGGTAAACGCCTCGAGCAAGCCGTTTTGAATGATAATGGACAAGCCGAATGTGACCAGCAAGGGCGGCAACAGATCGCGTCCCAAGGCTCGATTCAGCAACACGTGCTGCAAGGCAAATCCGGCGGCGAACATCGCCGGCATTGCCAACAGAGTCGCAAGAAAAGGGTCGAAACCAAGCCACGTCGCCAGCGAGAGAATCGCGAACGCCGCCAGCACGATCAGATCGCCATGGGCGAGATTGACCAGCCGCATGATGCCGAAGATCAGCGACAGGCCGGCGGCGAACAGCGCATACAGGCCTCCGAGCAGAACGCCCTGGATGATCGTGCCGAGCCAATCGAGCATGCTCAGTGTCCGAAATAGGCGAGGTGAACCTGTTCGCGGGTAAGTTCTTCTGGCCTGCCCGACAGCGATACCCTGCCCTCCTGAAAGCAATAAACCCGATCGGCGACTTTCATCGCCTGCGCGATGTCCTGCTCGACGAGCACGATGCTGGTCCCGGTCTGTTTGATGCGCGGCATCGCATCGTAAATATTTCGGATTACAATCGGCGCCAGGCCAAGGCTGATCTCATCGCATAGCAGCACGCGCGGGTTCGACATCAACGCGCGCCCGATCGCGGTCATCTGCTGCTCTCCGCCGGATAGGGTATGGCTCGGCGCGGTGCGGCGCTCTTTCAGCGGCGGAAACAGCCCGTAGATGCTGTCGAGCGACCATATCCCGGCGACATTTCGACCATAGCTCCCGATCAGCAGGTTTTCCTCGACCGTGAGTGAGGAGAAGAGCCGTCGCCCCTCCGGTACCATCGCGATCCCGAGCTTGAGAATACTCGCCGCGCCTAGCGCGCCGATGGGACTGTCCTCGAACCGCACGCTATCGGGCTCGGCGCGGATCAGGCCGGTAATGGCCTTGAGGTAGGAGGACTTGCCCGCCCCGTTGGCGCCGATGATCGCAATCGTTTCGCCTGGGCCAATCACAGTGTCGATCCCGTACAATGCCTGGAAGTCTCCGTAGTGAGCGGTAAGGCCACGGGTCTCGAGCATCGGAGGCCTCACGCCAACAGACCGATATAGAATTGCCGAACGTCCGCGGAAGCCATCACCTGCTGCGGATCACCCTCGGCAACTTTCTTCCCGAAATTCAATACGCTCAGCTTCCCGACCACCGCCACCAGCGCGTGCACGATATGCTCGATCCAGATAATGGTCATTCCCGCGGCATGGACTTGTTTGATGGTCTCGATCAGTTCGAGACACTCCCCCTCGGTCAGTCCCCCGGCGATTTCGTCGAGCAGCAACAAATGGGGGTTGGTTGCGAGCGCGCGCGCCATCTCCAGCCGCTTGCGTTCGAGCAATGTCAGCGCACCGGCAAGAGTGTTGGCGCGTCTGAGCAGATGCAACCGCTCGAGAATTTCCGCGCAGGGTGCGGCGGCGGCGCGCTCCGCCAAACCCCCGCCATGCACCGCGGCAACCAGCAGATTCTCGAATACGGTGAGATTCTCGAACGGCCGAGGGATCTGATATGAGCGTCCGATTCCGGCGATGCAGCGTTGGTGCGGCTTGGCCGCGGTAATATTGCGGCCGTTCAGCCGGATTTCGCCGGCATCGGGTGCAAGCCCGCCGGCAATCAGGTTGAAGAGCGTTGTCTTGCCGGCGCCGTTTGGACCAATAATCCCGAGCGCCTCGCCCGGCGCGACCGACAGATCGATATCGTCCGCCGCGATTAGCGACCCGAAGCTCTTGCGCAGGCCTTTGATCTTCAGCATGCGCTTGAGTTTAGCAACAAGACGGACCAAGCGGAACGAAATCGCAAACCTGCGCCGGACGCCCGCCGCGCGCCTCGCTTTGCCGTCAACCGACCGCCTCCATTTTGCCGCCGGCCGGAATGTTCGGCGCAGTCCTGTTGTCGGTGATGACGATATCGTACTTGTTGCCGTCCTTGACGCGCCATTGCCCGCCGACCAGCGGCGTCTTGGCGACGTTTTTGGCGGCGAATGGCGGCAGGTTCGCTCCGTTCCACTGTACCTTGCCGACCACGGTATCGAGATTGGTCGCAGCGATCGCAGCGACTATGGCTTTGGCATCGCGCTGCGGCGCACGCTTGAGCGCATCGACGGCGACCTCGAATAGCGCATGCACGAAGCCGATCGGCTGCGTCCATTGCTTCCTGGTCGCGGCCTCATAGCTGGCGGCGAGATCTCTCGCACTCATGCCGGTGAGCGACGATTTGAATGGATGGTTCGGCGACCACCACACTTCCGACGAAAGGTTGTTGCCGTCCTTGCCGAGCGCCTCGACCGCGACCGGGAAAAGGATCGCCTTTCCGATCGAGGCGACCTTCGGCCTGAAGCCTTGCTGCAGCGCCTGTTTCCAGAACGTCGTGAAGTCGGGCGGCAATACGACGCCGGTGATGATCTCGGCGTTGGCACTCTTGAACGCGCTGATCTGTGCCGAGAAATTGTCGGTGAGATTCTGGTAGCGGCCGGGGTCGGTGAGCTTGTAGCCGGCTTTCTCCAGCACCGGCGGGAATCCAACCTGCTTGTCGCCCCAGGCATTGCCGTCGCCGTCGTTCGGAAACAGACCGCCAACCGATTTGTTGGTCGGCACCTGGCTCCACATGTTGGTAAAAACCGCGATGACGTCTTCGAGCCCCCAGAAGAAGTGGTAGGTGTAATTGAAATTCTTCCATGCCGGCGGCCCGCCGGCCGGATCGGCCTGGCGCCCGATGAACCAAGGTTGCCACGGCGCCACCGTCGAGATGCATGGCACCTCTTCGATCTCGCATTGCGTTGAAACCGGATTTGTGGTCTCGGGCGTCGAGGCGACAAGCATCAGTTCGATCTTGTCCTGGACTATCAAATCCTTTGCGACCTGAGCGGCGCGGTTGGGATTCGACTGGCTGTCCTTGACAACGACTTCCACTGGAACGGTAGCGCTGCCAAGCTTAATGCCGCCCTTGGAGGCTTCCTTGAAATTCGCAATGATGAAGTTGTCGGCTTCGGCGAACGCCGCGAGCGGGCCGGTCTGCGGGCTGACGTAGCCGAGCTTTATCGGGCGCGTCTGTGCGATAGCCGGCATTGCGATGCCGGTGGCAAGCGCCGCACCGGCCGCGGCCGACGATTTGAGCAATGTGCGACGATCAATCCCTGTGGGCACGATCCTTGTCATGATGCCTCCCTCCCTCTCCGAAGAAGTCCGTCGAGCGTCCCGGCTTGAAACCTTGACCGCGCCGCCGAAATTGTTCGATATTCGAACTTGCGTTCGCTTTTCGATGAGTTTCAATGACCGCCTTGACGGTGTCAACAACTCGCTAGGGCACGGTGTGCATGATGATGCCTTCCGGACCGCGGCCAGACGATGGTCACGATAAGGAGTTCATGAACACGCTGGCCAAGGGACTCGCCGTCCTCAGCGCGTTCGGCAAACAGCGGCCCGCGATGACCTTGTCCGACGCGGCCGCAGTCGCCAACCTGTCGCGGGCAACCGCGCGTCGCGTCCTGCGCACGCTTGCCCGGCTCGGCTATGTCGTTCAGGACGGCCGCGCGTTCTCGTTGACTCCGCGCGTTCTCGAGCTTGGCTTTGCCTATCTCTCCGGGCAGGACTGGATCGACCGCGCGCTGCCGATGATGAAGGAAGTGAGCGAGCAACTCGGCGAGTCCTGCTCTGGTTCGATCTTGCAAGGCGTCGAAATCGTCTACGTCGCGCGCGTGCCCGCCCGGCGCATCATGTCCACCGCGTTGGCGGTGGGCAGCCGGTTGCCGGCGTTTCATACGTCACTCGGCCGCGCCCAGCTCGGCTATCTTGACCGCGCGGAAATCTGGCGGCGCCTGCGATCGGTCCCCATCGAGCCCTACACGCCTTATACGATCACCGACATGCAGGCGCTGTTCGATCGCGTCCGCGCTGACCGCGAGCAGGGATTTTCCATCGTGGACGAGGAACTCGAGCAGGGCCTCCGCTCGATTGCCGTCCCGGTTCTCGACCGCACCGGCCAGGCGGTCGGCGCCATCAATCTCTCGGCGCACAGCACGCGTACAACGCGCAACGAGATGCGCGAGAAATTCCTGCCCGAGCTCAGAGCCATCGCGCAGCGGATTTCGCAAGCGCCCCAGCCGATCTAAGTAAAGAAGATTGCATCTGCGTCGGCTTAGCTTGTCAGGGCGCGCCGAAAATCCTATCGTTCGGTTCGCTTTCCGCACAAAGGTTCGCATATCGAACAAACCTATGTGGTTATCCAGGCGATTGGGAGGTCACGATGGCAAGAACGACCAAGGCGGCGGGAGGAAAAACGGCCGGCGCAACAGCAGATAAAGTGAAAACGAACGGCGGCGATGACCGCGCGGCCTTCGCGCGGCGGCCGGAAAACATCGGCCAGATGAAAGTTACCAAACCGCAGACCGGCGCGGAGTACATCGAATCCCTGCGCGACGGCCGCGAGGTCTTCATCTATGGCGAGCGCGTCAAGGACGTCACCACCCATCCTGCCTTCCGCAACACCGCCCGGATGGTGGCGCGCCTGTTCGACGCGCTGCATGACGACAAGCGAAAGCACAAGCTGCTGGCGCCGACAGACACGGGCAATGCGGGAATGACGCACGCCTTCTTCAAGGCGCCAAAGACCGTCGAGGATCTCATCGCCGGCCGCGACGCCATTGCCGAATGGGCGCGCATGACCTACGGCTGGATGGGCCGTTCGCCGGATTACAAGGCGGCGTTTCTCGCGACCCTCGGCGCCAACGCGGACTTTTACGATCCGTACCAGGACAACGCCCGGCGCTGGTACAAATTTAGCCAGGAGCGCGTGCCCTTCATCAATCATGCCATCATCCATCCACCGATCGATCGCGACCGGCCCCCGAACGAGGTCAGCGATGTCTGCTGCCATGTCGAGAAGGAGACCGACGCCGGTCTCATCATCTCAGGCGCGAAGGTGGTCGCCACCGGCTCGGTGCTGACAAACCATACGTTCGTCGCCCACCACGGATTGATCCCGGTGCAGGACAAGAAATTCGCGGCGGTGTTCATGCTGCCGACCAACTCGCCAGGCGTGAAGTTCATCTGCCGCACGTCATACGAGATGAATTCGACGGTCATGGGTAGTCCATTCGACTATCCGCTGTCGAGCCGACTCGATGAGAACGACGCGGTCTTCATCATGGATAAAGTGCTGGTGCCTTGGGAGAACGTGTTCGTTTACGGCGATCTCGAGAAGGCGAACAACTTCTTTCCGCGCACCGGATTCCTGCCCCGCTTCGTGGTGCACGGTTGCACGCGGCTCGCGGTGAAGCTCGATTTCATTGCGGGCCTGCTGCTCAAGGCCACCGAGGCCGCGGGCACCAAGGATTATCGCGGCGTGCAGGCGAATGTCGGCGAGGTGATCGCCTGGCGCAACCTGTTTTGGGGACTTTCGGACGCCATGGTGCGCGATCCGAAGCCGTGGATCGGCGACTTTGTCTTGCCAAACATGGATCCCGGCAACGCATATCAGATCATCGCCACGATGGCCTACACGCGGGTCAAGTACCTGATCGAGCAAACCGTCGCCTCGGGTCTCATCTATCTCAACAGCCACGCGCTTGATTTCAAGAATCCGGAAATCCGGCCCTATCTCGATCAATATCTGCGCGGCTCGAACGGATACAGGGCGGAAGAACGCGTCAAGCTGCTCAAGCTGCTGTGGGACTGTTTGGCGAGCGAGTTCGGCGGCCGGCACGAGCTTTACGAAATCAACTACGGCGGGTCGACCGAAGAGATCCGGCGCTACTGCCTGTTCGGCGCACAAGCCTCCGGCAATGCCGATAAATTCAAGGGATTCGCCGAGGAGTGCATGGCCGAGTATGATCTGGATGGCTGGAAGGTCCCCGATCTCAGCGATCCAGGCGAGCTCAGCTATCATGTCATGCGCGGAGTCAGATAAGCCGTCCGGAAACGTGTCTCGCTTCCTCCGACCGGGGGCAGCATCTTTAGCGCACTGCCCTTACGCTCTTTAGGCAACGGCTTTGAAGTTTCGAAATCCAGTTTTGAGCGCATTCGCCAACGCAGTCTGGCATTGCTCTTCAACGGCAGACGTTCAATCGTCCGCCTTGCAGATGACGGGCTAAAGGAAAAAAATGAGCCGCTTTGAAACGATACTACATACTTTTTAATCGCTGCAGTTCTGGTTTGGGAGGACGTCGCTCAACGAGTAGATTCACTAACCCGACCGAAAGGCATCGAGAGCGTGGGCAATTAAAATGCCGATGCTCAGAATGATAATAATCGCTGCTATAGCCGTAAGCATGATCAATCCTGTGCGGTCCCACGAAGTAAGAGCGCGGCGCAATGCACAGTCAAAGTGATTCGTCGTGCAGCGGAAGTTGCTGCCGCCCTGATGATTTTCGGCAACAGAGGGCGGCCCGTAAAGGTGCCATCGTCCGGAACGTTTCTCAAATCAGGCACCAAATACCACTCGTTCTCAGAAGCCACCCATCGCTGAATTTTCTAGCCAGCAGAGACAAGGCGTCTGGGCTCGTTGGTATTATCAAAAGATCCATAATCTGATACCCGACGAATAGCTTTGCGCCCTCAATTGATCTGGGTAGCGGGCATGGCAAGCGGCGGGGGCCCACCACTCCCAGGAACGGCTGCGGCGTTCTCAATCCTTCGCCAGCACATAGATTTCACGAAGCTGCTTTTGAAGCTGCTCGATACGCCTGACGCAATTAGGGTGTCCGGTTCGGTCGCGGTGTGTCGTCACGGCGGTCCAACCCTCCCTGCTCGGTACGATCGCAATGGGGATTGATGGCGAACAGTCGTCGAACGACGATAACTCCTCCCGAAAAATCCAGATCAGGTCGGTGCTCGAAATCTTAATTTTTGCCAATGGTAAGCCTCTCTCAAGATTCCGGGACCTTGACGAGAGATTCCAACCGACACAACCGCGATTGCGATTTAACCTAACCGATCAACCTTACGATGGTTCCGAAATCTTCGTCTCGTCCGGATGCACCCAGAGGTAAGGCGGATTTGCGCACCAAGTCGCCGCACGGAGACCGCCTTCGGGCGGGCTTTTTGTTTGGAACCCTGTGAGCTACTTCACTAATGGTTCCGCGAGATTGCGATAGCCATCGTTAAGGGCAATTGTCGGAAACGCAGATCGCCATGGTTGCAAGCCAGCAATACGATGCCGAGACGATCGCGATTTTGAGGCGCGCGTTGGACGATGTTTTCACAGATCCAAGATTTCTAAATCGAAGATCTACGTCAGCGCTGCAAATCGCCGAACATTTGCTGGCTCAGGCCGCTACCGGCGAGCGCGATATCGACCGGTTGAAAGCTTCAGCTCTCAATAAACTGGTGAGCCAGTAATTGGCGAAGCGGTTCCCGAATTAACCCGCAACGCTGGCATTCAGCTTAACGAGCGAGTTTCGTTGTAGTTTATAGGGGTCGCGATATCGTTTGTCGGTGACGCAGGAACGTCTATCTATTTTTTTTTCGATCGATCGGAGTCGACTTCGGCATCGCCCAGGTGGTTGATGGAAATTGGGGCGTCCACGCGGTCATCAAGAAGGATATCTTCGCCGGTGGCGAGACCTGATCCACAACACCGGTGCGGTCGGTTCCGGCAGGAGGCTGGCCGCGTCGCGCTGCCGTTTCGGACAACCGCTCAATCCGGAATAATTGCAGCGCCGGATACCGACGCCTAACTTTTGACTTCGACTTGGCGTGCATTCCCTCATTGTTCGTCATTCGGGCTGCGATATGGCTCGCAACGTCGTCATCATCAGAATAATTTTAGTCGCTGTTGTCGCGCTGCTTGCCAGCACCGCAATCAACGCACGCGACCTTGGCCAATTTGACGATCCGGCCAACGCCGATTTGAAAAGATGGTATCAGGATTTAAAGCAACCCGATAACCCCGCAATGTCGTGTTGCGGCGAAGCAGACGCATATTGGGCTGATGCCTTTGAGGCAACGTCGGACGGTCAATATATCGCAATCATCACCGATCCGCGTGACGACGAGCCACTAGGAAGACGGCACCGCGATATTGGAACAAGGATTGTTGTTCCGAACAACAAGATCAAATGGAACGAAGGCAATCCCGTGGGTCATGGAATCATATTTTTGAATCGAGCCGATAACGTCTTTTGCTACCTGCCGCCATTAGGAATCTGAAGCTCTTCACTTCACTAACCCGCAGCCCATGACCACTCTCTAACCGCACGAGTGGATCTGGGAGCGCTCTGATCGCGTCCGGACCAAGCCTCCTGGGTTAGTGCCAATCGCGGAACATGTCACGCCTGCTCGGCGGGCATCGTCAGCAATTGGCCGAATTGATCATCGCTAATCTCGGTTTGCGCGACCAGGACGCTACAGCGCAGATGCTTGATCAGATAGGTGCCGACTGAGCCGAACCACCATCGCGCCAGCGGCCCCGTGGGACGATGGCCTACGACGACGAGGTTTGCTCCGATCTCTTCGGCGACCCCAGCGATCTCCTGTCCCGCGGCTCCCATGCCCAGCCGTGCCGTCGGAGAGAAGCCCATAGCCTTGAGCCGGTCCACCCCTTCCGCAAGGATCCCTTTATAAGTTGCAATCTGTTCTTCTACCGGGACCGCGAAGCCTCCTTCCAAGGTCACGGCGCCGGAAGAAATTTCTACAACAGCTAGCAGGAACACCTCGGCGCCGCATAATTGCGCAAGCTTCGCACCCTCCCGCAAAGCTCGTCGTCCTTCAATTGAACCGTCATAGGCGAGAAGAACTTTCTTATACAAGATTTGCCCCCTCGATTGCCGCATGGACTTCCAGCCGAAGCCTGGCACGAATTTTCGAATATCGTAGTCGCAATCCTTCGTGCCGTCTCCGGACTATGCTGGTAAACGATCAGCCAGGATGGTGGACCTCCTGAAGACCGTAAACCGGTGTTGGAATGCCTTCCATTCGCGCCTTCAACTGGAGGGACAGGAACTGCGAGTAGTGGCGTGACTGATGCAGATTACCGCCATGGAACCAAAGCGCCTCCTGCTGTGTCGGCTTCCACATGTTTCGCTGCTCGCCTTCCCATGGGCCGGGGTCTTTGGTCGTATCCGAGCCTAGTCCCCAGACCTTGCCTACCTTGTTAGCTACCTCCCTGGAGATCAGGTCCGCAGCCCAGCCGTTCATCGAGCCGTAGCCGGTGGCGTAAACCACGAGATCGGCCGGCAGTTCGGTTCCGTCGCTCAAGATGACGGAATGTTCCGTGAGCTTTTTGACGTCGACGCCGCTCTTCAGCTTGATGCTGCCATTGGCGATCAGCTCCGAAGCACCAACATCGATGTAGTATCCGGACCCGCGTCGTAGGTATTTCATGAACAGACCAGAGTCGTCGTCACCATAATCGAGCAGGAAGCCTGCCTTCTCCAGACGTTTGTAGAAATCGGCATCGCGTTCCCTGATCGCGTTGTAAACCGGGATCTGGAACTCGTGCAGAATCTTGTACGGCAGCGAGGCAAAGATCAGGTCGGCTTTAGCCGTCGTCATCCCAGCTTGGACCGCCTGTTCGGAGTAAAGCGAAGCCAATCCGAGCTCCATCAGCGAGTCCGATTTCACAATATGAGTTGTTGAGCGCTGTACCATAGTGACATCCGCACCAGCTTCCCAAAGCGCTGCACAAATATCGTGGGCAGAATTATTCGAACCGATCACCACGGCTTGCTTGTTTTTATATTTGTCCGGCCCTGGATGGTGCGACGAATGGTGCTGATCACCCTTGAATATATCCATGCCTTCGAATTTCGGCATGTTGGCCTTGGCTGACATTCCTGTCGCAAGCACGAGCTGTTTTGGTTTGAGAACGACCTCCTTGCCGTCGCGCTGCACAACAACGGTCCACTCCTGGCTCTTCTCGTCGTAAGATGCCTTTATGCATTCCGTCGAACCCCAATAGTTGAGCTCCATCACTTTTGCATACATTTCGAGCCAGTCGCCGATTTTGTCTTTCGGCGAGAAGACTGGCCAGTTTCTGGGAAATGGCAGATAGGGCAGATGATCATACCAAACCGGATCGTGCAGGCAGAGCGACTTGTAACGCTTGCGCCAGCTGTCGCCCGGTCGTTCATTCTTTTCAATAATGATCGTTGGCACGTTGAGTTGGCGCAGCCGGGCCCCAAGCGCTATGCCGCCCTGACCGCCACCAATGATGACGCAATAGGGCTGACGCGAGTAGCCGAGTTCGGCAGCTTCCGCCTCGCGTTCTTCCTTCCACGTTTTTCGATTGCGTTCGGCGCCATGTTTCGCTCCCATTGGACGGTCGAAGCCAACTGGCTCTTCGTGCCCCTTAAGTTCGCTCATGGTCGTCAGTAACGTCCATATCCGGCCGTCCTTCAGGCGTATGTGACCAAAGCCGCGGGCGACCTCGGTTTCGAATTGTATCCAGCTCTCTGTTACTCCATCCGCTTCAGAAGCGTCCTCACCCTCCGCGATTTTCCAGTTCGACGGCTTCGTATCGGCGAGCCGCACCTTGAGCATGTCGCGAACCTGGTCCCTACCCTCCATGGTCTTGATGTTCCAGGTGAAGGTCACGAGGTCGCGCCAGTAGCAGTCCACCTGAAAGAGATCGACGGCGTGTTCCACCTCGCCAGCGGACAGCGCCTTGTCGAGCGCGCTTAGCAAATCAGACACTTTTCCGTCCGGGGCTTTGTCGAGCATGATGGTGTCCTCCCTTGTGCCGATGGCGAGAGCCTGCGCTCTTTTCTTCATTCCCGCGAGTTGAAGCCGAAGCGCCGAAAGCGACGAGCTGGCGCCGGATCATTCAATCTTCCAGGATATATTCAAACTCTAGCATTTTGTGGTGAAGAGGCGAGAGAGAAACGGCTGACCGATGAAAAGGCCGAGCCATGGATTTTGCGACAAGTTTCACAATGGCAATGAACAATGGGGCCGGGAGCCGTCTGAAAAAACCGCGCGGACGCAGTATTAAACCGGCAAGACCCGGTCTATGCTGTGGTCAATAAAACGGCCTGCATGGGAGGAGATACGATGTCGACCAGCCTGCGCACCATCACGCGTCGTCAAGTCCTGGCGGGGTCTGCCGTCAGCGCCGCCGCGCTAGCCTCGGGCTTTCCCGCACCGGCCATCGCCAACAGCGATCCGATCAAAATCGGCTACTTGCCGGCGTTGACGGGTCCAAGCTCGTCGACTGGCGTCGGCATCAACCGCGGCACCGAGCTTGCGGTCGAGGAGATCAACGCCGCCGGCGGCATCGACGGCCGCAGGATCGAGCTGATTGTACGCGACACGCAGAGCGACCCGACAAAGGCTGTCAACGCGGTGGCCGAGCTCACGCAGCGTCAGAAAGTGGCCATCATCTTTGGCCCGCTCAATTCGGGTGAGGCGCTGGCGGCGACGCCGTTGATCGCGCGCGACAAGGTCCCGATGATTCATCCATGCTGGGTCGACCAGCTGATCGACGTCAAGAAGTACCCGATGGCCTTCCGCAACGCCCCGACCAACCAGCAGATCGGCGGCGCGGCGAACCAATACGTGATCGATGTGCTGAAGCTGAAGAAGGTCGCGGTCGTAAGCGATACGACCGGCTACGGTACGGCCTCGGTCGATGCCTATGTGCCGATGCTGACAGCCAAAGGCGCCGAGGTAGTCTTCTCGGGGCATATCGACGCCGCCAATCCCGACCTCAAACCCGACATGCTGCGGATGCGCAGCGCCGGCGCCGACGTGATCATGCCATGGAGCGTGAATGCAGGTTTTCTGGCGCGCATCCTCAATACGCGCGGCGCGATGGGTTGGGAGGTGCCGGTGGTAGGCCAGACCACGCTTGGCTCCGGCCAAACCAAGGCGCTGCTGGAGAAGCCGGAGCACTGGAACAAGGTCTATTCCAACAATTTCCGCAACGTCTGCTTCAGCAAGGACGGCAAGCTGCCGGCGCGCGCACAGGAATTCGTCGAGCGGCTGCGCAAGGCCAAGCTTGACATGGGCGACACGCTGCTCTGGTGGATCGCCCTCGGCTATGACGCGCCGCGCCTGATGGCCGAGACAATCAAGGCGGCCGGCAGCTCGCCCGAGCAGATCACGGGCTACTGGAACAAGCTCAAGGCGTGGCCTGGCGTTTATGGCGATATCACTTTTACGCCGGAGCTGCACAACGGCTTCCAGGACGACCAGGTCATCATGTGCGAGGTCAATTCTCTCCGTGACGGTGCGTTCAACCTCGCGCCGGGCTACGGCGCCTAGCCGATGATCGAGTCGATCGTCTCCTACGGCCTGGCAGTAGGAGCGGTCTATGCCATGATCGGCATCACCTACAACGTGATGTTCTCGGCCTCGCGGGTGTTCAGCTTCACCTCGGGGATGTTGGGGATGCTGGGCGGCGTGCTGGGGGCCCTGTTCATTACCAAGTTCGGCCTGCCGGTTGTCGTCGGCCTGGTGCTGGTGCTCGCGTGCGGCGTGCCGATCGGCGTTATCACCGAGATCGTCACCGTACGGCCGGTCCTGAAGAGTCTAGAACAGCATCTGTACGTGCTATCCACGTTGGCCTTTGCCTTGATGGTTCAGCAACTCGTGGCCATCGAGTGGGGCACCGACGCCCAGCCCTTCCCGCGTCTGATACCGATCGGCCCGGGCTGGCTCGATCAGCAGTTCTGGCTGCCGATGCTTGCCTGCGCCGCGACGATCGTGGGGCTCGAATTCCTGTATCGTCGCACACTGGTCGGCCGCGCCTTCGTCGCGATTGCAGAAGACAACTATGCCGCCCGTGCACTCGGCCTGCCCGAACAGGGATTGCGCGTGGCAAGCTTCGCGCTTGCCGGCATCATCGGTATGCTGGCAGGCTTTACCGGCGCGGAGATGCTGCTTGCATTCTTCGGCAACCAGTCGATCCTCAATTTCTACGGTTTCATTCCGGTGGCGCTGGGTGGCATGGGGTCGAACCGCGGCGCCGTGTTCGGCGGCCTTGCGCTGGGTCTTTTCCAGCAGGCGGCAAATTTCCTGCTCGGCGGCATCTTCGCAGCCGTCGCGGTTTTCGTGGTCTTCATTGCCATCCTGCTGGTCAGGCCTGAAGGCCTGGCCGGCGTATCCACGACCCGGCGTGTCTGATGACGGTGACCGATCCTCCGATAGCGACCGAGGTGGCAAGTGCCGGCCGGCAGGCCCGGTTCGAGATCGCCCTGCCGTGGCTGGCGCTCGCCGCAGCAGGAGCCGGCCTGCCGTTGCTCGATGACTCTTATGTCGGCGTGATCGCCCAGCGCGCCTGCATCTACTGGATCCTGGTGGCCGGCCTCAACCTGGTCGTAGGCTTCGCTGGCCAAATCGCAATCGGCTGGGTGGCGCTGCTGACAGTGGGCGCCTACACAACAGCCGTGCTGACTGCCGGGACCGTAACTTCGGCCTGGGATCCCTATCTGGCGCTCGCCGCAAGCGGCCTCGGCGGCGCGGTGTTTGGCGGCATCGTCGGCCTGCCGGCGCTCCGCCTGCGCAACTTCTACTTCGCCATAACGACGCTGGGCTTTGCCACCATCGTCACCCAGGTCGCACTTGCATGGAAGAGCGTGACCGGCGGCGGCATCGGCACGCCGGGTCCGGTGTTCCCCTGGCCTTTCGATCCGGGCTGGGGTTTCTATTATCTCTGCTTCGGCCTTGCCGCACTTGCCACCTGGATGACGGCCAACATCGCCGCCAGCCGGTTTGGCCGCGCCCTCGTCGCCATCCGCGACGCCGAAGTCGCCGCCGAGGCCTCGGGCATCGCCAGGCCGCGATGGCTGATGACCGTCTTCCTGTTCGCTGGCGCCTTAGCGGGCATCGCAGGCGGGCTATTCTCTTCGCTGCAATCCTACATCACGCCTGACGCCTTCACTTTCGATCTGTCGATCCTGTTCTTCATCGCCATCCTGATCGGTGGCCGCGGGTCGATCCTCGGCCCGCTGCTCGGTACCATCATCCTGACCGTGCTACCTGAACTCGCAGCACCCCTGGTAGCCTGGTCGACTTTTCTCTATGCCGCACTTTTGCTGGTGATCGTGCTGGCCGTCCCCGGCGGGATCGCAGACCTGCTGGACTACAGGAACCGCCGGCCAATGAAGCAGCATCGTGTGATAGCGCCGCGCCCGGAACTGCTGCCGCAGTTGCTGGGCGAGCACCGCGACAGCGCGGCGCTCGTCCTTTCGGACATCGCGCTGAATTTTGGCGGTGTGCGGGCGATCGACGGGCTCAGCCTCGCGATCCGATCGGGTGAGATACATGGCCTGATCGGCCCTAATGGCAGCGGCAAAACGACGGCCTTGAACGTGATCTCGGGCTACTATGCACCCTCGTCCGGCCAGGCAACATTGAATGGCATCGCCCTGCCGTTCAAAGCACCACACACCCGTGCGGGATACGGAATAGCACGCACGTTCCAAACGCCACGCCTGATCGGCGGCGCCTCTGTGATCGAGAATGTCATGATCGGCGGCACCTGCAATGGCGAGGGTAGCTTTGTCGAATCGCTGATGGGGTTGCCGCGCCACCGTCGCGACGAGGCCTACTTCAAAACCGCGGCGATGCGAGCGCTCGAAACCATCGGGCTGGACCAACTCGCGGCAGTGCGCGCCGACCGCCTGCAACACAGCGAGTTGCGATTCATGGAGATCGCCCGCGCGCTGATGTTGCGCCCGACGTTTCTGATGCTCGACGAACCGGCGGCCGGCCTCTCCGCGGAAGAAATCCGCCGCCTCGGCGAACTGATCAAGGCGATCAGCCGAGCGGGTACCGGCGTGCTGCTGGTCGAGCACCACGCCGACTTGATCTTTGACATTTGCGATCGCGTGACCGTGCTCAACCTCGGAAAAGTGCTGGCGGCCGGCACGCCGTCCGAGATCCGCATGCATCGAGAGGTGGTCATTGCCTATCTCGGAGCCTGAGCCTCGCTTGCAAGTCATCCTTGCAAGTCATCGGCCTTTCGGCCGGCTAATCCCGACAAGTGGGTACCGGTTTTCCCTCGGGACGAACGCGAAGCGTTTGCCCGGAGATCATGCTCAATCAAAACTCTAGAGTGCGATGGTGATTCGATCTAATCTCGTGGCGCTCTGGATTGACACGGAGACGGAGGCCCATCTTGCTCGCCAAGATCGAAATTGGTAGCGCCACGATCCACCGCATCATCGAGCAGGAGGGTCCATTCTTCGAGGCGATGCAATTTTTCCCGACCCTGACGAGGGAGCTTCTCGACGAGAATCGAGGTTGGCTGCAGCCCAGATTCCTCGATGCCGCGGACGGGCTGATGCTCTGCATCCAGAGTTACATCGTGCAGACGCCTCACCACACGATCATGATCGACTCCTGTGTGGGCAATCACAAGCCGCGGCCGACGCGGAGCTTCTGGCACATGATGAATTCCGATCGCTATCAGAAAAATCTCGCGGCAAGCGGGTTCAGCGTGAACGATATCGATTTTGTCATGTGCACGCATTTACATACCGACCACGTCGGGTGGAACACGCGGCTCGAGAACGGCCAGTGGGTGCCGACCTTCCCGAAGGCGCGCTACGTGTTCGCTGACCGCGAACTTGCTTACTGGACCAAGCGCCAGAAGGACGACCCGGCGGCGTGTCCCTGGATCACCGATTCTGTGCTACCGATCGTGGCCGCCAATCGCGTCGATATTGTCAAGAGCGCGCACGCCTTCAACGATCTCGTGACGCTCATCCCGACGCCCGGCCACACCATCGACCACTATTCGGTTCAGGTCGGCAAGCCCGGCGTCGATGCCATCATTACCGGAGACATGATCCACTCGCCGCTGCAAGCCCGCTACCCCGAACTGGGCATGATGTCGGATTACGACTCCAGGCAGGCGGGACAGTCGCGGCGGGAATTGTTCGGTCGCTTCTGCGATACGCCTACGCTGTTTTGCACGGCGCACCTTCCCTCGCCGTCCACAGGTCGCGTGGTGAGCTGGCGTGATGCGTTCGAAATCGTTGACACGTAGCCCAGCCCACGCCTCAGGACTTGTCCATGGCATTGTCGGCGACGAGCTCTGCGCCGTTGATGTAACTTGCCGCATCCGAGACGGCAAAGACGACGAGATTGGCGATCTCCTCGGGCGTACCCCAGCGCGTATCGCGCATGCCCTGATTGCTCGACCAAAGCGATCGCTCGCGCGCGGCGTCCTCGGGACTGAGCTGGCGCTTGGCAACTTCTCGTTCCCATTTGGCAAAGCGCTCCGGCGTATTGATGAAGCCCGGTATCACGCAGTTGACGCGGATGTTGTGCGGCGCAAGCTCGTTGGCGAGCACCTTGGAGAACCGGATCTCGGCCGATTTCGCCGGTCCCGTGCAGGAGGACAGAAACGGCGGATTGAGCGTCATGATCCCGGTCTGGCCGCTCACATTGATGATCCGGCCACCGCCCCGCGCGATCATCATCGGCACTATTCGCTGACAGATGCGGAATTGCGCGAAAAAATTGATCGCCATGCCGTCGACGAGTTCCTCGTCGGTCACTTCGAGAAACGGTTTGTAGGTGCCGGTGCCGGCATTGTTGATCAGGATGTCGATGTGGCCGAGCTTGTCTTTGACGACGCGCGGAATCGTCTCGATCTGTTCGATCTTGGTCACGTCCAGCGGGTGCGTCTCGATCTTCGCCTGGGTGGTTTGCATGATGTCGCGCGCCGCATCGGCGAGCGCCGACTCCCGCCGCGCACAGATCAGGACTTTCACACCCTCCCGCGCGAGCGTGCGCGCCGTCTCAAGGCCAATTCCCTTGCTCCCACCAGTGACGAGAGCCGTCTTGTTCGCAAGCCCGAGTTCCATCGCCTTGGCTCCTTTCAACGATCCAACCGCTTGTGACCATCAAGCTTTCTGTAAGCCTTTCGAAGTTTCCTGCTTCCTAGCACCTGCTTCCACCACATCGTTCACTGCATGGCTTCGGCGATCTTTTCCGCCGCCATCAGGGTCGGGAAGTTGGTGTTGGCACACGGAACCACAGGGAAGATCGAGGCGTCGACCACGCGCAAACCCTGTACGCCCTTTACGCGGCCTTGCGTATCGACAACCGCCATCGGATCGTCCGGCCGGCCCATGCGGCAGGAGCACGAGGCGTGCCACACGCCGATCGCTGCCTTGCGCACGAAGGCTTCCATCGCCTCGTCGTCGCTCATGACTTCGTCGAACGTGAATCCCTCGACGACGAACGTGTCGATCATGTAATGGCGCAGCGCCGAAGGCCCATCCATCAGCGCGGCGGCAATTGCGGTAAGAATCTTGTTTTTGGCGTTGACCACGCCGATCTTGCGCACGCGGTCCGAGTACGAGGCCGGGAATGGTTTGTCGGTTACCGCCATGAGTGGCGCACTCATCTGCAGCGCCGCCATCTTGCGAAAGCCGCTCATCAGGCGGTCGAGGTCGCGCCTGTCGGACAGCAAGTTGAACTGGACGATCGGCTCCATCCGCGGGTCGCGCGAGGCGAGCTTCACCTGCCCGGTCTCGGAGTAGGTCTTGTTGACGAAGGTGAGCAGCGAGGCGATCCGCGCACCGACTGCATGCCAGGCCGACTTACTGAGGACGGCGACGAACATGTCGCCCCTTGGTACGCCGGGCAGCTCCGAGGAGTATCGCAGCGCAACCTGGACGTGGCGCCTGGTGTGCTCATTCATGCGCGCGCCAGGGCGGATGAAGGACGAAAGCGCGATCGAGGGATGATCCATCAAACGCTGCCCGACCCCCTCAAGGCCCATCACGATCGGAATGCCCATCTCCTTCAGGTGCCCGACCGGGCCGATGCCGGCGCGTAGCAGATGCGCCGGCGAATGAATAGCGCCGCATGAGAGGACGACCTCGCGACCGCGGAACTCTTGTTCCCGGCCGTCGACTTGCGCCTTGACGCCGACGCAGCGTGTGCCCTCGAAAATGAGCTCGTTGACCTGCGTGTCGGTCGAGATCGTCAGATTGGCGCGCCTGCGCGTTTCGCTATCGAGATAACCCATCGCTGCCGAAACGCGTTGCTCGGCGTGATTGGAGTGCGTCACCGGGAAGTAGCCTTCGGCGAACTCGCCGTTCTGGTCGGGCAGGAACGTGTAGCCGGCGAGCCTGCAGGCCTCGGCAACGGCTTGCGAGTGCCGGGTCCAGTGCTCCTGCGGGATGCGTCGGACGGGGATGCGTCCATCCTTGCCGTGGAAGGGCCCGTCGAAATCGAGGTCGCGCTCGACCTTCCTGAAGTAAGGCAGCACATCCTTCCAGCTCCAGCCCGCGGCGCCACGGGCCTCCCATTCTTCGTAGTCGGTCGGCGCCCCGCGGTTAGCCAATTGGCCGTTGATCGAGGACCCGCCACCCAACACGCGCGCCTGCTCGTATTTGCGCAGCGGCGGGCGATCCTCCTCGGGGTTGTTGTGGCTGACGACCTGGGTCGTGACCTTGAGCTCGGTCCAATGGAAGCGTGGATCGAAATAAGCCATGCCCGAATAGCTGTCTCGAATTTCGGGCGGCTCGTTGCCGGGCGGCGTGTCCTGACCCGCCTCGCAGAGGAGGACCTTGTTAGCGCTTTTGGCGGAGAGCCTGTGGGCTAAGACCGAACCGGCTGAGCCGCCACCAACAATGATCTTGTCGTACACTTTGGCGCTTCCCTTTGGTTTATGTTGGGAAGTTAACGCACCTCCGTCTTCCAGTCACGACAGCTGTCGCTGGCGCGAGACCGCACCGCATTTTCAGAACTCGCCTTACCGGAGCGCTTACCCGCAGAGACGACTGACGTGTCCAGCAAGCGGTGGGTGGCCCACACGCGCGATAGCGCGCCGTGATCCGATCACGCGAGCAGCGTTTGATAAGCTCCCGCTTTCGATCGTGTGTAATAAGGCGGCCCCGCGGATTTGCGTTAACGCGTTGGTCATTTCTTTGCGTTCATTTTCACGATCTCATTCAACAGAGAGGCACCATGTCTGACATCAGCATTCCAGGCGGACGGATCCGTTCTTTCGTAGAGCGAATCGAGCATATTGACACCGAATTGCAGGAGTTGAACGAGTCGAAAAAGGAAGTCTTTTCAGAGGCCAAGGCTGAGGGTTTTGATGTGAAAATCCTCAAGGAAATCATCAAGCTGAGGAAGCAGGACAAAGACGAGCGCGACGAGCGCGACACTCTACTTGATATGTATATGAGGGCGATGGAAACAGCCGGCCCGGAACTAGCCGCCAAGGCCGCTTGACTCAATCGCAATCCAGGCTTGACCTAAGTGGGTTGGCCCCAGGGCTCCGGACGGTGATCGGGACAACCCGGTCACCCCTCATTCGTCGGTTCGAATCCCGATTTCGCCCTGCCCGTTACGTGGTTTAAACCGTGGCTTTCTTCTGAAGCATTAGAAATTCAGTCGTCAAATCAACGCGGTTGACAACACACCCCTCCCTCCAATTCGTGACGGATATACAGCAAAAACTGCAATTCTGTGGTTCGCTGAGCAGGAAGCTACGGCCGCCACCCACGGGTTTGTGACCTTGGCCCTCGGGCTTAATCTAGATAGGGCGACAGACGTCTGAGGCCCCGATCCCTTCGACAGCGAAGACTTTCCGGCGACGATCACAAATTCGCCGGAAGTGGCTGAGATCGTCTGTCAACGCTTGGTTGATTCAGGCTTTGAAATCAAATCGGCCGAAAGTGCCGAAGGGAGGAACCACAAGATGGGAAGGGATGATCTGGTCGCGGACATTGAAAAGATGTCTTTGTCGGAACTGGCAGCACTGGAGGCAGACGTGGTCCGCCAAGTTACTGCTGGCCCGATCGCTCCGCAGGGGGCAGATGCCATTTTCGATGGGGATGAAAAGCGGATGAGAGCTCTCAAGCGAGAGATCAGCTCTCACTAGGCAAGGGCGCGGGGCTTCAGTCCCGCGCCCTTTGCCTTTCCAATCGATGGGGCCCGGACCTCAGCCGAATACGGGGCTGGCAATACATCAGCCGAGGCCCGGTGGAGCGAACGCACGGTGCGCTGATGGCATTGCAACGCAGCCGGTTCCAGATTTAACCCGCAGCGCGGACATTCAGATTAATGAACGAGTTTTGTTGCGGCCTTTGATAGCCGCATTAGCGTGCAGGCGAGCTAGATGATATGGGCGATTTTCTTCATGGTAGCGAAATGAAATCGCAGACAATAGCAGCGGTGTTAGCTACGGTTATCGGGTTGGCCGTCGCAGTGTACGCCTTCGCCTATGTGTTTGTTGGAGATACCTACAAGTCTGATAGGCGGGTCGAAAGAATCGAAGTGCCGAAAGCCCCAGTTGTCCAGGCAATGCCGATTGTTAAGGGCCCAGTGGTGAGAGACCTTCCGCTTCCAGAGAAATAGTTGCACGCTACAGGGAACGGAAAGGTGCTGGTGGCTGATCCCGCTTACGCCGCCAGTTCGTGCAGAATGGCGGCTCTCCGCAATTGATCTGCTGCGGGCGTCAGTTGCCCGCCCCTGACGAGACCGAGACGTGCCAAAGTTAGAAGAGCGACGCGGTCGCATAGTTCAACAGAAACCCCGGCCCCCAACAACGCAATAGCGCGCTGCTCGTCCAGGTCGAGATCGGTCCATGAAACGCCGTCCATCACGCACCTCAGAGTCGACCCCCGCATGATGATCGGGTCCAAGAAGTTAAAATTTTACTAAAATGCTTGCTGCCCGTGCCATATTCCTCGTTGCGCCACCAATTAGGGGCAAATGCAATTCGTGTCTTGGGATAAGCGGTTTGTCGATCCGATCGCGGTGCCTGGCCGGAAACCGCTGGTCACGCTCCGTGACGCCGCCACGCCGCCACGTACATCACCAAACTGCCCCATGGCCGAACACGATGCCGACGAATGGCAGGCCGCGATGGAAGCGCTGTTGCTGGTCGCAGAACAAGACGGGCCACCGTTGTTCGCGCGCATCGGTATCATGAGAGCGATCAACCGGCACGTCGAGCGCGTGTTTGACCCGTCGCGCAAAGACAAGCATTGTGGGACGGCGGAAGATGCACCCAACGACGAGGTCTGCTTTTGGCGGCGGCTAACCAATAACGGAAGGCCGCGTGAAACCGCCGGCCTAGCTCGCGGTCAGTTTTCCGGTGTTCTGATCCAATCACGCGAAACGAACCTGAAAGCCGGCGCGCACGCCGCCTCAACAGAGGGCAGAAGCGCGACAATCCTAGCGAACGTCGGGGATCTCGTGACGGCAAGACCGATCTCGGGAGCTGCCCCGGCTAGTAGGCCACCCGGCGGGCGAGCGCCGGCAACCCATCACAGGCGCAGCACAGTAGAGAAAGGCCATGCATGTCTGCGACCGTCGATCCGATTCTGCAGTTCTTCGACTTCAAACATTTTGCCCCAGCATCTTGCGGCGGTCAGCGCGCCGTTCGGCGAGATGGCTCAACCTCTGGTGTTGAATCTGCCACGCAATCCGGAACGCACCGTCGCGCGGGCAGAGATGATCGCAGACCGACCGCGTCAGCCGTTGAACTCCTTAACCAGCCGGTTGAACTTCTCGGGATTCTCCATGAACATGAAGTGCGCACCGCCCTCGTTCTCCTCGAAGATTTCGGTCTTCGCGCCCTTGATTTGTTTCCCGATCCAGACCTGAGACTTCCAAGGAACGAGGCTCGCTTTGCCACCCACAACCAGAGCTGGGATGTTGATCGCTGGAATGAGGTCTCGCCAATCGTTGGTGGCGTGATCGAACAGCAAGCGTGCCGCATACTCTCGCGGAAACTTTAAGTTCTCCTGGATCACCCAGTTTACTGCGTCCACGGGGTACTGCTTGGTGAACATGCCGCGGATGAACCCCTCCGTGGTCTTCACGCCGTCGGGCCCCGCGAGCGCATTGACATTATCAAATAGCGACTTGCCGTCAAAAATCGCGCCAGCGTCCTCCAACTCTTGTGGTGACCACGCGGGGTTGCTCGTGATCATCGGCATCTGATCGACCAGAATGAGCTTCGACAGGCGATCGCTGCCGTACTGTTCCCAATAACCCCATATTACGGAGCACCCCATGGAGTGGCCGGCCAATGTCACCCCGCCTAGATTGTTCGCCACAAGGAAGTCGTGGACGTCCGCCGACAGTCGTTGAATGCGGTACCCATGGTTCGGCTTTGCGGACTCCCCATGGCCACGCATGTCGAGGGCATAGACGTGGTATTTGTCGCTCAAGCCAGTCAGCTGATACTTGAACTCCATCGCCGACTGCGACCAACCCGGAACCATCACCAAGGGATTGCCCGAGCCGGCCTCCAAATAGTGCAACTTGACGCCGTCATTAGTCGTGAACCATCCCTCCTTGAAGGTCGGTTCAGCGGCGATCGCTAGGCATGGTGCAACGATCAGTCCTAATAGCAGAATCGCTTGCGACATGGTTTTCACGCGCATGCACCATTCCTCCCTTAGTAGTTGGTCCGACGTTTCGAGCCGTCGGCTTTGCGATATGCTACGATACCACTAGTATTGAGTTCCACAAGCGTGCGACAGCGCCTCCGGCGATCGCGTCGGCTGCTTCCAGTCGCGGGTGGCAGCCACCGGCCGGCAGATTGGTTTCATTTTTTCCCGTCGGCAACATGCAAGGCTACTTCAATCTGAAGGGCTACTGGGAGTTCGCCGCTGAAAACCGGCCCGACGGCTGGAATGCCTGGGTGACATTTTCGCTCGCGCCACCGGCTGCGCCGCCACCTGCGCCTGTCAAGCCAATGATCACGAAGTAAGCGGTCGGGCGATAAGGCTGAACGCGCCTATCTGATCCCGTACTTGAAGACGCTGCGATAGACCGAGCCGTGTCCGATTCCCGACCGACCCGACGCGCAGACGAGAGTCAGCTTTGGGTCAACAGACTTGGGCCCGTCGGAATTACGTCCGCTTATCCTTCAACAGCAGATATCGAAAGCACACATCAGAGGTTATGGAACGTGGGCATTAGTCATGGATGTGAACGCTCAGAAATGGCTTTCCGAAGAATTCTAGAGAGCGCTTCAACTGAATAAGGTTTCTGAATTAGCTCGAAGCCGCGATGGGCGTTGTCCGCCAGGACGCTGCTATAACCGCTTGTCAGCACCACCGGCAGACCTGGGTAACGCTCGCGGATGACGGTGGCAAGCTCAACACCGTTCATCCCAGGCATGATGACATCGGAGAACACCAAATCGAAGGCCAACTCGTCTCCGGCGAGGATCGCAAGGGCTTCTTTGGCGTTC